>Ga0163150_10003655_pt1 | contig 21375 bp, 16 predicted proteins | sample OliLakLV19P2IB_FD_148628 | JGI IMG/M metagenome (GOLD analysis project Ga0163150, IMG submission 148628) | Freshwater microbial mat bacterial communities from Lake Vanda, McMurdo Dry Valleys, Antarctica - Oligotrophic Lake LV.19.P2.IB | ecosystem: Environmental > Aquatic > Freshwater > Lake >...
CGCCCACAAGGTGGCGCCCAGGAATGGGCACGGTATGACGAAAATCGGAGAGAAAGATTCGGAATGAGACAGAACCTGATTATCGATGCCGATGACACACTTTGGGAGAATAACATTTACTTTGAGCAGGCATTCGATACGTTTATCGACTTTCTGGACCATTCGACGCTGAAGCCCGCCGGGGTTCGCGCCATCCTCGATGAAATCGAGCTCGCAAATATCAAGGTCAACGGCTATGGGGCGCGCAACTTCGCTCGCAACATGTGCGTCTGCTACGAACATCTGGTGGAGCGCACCGTGGCGCCGGGCGATCTCGACCGCATCACCCAGCTTGCCGAAAAGATTATCGAGCAGCCTGTGGAAGTGATCGAGGGCGTCGCTGAAACACTGGAGTACCTTGCCAGCCGTCATGACCTGACGCTGTTCACCAAGGGCCATCCCGAAGAGCAAAAGCTTAAGATCGACCGGTCTGGATTATCTCTGTGGTTCGGGCATACGGCCATTGTGGGAGAGAAGGACAAGGAAGCATATTCGTTGCTTGTGATCGAACGGAACCTGGATCCCGAGCGCACGTGGATGATCGGGAACTCGCCGAAATCGGACATTAATCCGGCGCTGGCGGCGGGGCTGAACGCAGTGTTCGTGCCCCACGACCGCACGTGGCATCTGGAGAAAACAAATCTGGCTGGCGGCCCAGGGAAACTAATTACCGTGGACCGCTTCGTCGATTTGCGAAAGCACTTCTAACCGCATTCGTAGTCACCGGAGCTGGTCTTACATTTCAGGCGGCGGACTGTTTCTGCGCAGTCGACCGCCGGTCTGAACGTGACAGGCTTTACCTCACATTAGTGTGTTGTTTGCTTTACTTCGCTCGGCTGGAACGGGAGACAGGTATGAGAATGACGCCGTATATCATCGCTCGGTTTTTCCTTGCGATTGCCGCCGCGGGGATTCTGGCACTGGCCCAAACCATCACAGGCAACATTTCCGGTGTTGTGACCGACAGCTCTGGTCTGTCCGTTGCCGGCGCAACTGTTCGACTCACGCGCACCGCGACTGGAATTACGCGTGATTTCCAGACGCCCGCTTCCGGCGATTTTTCATTCAACGCGGTTGAACCGGGTGCGCATGAAGTAACTGCAGTTCCGGGCAGAGTTCTACAACGCATTCAATCACACACAGTACAGCAACGTGGATTCCACGGCCCGGTTCGATGCAGCGGGCAAGGTGATCACAACCAGCACGTTCGGCCAGGTGAACGGGGCGCGGACGCCCCGTCAGATCCAGCTTGCACTGCGCTTCAACTTTTAGCTGAAGGCAGGCCGGTTACTTTATGAAGTTGGCAGACTTGCCGGCGAAGTCGAGCACGAAGCCGGGGAAGATACCGAGGAAGACTGTGGCGGCCGCGGAGATCCAGATAGCGGCCGACATTCCAGCGGTCAGTGGCTGCAGGCCTTCGGTGCTCTCCCCCGGTTCATGCATGTACATCATCACGATCAGCCGCAGGTAGTAATACGCGGCGACCGCGCTGTTCAACAAGCCGAGCACGGTGAGCCATACCAGGTTCGCGTCCAGCGCCGCTTTGAAGATATAGAACTTGCCGAAGAATCCACCGGTTAGCGGCACGCCGATCATGGACAGCAGGAAGATGGTCAGCATCGCAGCCACCCCGGGCTGACGGGAGCCAAGACCCGCCAGGTCTTCGATGCGCAGGAAACGTTCCCCCTTCCGCGCGACATGTGCGACGACCGCAAAGGCGCCGACGTTCATGAACGCATAGGAAGCAAGGTAGAACATCACGGCCTGCACACCGATCACGTTGTGTGCGGTGATCGCAACCAGCACGTAGCCCGCATGTGCAATTGAGCTGTAGGCGAGCAGCCGCTTGAGATTCGTCTGCGCCAGTGCGGCAAAGTTGCCGACGATCATCGTCAGCAGCGCGCACACCCAGAACACCGGCTCCCAGCGCGAGGCGATGGGTTCGAACGCGGTCAGGAAGACGCGGATCAGTATGGCGAATGCAGCTGCCTTCGGACCGGCAGACATGAACGCGGAGACAGGAGCGGGGGCGCCCTGATACACGTCAGGTGCCCATACCTGGAACGGTGCCGCTGAAATCTTGAAAGCGAACCCGACAAACATGAGCGCCGCCGCGGTGCCCACCAGCGTCATTGAAATGTGCGCCGCTGAGGCGGTGCTGATCACCCGCCGGATCTCGAGCAGGTTGGTGGATCCCGTGATGCCGTAGATCCAGGCGATGCCATAGAGGAAGAACGCGGTCGCAAACGAACCCAGCAGGAAGTACTTCAGCGCCGATTCGTTGTTGCGCTTGTCGTCACGCAGGTAGCCCGCCAGGATGTACGTCGCGATGGACGAGATCTCGAGGCCGATGAAGATCATCATCAGTTCATTCGCCGCGGCCATCAGTGACTGGCCGACGAGCGAGAACAACAGCAGACCCCAGTATTCGCCGGTATGCGCGTGCTCGCGCTCCAGATAGGAACCCGAGATGAAGAACACAAGCAGACCGACGCCGATGACCAGCACACGGAAAAACGTGGCAAAGCCGTCGACAATGATCATGCCGTGGAATGCGGAGCCCGGGTCGCTGAACGACACAATGGCGCCGACGAGTGCTGCAACCAGAGCGAACAACGTAACGCCGGGAATCGCGGAGGAGTTCTCATACTTCTCATCGCGCATCGCTTCCAGCAGCATCACGATCACACCGGCGACCGTGAGGATTATTTCCGGCAGGATACGCAGGTATTCCGACGCGGACGGCAGGATGTTAGCGGGCATTGGCCAGCTCCTTGTTCAGGTTGACCTTCACACGCTGCTCCTGACTGCCTTTGGTCGATGTGAGCGCGTCGGCATTCGACGCACTGATGGAGGGCAGGAACAACTGCGCGGCGACGCCCATCAGGATCATCAGTGCAACCATGGGAAGCAGCGCCGACCACTCTCGAGCGTTGAGGTCGGGCATATGGAAATCGTGGTGGTGCTCATCGTGAGCCGGTTCGGCTTTGTGAGCCGCATGGTCGTCATGCCCGTGACCATGGCCGGTTTCGGCCATCCCCGGCGCGCGGCCCAGGAACACGCGCTGGTACATCCACAGCATGTAACATGCGGACAGAATCACACCGATCGCTGCGAACACAGCGTAGTTGAAGTTCGCCACCGCCGCGCCCTGCAGAATCAGGTATTCGCCGACGAAGTTGCTCAGCGTCGGCAGACCGATGCTTGCGAGCGTCGTGACGAGGAACACGGTCGCGAGCCATGGCGCCGGAGTAGCAACCCCGCCGTAATCTTTGATGTCGAGCGAGTGGCGACGTTCGTACATCATGCCGACCAGCATGAAGAGCGCACCGGTGGAGATACCGTGAGCCAGCATCACATACACCGCGCCGTCGAGTCCGTACTGCGTGAATGAGAACAGGCCGACGACAACGAAGCCAAGGTGGCTCACTGAAGAATAGGCGACCAACTTCTTAATGTTGGGCTGCACCAGGGCGACAAGCGCGCCATAGATGATGCCGATGATTCCGAGCGCTACTATCCACGGAGCGTTCTCACGCGCGGCAACGGGGAACATCGGAATTGCGAATCGCAGAAGGCCGTACGTGCCCATCTTCAGCATCACCGAGGCCAGCATGACGGAGCCCGCGGTGGGAGCCTCGACGTGCGCGTCCGGCAGCCAGGTGTGCAGAGGGAAGATCGGCACCTTGATCGCGAACGCGAGGAAGAAGGCGAGGAACAGCAGGTTCCCCTCTACCGGCCCGAGTACCAGACGTCCCGTGGTCATGAGCGTCATCAGGTTGCCGTAATCAAACGTGCCGGTCTTGTTGTAGAGATAGATAGTCGCACCCAGCATCAACACCGAGCCGGCCATCGTATACAGGAATAACTTGACCGCGGCGTAGATGCGTCGCGCGTATCCCCAGATGCCGACCAGAAAGTACATCGGCACCAGCACCACTTCCCAGAACACGTAGAAGAGGAACAGGTCCATCGCGGCGAACACACCGATGAGCCCGAACTCCAGCACCATCAGGAAGCCGTAGAATTCTTTCTGCCGCTTGTCAATGTAATTCCACGAGATGATCACCGCGATCGGCGTCAGGAACGTGGAGAGCAGCACCAGCCAAAGGCTGACACCGTCGAGCCCGACGTGATAGCGGATGTTCGGCATGCTGATCCACTGCACATCGGTGACATGCGACATCTGCGCCGGTGCGGCCAGCACTGCCGGCATGAGTCCCAGCGAAACGAGGAAGATGCCGAGCGAAATAATCAGAGCAGCCTTGCGGATCAGATCGGTGTTGTCCTTCGGAAGGAGCAGGATCAGAAAGAACGCGATTGCGGGAAGTGCAAGGACGATATCGTAAAGGTTCATCGGGCGCCTCCCATGAGGCTCATAGCGGCGATGATCACCACCGAACCGATTACTATCCAGGCTGCGTAGCTTCGTACGTAACCAGACTGCAGCAGCTTGAGTCCGCCGCCGACGTTGCGTGCAAGAGCAGCGACGCCGTTGACAATGCCATCGATCAGACCAACGTCGATGCCCTTCCACAGCAAGGTGCGCGAGCCGCCGATGATCGGCTGAATGATCGTTGAATCGTAAGCTTCGTCGACGTAATACTTATTGCTCAGCCAGCGATACGGCATGCTGAACAGATTGCTGAATGTGTCCGGCAGGCTGGGGCTCAGGACGTAAAACACATACGCGAGGGCGATGCCGATGAGGCCCGCGGCAGTCGCAATATAGCCGAGCATTGGGTCGCCATGGTGCGCGGCACCTTCAGCCGCGTGATGCGCCGTCGCAAACACCGGTTCCAGATACGACCCGATGTTGAGGAACCCACCGCCGAGGGAGAGCACTGCAAGAATCATCAGCGGACCAGTCATCACCAGTGGCGATTCGTGCGGCTCACCATGTCCGCGGAACTTGCCGAAGAACGTCATGAAGATGGAGCGGAACACATAGAACGCAGTCATGCCCGCGGTCACCACACCGATCCAGTAAAGGACCGGGGAACGGCCGTGAGCAGCTTCCAGAATCGCGTCCTTGGAGAAGTAGCCGGAGGTGAACGGGAAGCCCGCGATCGCGAGTGCCGCAGCAAGCAGACACGCGAACGTGATCGGGGTCTTCGACCGCAAACCACCCATGTGCCGCATGTCCTGCTCATGGTGCATCGCGTGGATGACGCTGCCCGCACCAAGGAACAGCAGCGCCTTGAAGAACGCGTGCGTCACCACGTGGAAGATACCGAACTGAAAGGCTCCGACCCCGCAACCGAGGAACATATAGCCGAGCTGCGAGACCGTCGAGTACGCGTAAACCTTCTTGATGTCGTTCTGCACCAGGCCGATGGTCGCGGCCATCACCGCGGTCGCGAGTCCGACCACTGCGACGGTGTCCATCGCGATCTGCGAGTGCAGGAACAGCACCGAAGAGCGCGACACCATATAGACGCCCGCCGTCACCATCGTCGCGGCGTGGATCAGTGCCGATACCGGGGTCGGGCCGGCCATAGCGTCGGGCAGCCAGACATACAGCGGGATCTGCGCCGACTTACCTGCCGCGCCCAGAAACAGCAGCAGGCAGATTGCCGTGAAGATGCCAGCGCCCTGATCGGCCGGCAGGTGCGCCGCCTGGGCGAACACCGTTCCGAAGTCGAGCGACTTGAAATTGATGAAGATCAGGAACGCGCCGAGCATAAAGCCGAAGTCGCCCACGCGGTTCACGATGAAAGCCTTGTTGCCCGCGTCGCCGGCAAATTTCTCCAGGAAGTAGAAGCCGATCAGCAGGTAGGAGCACAAACCCACGCCTTCCCAGCCCACGAACATCACCAGATAGTTCGCGCCCAGCACCAGCGTGAGCATGAAGAACATGAACAGATTCAGGTACGCGAAGAAGCGGTAGTAGCCGCCCTCATGCGCCATATAGCCCGCAGCGTAAATGTGGATCAGCAGGCCAACGCCGGTAACCACCATCAGCATCACAGCGCTGAGACGGTCGACCATCAGGTCATACCCGATGTTGAGGTCTCCGCTCTGAATCCAGGTGAAGTAGCGTTCGATGTGCGCTTCGTGCAGCCCGCCGGAAAAAGCACCCAGGCCGGACAGCACCATCAGCACCGTGGCAAAAGACGCAGCCACCGATCCGATGGCAATGAGGTTGACCAGCGTCTTGCCAAAGCGCCGTCCCAATAGTCCGTTGAGCGCCGCGCCAATCAGGGGGAAGGTCGGTATGAGCCAGAGTGGGGGCATGTTCTAGTTCTTAAGGGTGTCCACTTCGTCAACGTGCAGCGTGTTGCGATTCTTGAAGACGGTCAGGATGATGCCGAGACCGACAGCTGCTTCGGCCGCAGCCACAACCATGACGAAGAAAGAAAAGATGTGTCCGTCGACCTGCTTGAACTGATAGGAGAACGCGACAAAGGTCAGGTTCACGGCATTCAGCATCAGCTCTATCGACATAAAGATGGTGATGATGTTCTTGCGGAACAAAAAGCCCGCAACACCAAGCGAGAAGAGAATTGCGGAGAGCAGGAGGTACCAGGAAAGCGGAGTCGCGGCAGGTAGTTCAGGGAACGGCATCGCGCGTCAGATCTCCTTTCTCGCAAGAACGATCGCGCCGAAGATGGCGATCAGGATCAGCACAGAGGTCACTTCGAAGGGCAGCAGGTATGTGGTGAACAGCGAGCGGCCAATCTCCAGCGCGCCGCCGCCAGTGAACCCGCCGAGCGTCACGCCCGGACCCGTCGCCAGCCGGCTGTTGATCAGGTACGACATCAGGCCAATGAACAACGCGAACACCGGAATGCCCGCCCACTTGGCGAAACTCGCTCGGTTGGTCGCTTTCTCCGTGCCTGCGTTCAGCAGCATGATGACAAAGATGAACAGCACCATGATGGCGCCCGCGTAGACAATCAACTGCGCCGCGGCAATGAACTCGGCGCCGAGCAACAGGTACAGCACGGCGAGCGAGCCCATCACACCCACCAGCGACAGTGCGCTCGAAATCGGGTGAGTCTGCACCACAAGGCTGATCGCGGATATCACCGCGATTGCGGCAAAGATCAGAAACAGAACTGGATCGAGGGGCGGCGGTGTTGGCATTAGTTTGTCGTAAGCGTCACGGCCAAAGCTGTGAGCAGCAGATTGACGAGCGCAACCGGGAACATGAATTTCCAGGCAAAGCTCATGAGCTGGTCGTACCGGAAGCGCGGCAGCGTGCCGCGGACCCAGATGAAGACGAACAGCAGCGCACCGGTCTTCGCGGTAAACCAGAAGATCGGAAGAAGGTACGGCTGCAGCATCGGTATCGCGAACAGCAGTCCGATGCCGATGAACGCGACGCCCGCGACCGGCAGCGTGATGCGGTCAAAGGGACGCGCGGGCTGCATGCCGTGGAAGATCGATATCACACCGGCTCCGACGAACAGAGCCACAGGTACAATCCACGAGCCCAGCTCCACCGGCCAGATCGGATGCCAGCCGCCGAGGAACAGCAGCGTCGCGATGGCAGTGACCGTGATCATATTGGCGTATTCCGCCATGAAGAAGGCCGCGAAGTTCATGGAGCTGTACTCGGTGTGAAAACCGGCCACCAGCTCGTTTTCGGCTTCGGGCAGATCGAACGGAATGCGGTTCGTCTCGGCGAACGCGGCAATCAGGAAGATGAAGAAGCTGATGACCTGCGGGAAAGGCGCCTGGAAAATGGTCCACGACGGCAGGAATCCAAAGTAGAACGCGCTCTGTTTCTCCACCATCTCGCGCAGGCTGAGTGTGTTGATCATCAGCAGCGGTGCGGCGAGCGCCAGCGCCATCGGCAGTTCGTAGCTGATCATCTGCGCTGACGAGCGAAGTCCGCCGAGCAGCGCGTACTTGTTGTTCGACGCCCACCCGGCAAGAGCGACGCCGTAGACACCGACGCTGGAAAGCGCCAGTACGAACAAGATGCCCATGGGAACGTCGGTCATCTGCATGGCCGTCGTCACGCCCGCGATCTCAATCACCGGGCCGAACGGAATCACCGCAATCGCCGTCAGCGCGATGGTAACGGCCAGGAACGGAGCCAGCAGGTAAAAGAATAGGTTGACGTTCTTCGGGACGAAGCCTTCTTTGGTGAGCAGCTTGATGACGTCGGCCAGCGGCTGCAGCAGACCGTGCGGTCCAACGCGGTAGGGCCCGAGGCGCAGCTGGATGTGGGCGAGCACCTTGCGCTCGACCCACTGCAGATAAGCGAGAGTAGTCATGAACACTGCCATGACCAGCCCCAGCTTGATGAGTGTGATGACGTAAAAGTTCATTCGCGTGATCCGAGCCGCTTACGGAGCCGACACACCAGATTCGTACAACTTCACCTTTTGCCTCTCAATCACGCTGTTCAGGTTCTTCGAGTACCGTCCGATGTAGCCGGAGGTAAACAGCGTGTCGCGGGAGGACTGAATGAGGTCAGGCACCGAGCTCGCAGGCACCCGCCCGTTCAACGGCATGGCTTGCGCCGCGCCTCCCGTCATGATTACAGGTAAGGGGACATTATAGCCACCCGTGGACTTGCGGATCTGTTCGAAGATCACATCGGGCTTCGCGGCAGGCATCGACGTGATGCCCATCTCCTTCGCGATGAGGCCGAAGATCTCCAGATCAGACCGAGTTCCCATCGTCTTCAGCGCGCGCTTCAGCTTCTGCACCTCGCCGGTGACGTTGGTGACTGTACCATCTTTTTCATACGCCGATGCCGACGGGAACACTACGTCCGCCGACTGCGCCGCCTGTGACAGGAACATGTCCTGCACCACGACGAACGCGCCCGGTGAACTCCAGCCCGACGTTTCCGCGCCCACAATCCACAGCGCATCCAGGTGCGCCGAGGTCAGCATCTGGACCCGGTTGTAGCCCTGCCCTGCGGCCGGCTTGTAGCCAGGTCCGAGATGCGGAAGCAGGCCCATGTCCGAAGCGCCGCGCGAGTTTGAGTAGTCGACGAGGCAAACGTACTTCACCGGAATGCCCAGCGAATCGCCGAATGCGACCAGTTGCCGCACCGCTTCGCCCTTCACGGTGTCGCCGTAGATGATGACCAGTTCGGGCTCGGCGGAGAGCTTCGCGCGAAGAGATTCCAACTGCGCCAGCTGTTGATCCGGCGAAGCGATGATCGAAGCCGCGGCGTACTTGCGCTCGCGCACCGGACCTTCAGTAATCGTGTAAACCCGCGCCGCATGGTGCCGCGCGTTCGACCGCAACTGGAAGGCGATCAGCGGATGCTGCTGAGCGAGGTCAGCGCCGATCACCAAAGCGGCCTTCGTCTTATAGAAGTCGGCCATCGACGCGAGAGCGTTGGTACGGCCTGTAAGCGCATCGAACAGAGTCGGCAGATCGCCGGTGCGCTGGTGGTCGATATTGTTCGTACCCAGCACTTCACGCGCGAACTTCTGCAGATACCAGTTTTCTTCGTTGGTGGTGTGGTTTGAGCCAATCACTCCGAACACGCCGTTGCGTGCGCGAATCGCATTGAACTCTTTTGCCACCGCCATCAGCGCGCGCGACCACGACACTGGCTGCAGTTTCCCGTCGATCCGCAGCAGCGGCGACTGGAGGCGTTCCTGCGAATCGGTGAAGTCGAACGCATAGCGGCCCTTGATGCACAGGAACTCGCCGTTGATACCGGAGCGGTCGCGGTTGTTGCCGCGAATGATCGCATCGTTACGAACACCGAGCGTCGTCTTGCAGCCGTTCGAACAGTGCGTGCAAACCGTGCCAACGTGGTTCATTTCCCACGGGCGAGCCTTGTAGCGATACACGCTGGAAGTCAACGCTCCGACCGGGCAGATGTCGATGCACGCGCCGCACTCGTCGCATTCCAGATGGTCGCCTTCTGAAGGCGCAATCTCGCTAAACACACCGCGATTCACGACGCCGAGCGCGCCCACACCGTAACCCTCGCCGCAGATACGCACGCAGCGATAGCAGAGGATGCAGCGCGGAGCGTCAAAAAATACGATCGGGGAATACTGCTTTTCCGGAACGTGCTGTTTGAGTTCGGTGAACCGGCTCTCACCGGCGCCGTAGCGGAACACCATGTCCTGCAGTTCGCACTCGCCGCCCTTGTCACAAACGGGGCAGTCGAGCGGGTGGTTGGTGAGCAGCAGTTCCAGCATGCTCTTGCGAGCCTGCGCAACCTGGGGCGAGTCGGTTTTGACGACCATGCCTTCGGCCACCGGAATTGTGCAGGCGGCCAGCAGCTTCGGCGCCTTCTCCACTTCCACCAGACACATGCGGCAGGCAGCCTGCAGAGAAAGACCTTCGTAGTAGCAGAATGCAGGAATTTCGATGCCCGCCGTTTTGGCCGCATCGATCAGCAGCGTTCCCGCGGGTGCTGTGATCTGCCTTCCGTCGACAGTGAGATTTACGTCAGCCATGCTTACTTAACTCGCTCCTCGAGGTGCTTCAGCCGTGCATCCATCACTTCTTCCACCCGACGCAATTCCGATCGGGCTTCATTGAACTTGGAATCGACAGAATCGAACCTCGCTTCCAGATAGCGGTGCAGCATGTCGAATCGAGCGTCCATTTGCGACCGGAGGTCACTGACCCGGCTATTGCTGTACAGCACACCAACCAGCACCGCCATTGTGGGCACAGTCACGCTGACGATCACCTGTGTTGCGGGATCCATATAATTCCTATACCAACTGGACCAAACGAGACTGTTCTTCAAACGAGCCAGGAACCACAGCGCTCAGCTTCGCTTCAAACTCACCACGGAACTTCTCAATGAACGACAGCGTCGGCATCGCGGCCGCATCGCCGAGCGGGCAGAACGTACGGCCCAGCATGTTCTTCGCGACTTCATACATCAGATCGATATCGCTGTTCACACCCACGCCTTCGTCCACGCGACCCAGCATCTTGCGCAGCCACGTCGTACCCTCACGGCAAGGAATACACCAGCCGCAGCTTTCGTGCTGGTAGAACTTCATGATGCGGAGCATGGCGCGAACCATGTCCGTGGTTTCGTCCATGATGACCACGCCGCCCGACCCCAGCATCGATTTGATCTTCGCCACTGAGTCGTAATCCATCGGCAAGTCCTGACATTCGGCAGCCGTCAGGACAGGGCACGAGGAACCGCCCGGAATCACAGCCTTCAGCTTCTTGTTACCCGGAATACCGCCGCCCACCTCATAGATCATCCTGGTGAGGTTGAAGCCCATTGGCAGTTCATACACACCCGGCTTGTTGATATGGCCCGAGAGGCAGAACATCCGGGTGCCGCCGTTCCTGGGAGTGCCGAGGTCGGCGAACCACTGCCCGCCATTCAGGATGATGGCCGGAACCGCACAAAACGTCTCGACGTTATTCAGCACGGTCGGCGACTGGTACAGGCCCGCCACAGCCGGGAACGGAGGACGAATGCGAGGCACACCGCGCTTGCCTTCGAGCGATTCCAGCAGCGCCGATTCTTCGCCGCACTCGTACGCGCCGGCGCCGGAATGCGCCACCAGGTCAAAGTCAAAACCCGTCCCGTTGATGTTCTTGCCGAGCCAGCCCTTCGCGTAAGCTTCCGCAATCGCGACTTCGAAGAGGTCGATCAGGTAGCGATACTCGCCGCGAATGTAGACGTACCCCAGGTGCGACCCGACCGCGAGTCCAGCGATAAGAATGCCTTCAATCAACTGGTGCGGATCGTTCTCCATGAGGATGCGGTCCTTGCAGGTGCCCGGCTCGCTCTCATCCGCGTTGACCACGATGTACTTCGGCTTGTCCGACTGCTTCGGAACAAAGCTCCACTTCATGCCGGTCGGGAAGCCTGCGCCGCCGCGTCCGCGAAGGTTGGAAGTTTTGACTTCGCCGATGATGGCGTCGGGCGTCATCGCGACGGCCTTCATGAATGCTTTGTATCCGTCGCTGGCCAGGTAGGTGTCGATGGATGCGGAGTTCTGCAGTTCGAACCTGCGGGTCAGGACTTTGGTTTCCAGCGGACTCGGTTCGTTGTAAAGCATCGTTATTGAACCTTCCGGTGCACTAGCGCGATGTCGTCGATGAGTTTGTCGAACACCTGCGGCGTCACGTTGTGGTGAAACTCGTAACCGATCTGGATGGCCGGAGCCCAGGAGCAGGCGCCCATACACTCCACTTCTTCCAGCGAAAACACGCCGTCAGCCGACGTTTCCTTGTGGCCTAAAACAAGCTTCTTCTTCGCATGCGCCATCAGTTCTTCGCCGCCAACCAGCAGACAACTGATGTTGGTGCAAACCTGCACATGATGTTTGCCGATCGGCTTCTTGTGAAGCATCGAGTAGTACCCGATCACTTCATCCACCTGCAGCCGCGATAACCCGAGCCGCGCCGCGCATTCCTGAATCAGCTCTTCCGACACGCAGCCTACTTCGTCCTGACAGTACATCAGCATCGGGATCAGCGCCGAGCGCTGGCGTCCGGCGGGGTAGGAGCCGATCAGCTTTGAAATTCTCTGTTCAAGTTCGGGTGAGAACGTCATTAGCGGTCCGTGTCTCCCAGCACAAAGTCCATGCTGCCCATCGACGCGATGGTGTCGGCGATGAGTTTGCCTTCGATCATCGGAGGCAGCGCCTGAAGATTACCGAAGCTCGGGGTCCGCATGAACACGCGGTGCGGACGCGTCGAGCCGTCGCTCACTATGTAGTAGCCGATCTCGCCGCGCGGCGATTCGGTGATCTGATAAACCTCACCGGCGGGCACACGCACGCCTTCGGTCACGATCTTGAAATGGTAGATGAGCGCTTCCATCTGCGTCTTCATCTTTTCCCGCTCCGGCAGCACGACCTTCGGCGCGTCCGCGGTCCACGCACCCGACGGCATGCCCGCCAGACACTGCTGCACGATGAGGGCACTCTGGCGCATCTCTTCCAGACGGACCCGGTACCGCGCGTACACGTCGTTTTCGGTTCGCGTGGGCACTTCAAAGTCGAACTTGTCGTAGCCCGAGTACGGTTCGGTCTTTCGCGAGTCCCACTTGATACCCGCGGCGCGAAGCATGGGGCCAGTGATGCCCCATTCGATCATCTGCTCCACTGGCATCTTGCCGACGCCAATGGTGCGCTGCCGCCAGATTGGGTTGTTGTCGAGCAGCGTCTCGTACTGATCCACCTTGTCGGGGAATCCGTCGGTGAACGTCTTCACGACTTTGTGCCAGCCGCGAGGCGGTTCCAGCGCCAGCCCGCCGATGCGGATGTAGCTGGTCATCAGGCGCTGACCGGAGAACATTTCGAAAATTTTGAGCAGCTCTTCCCGCTCGCGGAAGCAGTAGAAGAACATCGACATGGCGCCAATGTCGAGCGCATGTGTTCCCAGCCAGACGCAGTGGCTGTTGATGCGGCCCAGTTCGCACAACATGACGCGCATCCACATCGCCATCGGCGGAATCGCGTCTGTGATGCCGAGCAGTTTTTCAACCGCCAGCGCGTACGTCAGATTATTGTTGAGATTGGCGAGGTAATCGACACGGTCTGTGAGCGGCACTACCTGATGCCACTTTTCTGCCTCACACTGCTTTTCGATACCGGTGTGCAGGAAGCCGATGTCGGGATACGCGCTGATCACGGTCTCGCCATCGAGCTCCAGCAGTACGCGCAGCACCCCGTGCGTGGACGGGTGCTGCGGTCCCATGTTCAGCGTCATGCGACGCCGGCTGGTTTCCTCCGAGGCCGGCTCGACTACCGGCTCAAGCATCGCGGTACGGTCCAGATCCCTCATATGACGTTCCCTTCGTCCGAGTAAGAATAACGGTGGCCGTGGATGGGGTAGTCCTTGCGCAGCGGGTGCCCGTTCCAGTCGTCGGGCATCATGATGCGGCGCATGTTGGGGTGATTACGGAAACTGATACCGAACAGATCGAATACTTCCCGCTCATACCAGTTGGCTCCCGCCCAGACGCCGGTCACCGAGTCGATATTCGCATCCTCGCCGCTTACCTTGCACTTCAGGCGGATACGGAAGTTCTTCTCGATGGAGTGGAGGAGGTAGACCACCTCAAAGCGCGGTTCGAGCGGATGCCAGTCGACCGCCGTGATGCCGCTGACACGACAGCGGAACGTGTCGCGCAGAAACGTGCAGATTTCTACGATGGCGGACGGCTCCACATGCAGAGCCAGTTGCTTGGCGTGCACCGTTTCGCTGGCAATCCAGCTGCCGTTACGGTCTTCAATTGCGGCGGCAATGGGAAAATCCTGCCGCACCTGTTCGCTAATCATTTCGCACGCCTCCCGTGCTAACAACGAAGAAGATTCCGTGAATCTCCCAGTGTAGACTGTCCGGGGGTGATTACACCCGTTTTGGCGAGCCAGCCCGCGCGACTTCCGCGGGTTTTCCGGCTGTTGGTACCCGGTGGTCCGTTTTGAAGGCGGCCATGGCCTCCTGCGACCAGTCGAGCACTCCCTTCTTCCAGATGTAGAAGAAACCCGCAAGCACTAAAACTATGAAGAGCAGCATCTCGACAAACGGGAACCAGCGACTCTCGTGAGCCAGTTCGCGGAAGACAACTGCCCAGGGGTAAAGGAAGATGGCTTCAATGTCAAACAGGATGAACACCATCGCCACCAGGTAGAATTTGACACTGAAACGCTCGCGGGCAGTGCCAATTGGCTGCATGCCCGACTCGTACGGGGTGTCTTTTGCAACGTTTCTGACCCGTTTGCCGAGAAACAGGCCGCCGCCGATCAGGCCCGCCGCTACGCCGGCGGCTACGATCATCTGGATCAGTACAGGGAAGTACACCTCGTAGTAATTAGTGGGCATGGATGTGTGTGGACGAACCAGACGCCAACCTATGAATATAATGATTTTGGGGACACAGTGTCAAACATTCCCCTCACGTTCGCCATGCCTCACAGCGAAACAGAACTTCTTCAAATTGTTGTAAATGGAGAGCCGCGGACGATCCCAGCCGGCCTTACAGTACTGACTCTGCTGGCCGAACTGGGAATCGCCGCAGACCGCGTAGCGGTGGAACTGAACCGTTTAATTGTGCGCCAGCCCCTCTGGGCCGAGACCTCAGTGGACGCTGGTGCCCACGTGGAGATTGTGCAGTTCGTCGGTGGGGGTTAGCACGCCAGGCGCCTGCTGACGGTGCTGCGGGCCCGGTTTGCTCTGCTTGCGCTCCGCTTTGTTGGAATACATCAGCCGGTCCGCCAGCGCCAGCAGGTCTTCGGCCTGGGTGCCTGCGTTCAGGTCGGAGATGCCGATGCTGATCCCGAACGCCTCGGAGCCGAACAGCGTGTGGCTCAGGTCGTCTACGGCCGACTGAATTCGCTGCCGCAGACGTGCTGCAGCCACGACGTCGGCCCCCGGCATCACCACCACGAATTCGTCGCCACCCATTCGCGCGACCGTGTCCTGGTTCCGACACGTTCCACGAATCAGAACGGCCACCTCGCGGAGCACCCGGTTGCCTTCGAGGTGACCGTAGACGTCGTTGACCCGCTTAAAACCGTCCAGATCGCACAGCAGTACGGAAAGGGGCTCGGCTGAGTGCTGGCAACTGCTGACCTCGCGTTCCAGCTGCACAAACAGTGTGCGCCCGTTCGGCAGACCCGTCAGGTGGTCAATGGCCGACTGATCCTCGGCCGCCTGGAAACGCAGTCCATTCTCCACCACCAGGCTGAGCTTGGAGCTGACTGCCAGCAGGATCCGCAGGTGGTCCTGCGTGAAAGCGTCTTTGCCCCTGGCGTACAGGGCGAGCACACCCACACGGCCCTTGAGACCGTCGAGCGGAACGGCCAGCGCCGATCGCAACGTGCTGAAACTGTCAACGTCGTCGAGATACCCGGGCTCGACGCTTGGGTTGCCGTTGAGGATCGGACGGCCGTTGCTCGCCACCCATCCCGAGAGTCCTTCCCCGTGCGGAATGGCGAGCCGCTCAAACAGGGCTGCGTCAACACCGGAGGCGTGGGCGGCGCGGAGACCATCGTCACTGATCAGGTACACCGCCATCCCGTCGTGAGGCACAAGGGAGTGCAGCCGCTGGCCGAGCATCGTAAACGTGTCGCCAAGACTCAGTGAGCTGCCCAGAGCCTGCGACAACTCGAACAGAGACTGCGCTTCGTTACGCGCCGCCGCGATGGAAGTCAGAAAGTCGGGATGAGCGGTCTCGCCCGGTCCGGACACCGTAGCGGTCCGCGCCTGATGTTTGGCCAGCCCAGCGCCAGGCTGGTCCCCGCGGTCGATCCGCGCGTCCTTTTGGTGGAGCTTGAGTTCTTCGATCGGAGCGCTGCGTGCCACTTTCTCCAACTCCAGGTGGCGACGCTCCAGAATTTCCACCACTCGGGGATCGTAGGAAATGCCAGACTGCTCGCGAACCATACGCATGGAGGTCTCCAGCGAAAATGCCTTGCGGTACTGGCGGTCGCTGGACAACGCATCCAGGCAGTCGACGGCAGACAGAATGCGGGCGCCGATCGGGATGTCCTCTCCTCTCAGCCCGTAGGGATAGCCAGTGCCGTCCCACTTCTCATGATGAGCCGCCACAATCGGGACCACCGGATACGGGAACTGCACGCGCTCCAGAATCTCGGCGCCGACCAGTGGGTGAATCTTCATCTTTTCGAATTCTTCCGGCGTCAGGCGGCCTGGCTTCGAGATGATGTGCTCAGGCACCGCCAGCTTGCCGATGTCGTGCAGCAGCGCCGCTGCCCGCAGTGCGTTCCTGTCCGATTCGGAAAGACCCATCTCCAGCCCGATCGCCTCGGCATAAATACTCACGCGCTGCAGATGCTCATTGGTGGTGTGGTCCTTGGCTTCAATCGCCAGGGCGAGAGCTTCAATGGTTCGCAGGTGAAGCGACGCCATCTGCTGCGCATGCTGTTTCTCCACCTCGAGCCTGCCCAGATACAGCCCATAAGACCGGTACACAACGTAGCCGAACGGGAGAGCAATCAGTGCCACCTGCCAGCCCGCGGTCCCGACAGCAAGGTGAAGGCCCGCAACAATCGCGGATCCAATCAGGTAATAAGGAAATGTCCAGAAGTAACACTCGCGCCAGAGAGCAATCATCGGCTTCTTCTCGGTGAGCGAAATCACTACGGCCACGGGAAATGTGTTTGTGAAGAAATAGATCCCCGTCACCAGTCCCAGCAGGAGAGCATCTTCATGTATCAGTCTGCGCGCCAGCTCCCAGTGGAAGAGCATCGCCGAAACGCTGGTGGCCACTGCCAGCACGCTGACGTTGAACGCAACCTGTATCGCACGGGGACGTACTTTGGTCTGCCAGAGATATTGCCCCAGTACTCCGGCACACGCAACCGCCACCGCCTCACCTGGGTTTAGTTCCGCAATCGCGAGCAATACAAAAAGAAAACTTACGGACATGGTTCCGGAGATTCCTGGGAGCCGCACCTTCAGTAACGCCGCCGCAAGGCCGGCAACAAGGGTTAATCCAAACTTCCAGCCGGAAGTCACTCCCGTGCTTGCGCCATTTACGGCTGCATGCGTGACCGCGACACACCCGGCCAGAACAACCAGACCTATATAGGCCTGAGTGAGAACGGAAATAGTTTTCTCATTTTCCTTGCCAGTCGGGGTACTTGTATTGTTTTCTTCCGGCGACATTTCTGGGTCCAGAATAAAGGTCTTCCAGGCTTTGGTCAATACCACCAAAAGAAAGTTGGTGCAGTACAGGATCTCCCAGTACCCAGATGTTTCTGTCAGGGTTTGCACCAGGTGAGGCCAGGGTCAGGGCCCTGGAAGAGCGCTGCGGGTACCAGTGGCGAAGGTCCTTTAAGCGTACTTTAGTCCTTTTTGCTGTGCCGCTTACGAGCCACTGCCCACCGAGCGGTCCAGGATTCTTCCGGGGGCTCCGTTATTTTGCGTAGTCGGGATAAACGCATCGGGACTCCGTTATCCGTCTACTGCTTTATTGGTTTTTTTTGGACGGTTTGGAATACTAGGCCTGCCGGACAAAAAAGTACCGGTAATTACAGAGAACAAAACGTTTCAAAATGGAACAAAACACAATCACTTTGGACAGAGCGATTCCGGGTTCTGCAAACGCAGTTCCTGGCCGTGTGAAAGGACCACGTCTTCACATGATGGAGAACGCCATTTGGGGAGTGAGGCCGGCGTCGACTCCGGTGAGAGGGGACGCTACCAGGGAGTTGCTGAACCTTGCAGTTTGGACGGGAATGACAAGCGTAGGAGGTATCCAGTGAGAAAAGCACTCTTCGCCGGTTTGGTGTTGACTGCGATGGCGGCGGCTGCCGAGCAGAAGGTGACAACAGAATTTGACAAGATTCCTCTTGGCAAGATGGTCGACGTGGTGGTCCAGTTCAAGGCATTGCCCACCCTGGCGAACCACTTGTGGGTGACGTCGGGCGGCGGCAAGCTGAAGCGGGAGTTCACCCGCGCATTGAACGGCGGTCACTACACGATTCCCGCCGGTCTCGCCAGGATCCTGGCACTGAGCGATCTGGTGAAGTACATCAGTCTTGACCGTTCGATCAAAGGCTCGATGGAGTATGCCAATCCCACGGTGTACGCGAATCTGGCCCTCAGTTACGGTTATACCGGCACGGGCATTGGCGTCGCAGTCCTCGACAGCGGCATCTCGACGGGCACAGCTGCACATCCGGACCTGAAGGGAGCGGGCGGCACAGGTGCCGTACGAGTCGTCTACAGCGAGAGCTTCGTCCCGAACGACACCTCGACAAACGATGAATACGGTCACGGCGAGCACATAGCCGGCATCATCGGCGGCAATGCGTCTCAGTCCGCAGGTGGTACGGGCCACGAGTTTCGCGGAATCGCCCCCGGGGTCAATCTGGTGAACCTCCGAGTCCTGGACAGGCAGGGCGGAGGGACCGATTCCGCGGTAATTGCCGCAATCGACCGCGCGATTGCCCTGAAGGCGGCATTCAATATCCGAATCATCAACCTGTCTCTGGGACGGCCTGTCCTCGAGAGCTACAAACTTGATCCGCTCTGTCAGGCGGTGGAACGCGCCTGGAAGGCCGGGATTGCGGTGGTGGTTGCGGCCGGAAATGCCGGTCGCGTTAATTCGAATGGGATTAACGGATATGGCACGATCCTGAGTCCAGCCAATGATCCGTACGTGATCACGGTCGGTGCTATGCGGGACATGTCGACGGTGACCCGTGCCGACGACCTGCTGGCAAGTTACAGCTCGAAAGGCCCGACAGCCCTCGATCACATAGCAAAGCCCGACCTGGTTGCGCCGGGCAATCAGATTGTGTCGCTGAAGCTCGCGAACGGAACAGGGCTGGCCGCGATGACACCCTCGCCGGTAGTTTCTGCTTCGTATTACAAGACCGGCGCCACCTCCATGACCCCTTCGTCGTATATGAAGCTCAGTGGTACGTCCATGGCCGCCCCGATGGTGGCTGGCGCAGCGGCACTGCTGCTTCAGAAGTATCCCACCATGACCCCGGACGAACTGAAGGCGCAACTGATGCGGACCGCGTCAAAGACGTTCCCCAGCTACAGCACCTACACGGATACGGCCACTGGCGTCACTTACACACAACACTACGACGTGTTCTCCGTAGGGGCAGGATATCTGGATGTCTGGGCCGCCCTGAATGCGCCCAGAACAGTACTTGGGGGAAAGCGCGCAGCGAGTCCGCAGGCCTTGTCGGTTCCGTCTGTCGGGGTTACGCTTGCCATGGGAGTGACCATTGACGGCACCAACGTCATCTGGGGTGGCGATCCCGAATGGGGCTCTGACGATGTATGGGGCTCCACTTTTTTCGTGACAGGCACAAACGTGATCTGGGGCGGTGATGAGCAAGTCTGGGGCAACGTCTCGCTGACTGGTAACTCCCTGTTGTGGGGAACTAACGTGATCTGGGGCGGTGACGAAGGAGGAGGCGATATGGGGGGCCAGTCGGCTCTCAAGGGCGACCGCTAACAGACTCAATCTGAAAAAAAGGCTGGAAACACACCGTTAAGGCGGCGTTTCCTGCCTTTTTTCGCGCTTTATGGTAAGAGGCGCCAGTTATCGTGAATAGATCCCCCGGCGGTTTCCTCATGGATCTGCAGACTAGAGCCCTCACCATCTTTCAGGAAGCCCTCAAGGCCCCGCGCGACGAACGCTTTACGTACGTCACAACGGCGTGCGGCCCCGATCCTGAATTGCGCGGTATGGTTACGGCGCTTCTAAACCGTGAACAACGGAGCGGCGACGGCGAACCGACAGCTATGATCGTCCCTCCCGCTGCCGCGCCAGCCTCTGCTTCCCCACCAGTCTGGCCGGGTTCACGGTCCCGTGTGTTTCACAGCGAAGATCTGAGTGGACACACGATCGGGTACTACGAACTGCTGCGACTGATCGGCAAAGGCGGGATGGGAACCGTTTATGCGGCGCGCCGGGCCGACCAGGAGTTCAACAAGCTCGTCGCCGTGAAGCTGGTCAAACCGGGCATGGAATCCGAGGAGATTCTGCGCCGGTTCAAACATGAGCGTCAGGTGCTGGCGGGGCTTGACCATCCCAACATCGCGCGCCTGCTGGACGGCGGGACAGAAGATGGTACTCCCTATCTCGTTATGGAGTACGTCGAAGGCACGGCCATCGACGTCTACTGCAAGACACAGCAGCTGCCCGTCGCCGAAAAGCTGAACCTCTTTTGCACCGTGTGTTCCGCAGTCCAGTACGCACACCAAAGCCTGGTTGTGCACCGCGACATCAAGCCGCCGAACATCATGGTCTCGACCGAAGGCGTACCCAAGCTGCTGGATTTCGGTATCGCCAAGGTGCTGCATCCCGACTTCACCGACCAGCCCGCTATGACAATGGCGTCCCAGAAGCCGATGACGCCCGAGTACGCAAGTCCGGAACAGGTGCGGGGCGAGCCAGTAACCACTGCCAGCGATGTGTACGCACTCGGCCTGCTGTTGTACGAGTTGCTCACCACCGTCCATCCGCTGCGGACAGCCTACGAGCTGGTTGGCCTGCACAAGGCCGTGCTGGAGACGGATCCGGAACGCCCGAGCGAAATGCTGCGTCACATCGCGAATGGTCCCGATGCCAGTGACACCCCGGCGGTTGATCTCAAACGGCTTGCGCTGAAGCTGCACGGCGATCTTGATGCCATCGTTATGATGTGCCTCCGCAAGGAAGCGAATCGGCGCTACGCGTCGGTGCAGCACCTTATCGACGACATAAACCGCTATCTGGAAGGGCTGCCGGTCAAGGCTCATGCCGATTCGGCTGGCTACCGGATCGGCAAGTTCATGCGCCGGCACACTGCAAGTGTGGTCGCAGGCGTCACCATCGCGGCGGCGCTGCTAATCAGTTCCACCATCTCCTGGGTCTTCTATCACCGCGCCAATGTGGAACGCCGGCGGGCCGAGTCCCGGTTCGACGACGTGCGCCAG
>Ga0163150_10003656_pt1 | contig 21374 bp, 20 predicted proteins | sample OliLakLV19P2IB_FD_148628 | JGI IMG/M metagenome (GOLD analysis project Ga0163150, IMG submission 148628) | Freshwater microbial mat bacterial communities from Lake Vanda, McMurdo Dry Valleys, Antarctica - Oligotrophic Lake LV.19.P2.IB | ecosystem: Environmental > Aquatic > Freshwater > Lake >...
CGGTTGTTGCAACGGTCGAAGTGCAGCGGTTGTTGGCCAGTGCATTCAACGGCCACCCCTCCACAGAAAGCCAATCATGACTACTCCCTTACAGACGCAAACGTTCGCGTCCCTCGGCGTGCCCACGCCAATCATCGCCGCGCTCAGTGCAGCCGGCGTTACCGAGCCATTCCCCATCCAAGCTGTCACGCTTGCCGATTCGCTCGCTGGCCGCGACCTTCTCGGCCGCGGCAAGACAGGCAGCGGCAAGACAATCGCGTTTGCGATTCCGCTGGTCGCCGCCCTCGCCACGTCGGCTGAACGCCACCCTGGGTCACGCCAGCCAGGGTCACCTCGCGGTCTCGTGCTGGTGCCCACACGCGAATTGGCTAACCAAGTAGCCGCAGTCATCGCACCGCTCGCGCACGCGATGAAGTTGCGCCATACCGTCGTCTATGGCGGCGTTGGATTTGGCAACCAAACGGCCGCTCTGCGCAATGGCGTCGACATCGTCGTCGCCTGCCCGGGCCGCCTGGAAGACCTCATGCAGCAGGGGCATTGCCGCCTCGACCGCGTCGAGGTAACGGTCATCGACGAAGCCGACCACATGGCCGACATGGGCTTCTTGCCCGCGGTCAAGCGCATCATGGATCGCACCGCCAAGAACGGTCAGAGGCTGTTGTTCAGCGCCACGCTCGATAACGACGTGAAGGTGATCATCGATCGTTACCTGAACAATCCGGTGACACACGCGCTCGATCCGGCCGACTCGCCGGTCGAGGAAATGACGCACTACCAGTTCGAGACGACGCTCGCCGACAAGCTGGCAGTCGTCACTCGCCTTGCGGCCGGGCCGGATCGCAGCCTGCTGTTTACACGCACCAAGCACGGCGCCAAGAAGCTCGTCAAGCAACTTGGTCAGTCGGGTATTCCTGCCGTCGAGCTGCACGGCAACCTGTCGCAGAATGCACGCGAGCGCAACCTTGCCGACTTCTCGTCCGGTGCCGTCTCGGTTCTCGTCGCGACCGACATCGCCGCGCGCGGCATTCATGTCGATGACATTCGTCTGGTCGTGCACGTCGATCCGCCCGCCGAGCACAAGGCATTTCTGCACCGTTCCGGCCGCACGGCGCGCGCCGGTGCCGCTGGCGTAGTGATCACGATCGTCACGCCCGAACAACGCAAGGACGTTCGCTCGATGACTCGTTCAGCAGGCATTCGCCCGCTGATCAGCGAGTCGGTGCAGGCAAATAATTCGCTACTCGCCGAGCTAGCCGGTCCGGCTCAGCCGACGCGACGTATCGCTGCGCCTCCCGAGCGCGTACAGCAACAGCGTCAACGTCGTACGACCGGCGCCGCGACGACAACTCAGAACGGTCGTCCGCGTCGCGTCACGCAAGCTGGTCGTCCGGCACCGTCTGGCCCTCACCCACGCAGCCGCCAACGTCGCCCACGCGCGGCCGGGCAAGCACAGCGCTAGATACCTTGAAGTAGCTCAGACCGAGGCCGCGTACAGCTGCCACGAGTCGGGTACGCCCTTCAGCTCGTGTTCCCCACGATCGGCGAACACGAGACCAGACCCAACCGACAGGTCCTTGACGGTCCGCGAGACCAGTATCTCGCCGGCCCCAGCAAGGCCTGCGACGCGCGACGCGATATGAACTCCGATGCCGCCGATGTCGGCGCCGCGCAGCTCGATCTCTCCCGTGTGGACACCGGCGCGGATACCCAGTCCGATCCCATCGGCGCGGCGACTCAACGCCTCAGCGCACAAGACCGCGCGGCTCGGTCCATCGAAACGGGCAAGGATGCCGTCACCTGTCGACTTGACCATGATCCCGTTGTGCCCAGCAACTTCCTCGAGCGCCGCGGCGTCGTGGCGGTCGAGCAGCTTGCGCCATCCGGCATCACCCATCTCTGCTGCCCGAGCGGTCGAGTCGGCGATGTCGGTAAAGAGCACTGTCGACAACACGCGATCAACGCTGGCGGGGGGTGCAGTCGCGCCTGTCAGGAACCGCCGAGCTGCGGACAGAAATTCCTTGTTGTCCTCGTCGCGCCAACTGCCGTGCCAATCGGCTTCGAAGTAGGCGTGCTCGGCACCAGGAATATGGGTGGCGTAATACTCGCCGTGACTGATCGGCACAATGGGATCGCTGCGGTTATGCAACACCAGCGTTGGAACCGCCACCAACGGCAGCGCGTCACGGATGTCGCTGTCGAAGTTGCGAGCCATGATTTGTTCTGCGACCACGGACTCGCAGCAATATCGCTCGAAGCGCGCCAGCTTGGCGAGAGCCACGTCCGGGTCGGGGGCGTTCTGAATGAATCTCGTCAACACCTTGCCCGTGTTCCACGCGCCGCGGATGAACCCAAGCCAACGCTCACGCGCCGAGTCTGTGATTTTGAACACCCCCGGGCATGCCGCGGCAATGAGCACGAGCGCAGCCACACGTTCGGGGTGAATTGCCGCCATCAGCGTGCACAATGCACCACCCTCGGAAATGCCCACAAGGGCAGCGCGTTCAATTCCTGCGGCATCCATGACAGCGCGAACGTCGTCCATACGCTCCTCGAACGTGCCGAGGCCCATCGACCGATCGGACAGACCAGTGCCACGTTTATCCAGCACCACCAAACGCCCGTAGGAGGCGAACGAGTTCAACATCGTCGAAAGGAACTCGTGCTCCCAGTTGAGCTCGACGTGCGACATGAAGCCAGGCACGAAAACGATGTCGATCGGTCCCTCGCCCACGACCTGGTAAGCGATGCTGATCCCGCTGCTGTTCGCGAATCTCGTTTCGGGCTTCACTTCGCGACGACCAACAACTGCAGCGAAAGCGCTACGACCGCGAACAGGACGCCCAGTGCCGCTAGGGGAACATGCGCGTCCGCAGGCGGGTCGTCGACGAACAAGATTGACTTCGGGAATCGCGTGGACTCGTCGAAAACATATTTTGCAATGACGTACAAAGGCATTCCTGAATTATTGCCCGGAAAGAAGCGTGCCGTGTCCACGGCGATCGCCGTTACTTGGCCACCACCACTGCCGTCGGCGATTTCATCGACGAGTTTGTTCCGCACCGATCTCTACAACCGCGGTCTCGGTCGCTGCCGAGGCGCCGACGACGAATACAGCCGAGCACCGACGACGCAGATTGCGATCAGCAGCGATGCCATTGCGACCGGCACGCGAGAACCTGCCGAGCCATAGCGCTTCGCCATCCGCCGACCATACTCCGGGGTCATTGGGCCGTCGTGAGGAGAGATTTTATGCGCTCGCTGACCGGCCATGCGCCACGCCCCTTGTTCGAGATGACCGAGTAGGCGAATTGGGCGCCGGGGTCGCGCATCGAGACGAAGCCGATGCCCGCATCGAAACCGTGGATCGAGACAGCATCGGTGACAGCGTCCAGCCAGAACCCGAGGCCGTTACGCATCGACATTTCTTCGCAATGACTGTGCGGGCGCACCATCATCGCGAGCGTCTCGGGCGCAACGATGCGACCCGCGAAAACTGCGTCCCACAGCAAATGGATGTCAGCCGTTGTGCTGTAGATGCCGCCGTCGCCGACGCCGCGCACTGGCAAGTGCAGGATGTTTGTGTGCAGGCCCTCATTCTCGAAGTATCCGGTCGCCGCCCGACCCGGCAATCTGTCGGATCGCAAGAACGCCGTGTCGTGCATCCCTGCCGGGACACACACCCGCTGATCGACGAGATCGTGGTAAGGAACCTTCGACGTGCGCTCCGCGATCACGGCCAAAACCACGTATCCGCCGTTGTTGTACACAAACCGTTCGCCAGGCTCGGACTTCATCGGATACCCGCCGAGCACGCGTAAGTACTGCTCGGGTGTGGCGAGTTCGTGAACCGGAATGGGCATCACATACGAGAGCGAATCTTCGAACACCTCTTCGTCCAGATAGTCGCCAATACCCGAACGGTGTGCGAGCAGTTGCTCGATCGTGACACGGTCGTCGATGAGCGGCAGATCGTCGCCGAGGACCGACCGAGCCGTCGTGTCGAGGGTGAGCTCGCCGCGCTCGACCATGGACATCACCGTCAACGCGGTGAAGCCTTTCGCCCCGCTCGCAAGTCCGTATTGATGGTCAATAGTGTTCGCAACCCCAAGGCCGCGATGCGCGAGACCGTAGGCGCCCTCGAAAGCGACGGCGCCATCCAGGTCAACACGAATTACCCCCGAGAAACCCTCTTCAACGGCGATTGCCTGCAGTTCGTCCGTGATCTCCAATGTCGACATCCGTCTATTCTGCAACGATGCAACTGACTCCGCGCTACGGACTAAATCCGATCATCCGCCTCGATGGCACGCCAGCCGACATCCTTGCGCCGGTCATTCGTCAACGGCGCCGGCTCACCGCCACGCTCGCCTCGTTCACCGACGACCAGTGGGCGCACCCAAGCCGATGTGCAGGCTGGTCGAATCGCGACGTGATCATTCATCTCGACAGCACCAATAGTTTCTGGGCATTCTCGATCGCTGCCGGGCAACGAGGCGAGCCGACCCAGTTCCTCGCAACATTCGACCCAGTCGCTACGCCAGCGCAGTTGGTTACGGCCGCCAAGGACTTGTCAGCGGATGACGTGATGGACAAGTTCCAGAAGTCCACTGCAGCCCTCGAAAACGCGCTGACCGCGCTCGCGGACGACGAGTGGTTAGCACTGGCCGAAGGCCCACCAGGGCACATCAGTATCAGCGCGCTCGCCCACCATGCCCTCTGGGATTCGTGGGTGCACGAGCGCGATGTGTTGCTGCCGTTAGGAATGGCCACGACCGATGAGCCCGACGAGGTCGCCGCCTGCCTGCGTTACGTCGCCGCGCTCGCACCCGCATTTGCGCTCACCATCGGCAGTGCCGCAACAGGAACGCTCGCCGTCACAGCAAGCAACCCCGACGTGGCCTTCACTGTCGAGATCGGGGAAGCTGTCGACGTGCGCGCGGGAACCGGTGCGAGCGATCTCCAGCTGACCGGTGATGCGGTCGGACTGATCGAGGCCCTCAGTATTCGCCAACCGCTCGCGCAATCCATCCCAGCGGATTGCCAGTGGATGATCAGTGGCCTCGCAGAAGTATTCGACGCCAGCTAAGTCAACCTTCGCTTTGTACTTGCTTGGGGCGTTAGCCGAGAGGTTTAGCCTGAGACCGTGACGGCGACAATCACTCGGCTCCGTATTGCTGCCGCGATGGTCGCGCTCGTGGTCGTGGGCGGCACAGTCGGGTATTGGCTGCTGGGCCTCACGCCGATAGATGCGCTCTACCAAACCGTCACCACGGTCACGACCGTTGGCTTTCGCGAACTTGGTGAGTTCGACACGCGGTTGAAGATCTTCACGATCGTTCTCATCGTCGTCGGCGTCGGTACTGTGCTGTACACCCTCTCACTCGGCGTACAGATGTTGGTGGAAGGTCAACTGCGAGAGATCCTTGGGAGGCGCCGAATGGACAAGCAGATTGCTGAGCTTGATGGCCACGTGGTGCTGTGCGGGTGGGGCAGGGTCGGACGGGCGGTCGCCGCGGATCTCAAACGAGAGGGTCGCGCGGTCGTTGTGGTCGACAGCGATCCGCTGCGCGTCACCGGAGTCACACTTCCGCTCGTTGTCGGCGACGCCACGCAAGACGAGACGCTACGCGCCGCTGGCATTGAGCGCGCTCATGCACTCGTCGCCGCACTGGCCGACGATGCCGACAACCTGTTCGTAACGCTGAGCGGCCGTTCACTCAAGCCTTCCTTATTCATCGTCGCCCGCGCTCGGCAAGACGAGAGCATCGCCAAGCTCACGCGCGCTGGCGCAGATCGAGTGGTCAATCCGCAGGAGTTAGGCGCCGCACGCATGGCGAGCTTTGTGGTCCGCCCGCACGTCGCCGAGTTCGTCGACGTGGTAATGCATGAGCGCAGCAACGAGTTTCGGATGCAGGAGGTGGAGATCCCCGCACAGTCGCCTCTCGATGGAGTCGCGCTGAGCGACGCCGACTTGCGTTTGCACACAGGCGCTCTCGTCCTTGCCCTGCGCGACGCGGACGGCGCCTTCGTTACCAATCCCGATCCCGCGACCGTGCTGCGGGCGCACCACATTGTGATCGCAGTCGGGACAGAACAAGACCTCGGTCGATTAGTCGATCTCATCAACCCAACCGAACTCGAATGAGAGTTCGGCACTCGCCGATCATCGTCAGGCACCAAAATGTGGAGCTCCTTGGCCGGTATTCCAACCAACACCAAATAGTGACTCAGTTGTCCATCCTTCTGGACCTACCAGATCGTGAGGTCGACAAGAGGCCCCGTAGTCGGTCGAAGCGAGCGAGACGACTAGGTGGGTCCGACCAGCTCGCCGTCGCAACGGCCTATCTCGCCGGCGATTCGCTGCCCGTGATAGCAGAGCGCTACGCGATTACTCGACAGACAGTCAGCAGCATCCTGGAACGGCATGGGGTTCCCCGCCGCTACAACCTGTTTTCGGAGCGTGACATCGACAAGGCTGTTGAGCTGTATCGGGCGGGCCACTCCTTGGCCACAGTCGGGGGCCAACTGTGCGTGAACGCCACCACCGTCCTCAACGCCTTCAAGCGGCAGGGCATCACCACCCGTCATGTGGGTACCAATCAATGGAGCTGAGTTCAGCGATGTTAGAAGCCCATCAATTGAGCAGACCGGTAATCGATCCTTGATCGCGCCGGGGACAACCGCACGACGATCCCCTGAACCCGGGGAACCTGTTAGATTTGTCCCAAAAACCGGCCGGTACACGATGACTATCAGCGTGTACCGGGTTCCGAAGATCGGCCCCCAGCATGGCTCACCAACCATCATCAATTGAAAACCAGCCAGCGGAAAGACCGGCTCACGCTTTGCTGGCACCCGAGGCTGTTTGTTTAAGCTCTGGAGATTCTGCGCGCGGCCCTAATAGACGAGGCTCATTAACCGGCCGGTTGATGCTGGGCATAGGCTTGTCGGCGGCTCCGGCGGCCATCGCCGTTGATAATGTCATACAGGCTTTTGGTGATTCTGGCTCGGTCGCCGTAGCCGAATGCCTCAACCCCCATTGGGGAACTAACTTAAATGGCAACGAGGTCATTTTGTGTGATACACCGCCAAACACGGGCGGCGGTGGCGGAGGTGGCGGTGAAGAGCCGACCTGGGACGACAAAATCGCCGAATTCTGCGCCGAGACACCCAACCTTGAGCAGGAAGCAGACGAACTTGAAAACCTAATACAATATGATGCCTACGCTAGGTTTGTTGATGGTAGCTACCGGCTGGTAACTTATGTTCGGGAATGCAACATCATTTTTGTGGGCGAGTACATGCCGGAACTTGGTAGACGCTTAACTAGTGTTGAGCTGGCCATAGCCGACCCTGCCAACGAGATGACTTCTAACCCGCCACAGCAGGTGAAACTGGAAGAATTTATAGCAGCCCTTGTACCGGCTGACATGGCTGCTAACCCTGAGCTATATCCAGTGCCCACCACGACTGCGGCCGAGACAACTACCTCTGATCCAGCGACAACGACGTCAGGGGGAAGTATCAACAACCCTCCGCCTAGCGACGCGCCGACCACTTTGGCAAGCGGCAAAGACTCACCGGACGATTCCACTGATGCCCTACTCGTCATATTAGGGGCCATCGCTGTAGCTGGCGGAGCCGCCCTAGGGCTAGGGCTCAAATCCAGAAAACAGCATGCTCGTGGTGCGTGAGATACAAAAAGCACCATCACAAAGTGCGCGATGGCCCGCGACATCACAAAAGTGGAGCTGAGAGTGGAGCTGAGGGTGTGGTGTCTCACGCCTTACCGGACATATGTCGCGCGTCATAGCGGACAGTCGTTGACGCTGGTGGATGTCCAAAGCCCGTCTGGTGATTACTGCGGTTGTGCTCGAAAGGCGTCAAGCGACCGAGCGGCCTCGATCCGACGGAATTGCATCATCACCGCGTTGTGCCAATTGACGCACTCGGTGCGTAACCGGATGACTAGAGCTTCCTCGGTTGGCGGCTTGCGTTCAGGTGATGCACTCAACGTTCGCCCACCGTCCAACTGAGCCTACGAAGCGCGGCTCTCGTCTCGTCGAGGTCGGCGAGAGGGCCGTCGGGCAGCTCGTCGTCGACCGGGGTGCCCGCTGCGATCGACCGATGGCGTCGGCGCACTGCGTACGCGTTGGCCTCCCAGTCGACGAGCCGATCAAGGCTGGCCCGCCCGGTTGGGCTCGACGGCCGGGGCTTGCTACCAGGGTATGCGGGCATGATCGGGCACCTCCTCGCCAGCCTTGCGTGCGGGTCGACACTATGCGGGCTGACGCGCTCCGCCGACAACGCCGACCACTCAGCCTCCTTGGTACTTGTCGTCATCGATCTCGACAATGTGCAAGGCAAAGACCGGAGTGTCGAACAAGATGAACGAGACACGCGTGCGAGCCTTGGGCACATGCGCGTAGTGAACCTGCCGCCGACCCTTCATATACGTGCCGGAGGACACCGCGCCTGGGTCGAGCGCTACGGCCTGAATCCACGCGAGCATCCCATCCCACCGCTCGCCGTCTGGGTGCGAGCTGAGCCAGTCGTAAATCTTGTCGGTGGGACCCACTGACCGCCGTCTCGACGCCATCGGGTGATGCAGACTTTAGGGTCGCAGCTTCGAAGCCTGCGTGGCGATGTCGGCCGGGTCGGCGTAATCGTCGAGAGACACTCTGCCAGCTTCAAGGTCATCGAAGAACTCGTCAGCAGCGGCCAACATCTCGTCCTCACTGGCCGGCGCCTTCGCTGCGTCGGGCTTTGTTATCCATGTAGGTGCTTGCACGATTGCCCCTTCAATACCCGTTTTCAATACCTGTTGAATACCCAGTATCGGGCTTGCTAAGCCAAGACGTGAGCGAATGATGTCACAGTTCACAACACCCGTGGTGAACCCCAGTCATTAAATAACCAACACGGCTCAACGACCCGGCGTTGCTCACCTCGTTGCTCACTCGCAATTCGCCCCGCCACCCACCGGCGAGCTTCATGCCCTCTGACCAGGACTTATTCGGTGGAGCTGAGGGGAATCGAACCCCTGACCCCTTCCATGCCATGGAAGTGCTCTACCAACTGAGCTACAGCCCCAGGGAACGACAGCCCCGAACGAGTGCAGGACGATATCAGCTGGTTTACATCGTGCGGCGCGCTCGCAAACGACTGCGGACTGGGCCGACGGCAATACGCATCGCGCTCGTGATCAGCAAGGTCGAGAGCGCTGCTCGCAACAGGAACGGCCATGCGCCGAGGACGGGGCTGACCAGCAGACTGAAGGCGGTAGCGACCGGGAACACCCATGCCACATCAGTGAGGATTCGGCCCCACAGCGGACGTTTCGGTTCCGCGCGAGTCGGCAGCTCGAACCAGTTGTCGACGCCGACTGTGCGCTGAATGCGCTCGGACAACACGAACTTGCCGGCCTCAGCCATCAACGCCTCGCGCTGCTTGGACCGCTCCCACTCACGCAACGTCAGTCCGTCGATAAATCGAAACACGATCTGGTGCTCGCCACCATCAGGCCCAGGATGCAGCACGCCCGCCCCGAGACAGCCATGAACCGTGCGCAGGGTCGCGACGACGTCTTCGGTCCATTGCAAATACGGCCCTTCGAACCCCGGCGCGACGGTCCGCGCCACGGTGACGGTGACGGGTGCGCCAGCGATGCGAGGTAGCTGGCCGGTATCGAACTTTCCGGAGAGGGCGACTGACATTTGCCCTCAGTTTACCCGAGGTGGTCAGTCCTGCCAGGTCACGCGCGCAACGTCGCGGTACAGACGCTCGATCTCGTAGTACATACGGATCTCTTCCGCGAAAACATGAACCACAACATCGCCGTAATCAAGCAGCACCCATTGCTGTTCGGAAACGCCTTCCGAACGAATTGGCGTGCGGCCGAGCGCGACACGCACGGCCTCTTCAATTTCGTCGACAACAGCGCGCACCAGTCGTCGGTTGCTCGCACTGCAGATCACGAAGTAATCGGTGATCTGCAGCACATCGCCGACAGCGAGAATGACCGTGTGTTCCGCCTTCTTCGCGTCGGCCGCTCGTGCCGCCACTCTGGCCAACTCGACTGCTGCTTCACCCGACGCGCCTCGGTCCGGAGTCACCTCGACATTTGAGGTCACGGGGGTGTCGTCGTCGTGGTGCTGATTGCCACAGTTGTGCTCGTCGTGCTGGTCGTCGACGTGGCGCTGGTCGTGCTCGGCACCGTCACCACCACGGCGTCCAGGAACTCGCTCCCTAGTTGTAGAACAACATCGACGCCGGTGTATGGGTTTGGGTCGACGGAAGCTTGCACGGTGCCGAACGCGACGCCGTCGCCAATGACGAAACCAGTTTCGGCGCCAGAGCGCACCAACGCCATCGAGACCGGCAGCACGGGACCGCTGAAGTCGACCGACTTGATGTTGGCACCGAGCAACAACAGGGCTGCAATGGCCGCCTTCACCTGCTGAACGTAGCCGGGAGGCGCTTCGATTCGATAGGTCAAGCCGAGCCCCGGGGCCGACATCGAACCCGGCGCGACAGTGGCCAACCACATCACGGCCTCCGCCTGGTCGATTTGCTCGACGTCGAGCCCGGCCGGGTTCAATTCGACCGCGATCGGAATCGTCGGGAACGATTGGCTGACCACGGGACCGGCGAATGTGCGCGTGAGTAGATCGCTGACGGTCGCGACAGGCGTGCCGGCAACCCATTGCGTGCGGCCGGCACCGACGCCGGCCGCGATCGCTGCCCACACGGCGTTGATGTTGTCCCGGCGCGCGCTCTCGGGTTCGCCGGTGACTTCCGCGGTGAGGACTTCGATGACCTGACTGGCGCTCAATTCAGTTGCACCCGTCGGAAAGAGAACGACTGCAGCACCGTCGACGGTGTCGCGCACATCGCGCGGAAGCTGCGCTTGCACAGGCGCGATAGGGGCCAGCAACGCTTCCGCTTCCGCCGCCGTGGCCAGTTGCGAGAAATTCAGCGTCACAGACAACGCGCCTTCGACCGCCAACGCCAAACCGTCGATGCCGTCTTTCGCGAACACCGCCGTCAACGCAGTTCGTTCGTCGCCCGTTCCGAGCGTGGAATCCACCGAGGTGGGCAGCGGCAACAGATAGCCGCCGACCTGATCGCCTGGCAACGAGACAACGAGTGCCAGACCAGCAAGTCGATTCGATTCATCGGCGACCGCCAGCAGGCCGACCTGACTGCTCGGGAAATCGCGAGTCGCCGGTGGCTCGACTTTCGTCGCGCCCTCGTAATGCCGCAGCGCGTTCGCACCGACAAGGCCAAGCGCGAGGACAGCGACCAGCGCCACCACGTTCATGCCGAGCATCAAAGAAGTGCGCTTACGGCGCACGCCGGGGAGCGCCGTCATTCTGCGACTCGTGACAGGTCGCCGTAGAGGTTGAGCGCGCCGATGACGGCGAGCACGGGATCGGTAATCAGAAACTCCGCCGGTCGACCATCGGTAAACCGTCGCCGAAGATCTGTGCTGCTGACGTCGAGCCGCGGCACTTCTACGTGTTGCCAATCGAACTTCTCCGACAGCGCGACAGGCTCACCGGGCCGATCGACGACTACCAGGGTCGACAATCTGGCGACCTCTTCGTAGCGATCCCAGGTCTCGAACCCCGCAGCCGCGTCGTCGCCGACGATGGTGAATAACTGTGCGCCAGCGTTGTCGTGAGCCAAGGTCGCAAGCGTATCTGCCGTGTAGCTCGGCCCGCCGTGATCGATTTCGTCGCGGCCAGCGACCAGACCGGGCACGTCGGCGACGGCAGCAGCCACCATCGCGTAGCGATGCTCGGCATCTGTGATGCGCCGGTCATCGACTTTTTGCCAGGGCACATTGGCCACCATAAGAATCACCAGGTCGAGGTTGAGGGCGTGGCGCACGTTGACGGCGGTGACCAAATGACCGACGTGCGGGGGGTCGAATGTGCCGCCGAACAGTCCAATTCGAAGGGGCACAACCGCAAAGCCTAGGTGGCGACGCTCTGTCGCCGTAGGCAGGCTGTGGTCGGGCCGTTGGCGGTCGGTCTTTCGCTGTTTAGAGACCTAAAAGATTGGGCAACTTCGTCATATGTATGGCAAGTTCTCTATGCCTTCGGCGGACTTGACCGATGTAGTACTGTTACCAGTTCCCCCAATCCGTACCCCCCATTCGGATGCCCCCTTCAGGGCACTGTGCCTAACGACACACTCCGCTGTGGAATCTGACGACTACCAAAGAAGTTGAGAAGAACATATGAATGACTCAATCGGTCTCTACCTAAACGACATCGGCAAGGTTTCCTTGCTCAACGCTGAAGAAGAGCGCGAGCTGTCCCGCGTGATCGAAGCTGGCCGCGAGGCCGCCGAGCGCCTGGCCAACAAGGAAAAGGGTGCTGCGCTGAAGGCTTCGGTTGCCAAGGCCGCCGAAGCCAAGGATCGCTTCATCCGCTCCAACCTGCGCCTGGTGGTCTCCATCGCCCGCCGCTATCCCCTGCCCCAGGGCATGGATCTGCTCGACCTCATCCAGGAGGGCAACTTGGGCCTCGAGCACGCGGTCGACAAGTTCGACTGGCGTCGTGGCTTCAAGTTCTCCACCTACGCCACCTTCTGGATCCGCCAGGCCATCGGCCGTGCGCTCGACCAGAAGGCCAGCCTCATTCGCATCCCCGGCGATCGCTCGGCCAGCCTGCGTGCAGCGCTGCGTCAGGCAAGCGGCGATGGCGAAACGCTCGACGTCGGCAACGCCGAACTGCACCGCCTTACCACCCCGGTCTCGCTCGACAAGACCATTGGTGACGACGGTGATGCAACCCTCGGCGACCTGATGGCCAATGGCGACGGCACGCCTGAAGATGCTGTGATGGCCTTGGTCGATGGCGAGTTGCTCGACGAGTTGCTCGGCACGCTCGACAAGCGCGCTCGTTACGCAGTCGAAGCTCGCTTCGGCTTGCTCGATGGCGAGCGTAAGAGCTTCCGCGAAGTCGGCGAGAACCTCGGCGTCACCGCCGAAGCCGCTCGTCGCTTGGTCAGCCGCGCGGTGGCTGGCCTGCGCGAAGACGCAGTCCGCATCCTTGCCGTCTGATCTAGGCGTGTGATCGCGGGTCGCCGCTAGCCTTTCGGCTGTGGCGAAAGCATGGAGTCCATCGTCGTGGCACGCTTTTCACGCGGAGCAACAGCCGGAATGGCCCGATCAGGGCGATCTCGACCGCGCGCTGAAGCAGATCGCCTCCTATCCCCCATTGGTGTTCGCTGGCGAGGCCCGTTCTTTGCAGGCCGCGCTCGGTCAGGTTGCCGCCGGCAACGCTTTCCTGCTGCAGGCGGGTGATTGCGCGGAGAGCTTCGAGGAATTTTCGGCGGTCAACATTCGCGAGAAGTTGCGCGTCATCCTGCAGATGTCGGTAGTGCTGACCTACTCGCTTGGCGTTCCGGTCGTGAAGGTCGGCCGTATCGCTGGCCAGTTTGCCAAACCGCGATCGCAGTCGGTCGAGACGGTCGGCGATCGCGAGCTCCCCACCTTCCGCGGTCACATGGTCAACGGCGATGCGCCAACGGAGGCAGCCAGAGTTGCCAGCCCCGATCGACTTGTTCAGGCCTACAACCAGTCGGCCGCCACCTTGAACCTGCTGCGAGCATTCACCAAGGGCGGCTTTGCTGACCTCGGCCGCGTGCATGCGTGGACACAAGAGTTCGTCGCCAGCAGCCCAGAGGGCCAGCGTTATCAGCAGATCGCGCGCGAGATCGAGAACGCGCTGCGCTTCATGCGCGCCTGCGGCGTCGACACCGAGCACAACCATCAGCTGCACGAGACCGACATGTACACCAGCCACGAGGCATTGCTGCTCGGCTACGAGGAAGCACTCACTCGCCAAGACTCGCTCACCGGCGGCTGGTACGACTGCTCGGCGCACATGTTGTGGATCGGCGATCGCACGCGGCAGCTCGATTCGGCTCACGTCGAGTTCCTGCGCGGCGTCGGCAACCCGATCGGCTGCAAGCTCGGCCCGGACGCGACACCCGACTTCGTGTTGGAACTCTGCGAGCGCTTGAACCCGGCACGCTTGCCGGGCCGGCTCACGCTGATCAGTCGTATGGGCTCGAACCGCGTCGAAGACGCACTGCGCCCGTTGCTGCGTGCAGTGCGCGAAGCGGGGCACCCAGTCGTGTGGGCCTGCGATCCGATGCATGGCAACACCACCGTCAGCGTCAGCGGTCGCAAGACTCGCGACTTCAACGTGATCACCGACGAGATCGATGGCTTCGTGCGTGCGCACAAGGCAGAGGGCACGTGGCCCGGCGGCATCCACGTGGAACTCACTGGCGACAACGTCACCGAATGCACCGGCGGTGCCGACAAGATTCTCGACAGCCAGCTTGATGACCGCTATCAGACCGTGTGCGACCCGCGACTTAACGGCCGACAGAGCCTCGATCTCGCCTTCCACGTCGCCGAAAAGCTGCGCAGCACCGGCCTCGCATGAACTTCACCGCTGGCGACCGCATTCGTTATGAGTGCACCGGCGACGATGGGCTTCCATTGGTTCGTTACGGCTTCATCGGCGGTGTCTCTGCCACGGATGGTCCCGTTGTCGTGATGCTCGACGGCGAACTCAGTGGCGACGTCGTCAATTTGTCCGAGGTGCAGCACGTCACCGTCACCACTGTCGAGTTGTGCCTGCACGGAACCGACCTGATCGACGACCCAGAGCTGCGTCGCGGCCTCGTGTCGCTGTGGCATGCCGAAGCCGAAAGCGCCGGTCTCGACATCGATGCGCTGCACCCGATCGGCGACGGCGAGTGCGACTCGCCTGGCGCCTGGTGTCTAGCCGATCTGCGCGCCGGCGGATTCCAGTACCTGCTGCGCGCGGTGCAACTGCCTGATGAACCCGAGATGGTGCGGGTGCGTGCCGAGCCCTTCACCCCAGGGCCGGCGTGACCGGGCGGCCCGCCGGTTGGTACCCACTGCTGCTCGCCACCGGAAGTATCGGCATCGCGAACAGCGTTGTGTTTGCACTGCTCAGCAACCTGCAGGATGAGTACGGATTCAGCGACGCTGGCCTTGGCTTGATCGCTGGCAGCGGTTTTCTCGTCGGGTTGATCGGTCAAATCCTGCTCGCACCCTTCGCCGATCGCGGTCATTCGAAAGCATTGCTGCTCGGCGGGCTCGGGTGCGCGGTGCTCGGCAACCTGCTGTTTGCAATGTCGAGTTCGCTGGTCACACTCGTCGCCTCCAGGGCAGTCGTTGGCCTCTCCAACAGCCTCTTCATTCCGGCGGCGCGCGGGATCGCGATCCGAATTAGTCCGGACAACGTTGCCGAGCGCCTCGGAACAATGAGCGGCATTGAACTGGCAGGGTTTGTCACCGGCCCAGTGATCGGCGGCTTCCTCGTCGGACCGTTTGGACTGAAGGTTCCGTTCCTGGTGACCGGCGCGGTCGCGCTCGCCGGCGCGGCGCTTCTCGCCCCACGCAAACTGCCAGAACCATTCGCCAGTCCCACGAGTACTGAAAAAAGTCGGATTGCTCTCGACCTACTTCGGTTGCCGCGGGTGCGCGCTGGCGTGCTGATGAGCATGGCGTTGTTCTTGCCCGTCGGGTTTTACGACGCAACGCTCGACGTTTACCTCACCGACCGCGGTGCGTCCGATGTATTCATCGGCATGACCTTCCTCGCGTATGGGATTCCATTCGCACTGCTGGCAACGGCTGGTGGCAGATTGGCCGATCGCCGAGGCGCGGTAAGAGTCGCATTCCTCAGCACAATTTTCGTGGCACCGCTGACAATGGCGTACGGCCTCATTGCGGCACCGATAGTCATCCTCGGGCTCACCGTTGTCGAAGGCTGCATGCAGGCTGTCGGCGTACCAGCATCGCAATCAATCGTGGCCGCCGCCGCGCCACCGGGACGTACGGCCGCGGCGCAGGGCCTCGCCGGTGGTTCAAATCTCTTGATCGCCGCGATCACCGCGTACAGCGCAGGAGCGTTGTACAAGTTGGTCGGCCCTGGCTGGCTGTACTCAATCGCTGGCTGCGGCGTGGCGCTCTTTGCGTTGTTATCGCTGTGGCAGGCGCGTGTTAGCTCAAGCGCTCAATGACCATGGCCATGCCCTGGCCACCACCGACGCACATGCTTTCCAAGCCGTAGGTCTTGTCCTCGAACTGCAAGCCGTTGATCAGCGTCGTCATGATGCGAGCACCAGTCATGCCGAACGGATGGCCCAGTGCGATCGCACCGCCGTGCTTGTTCAACTGCTTATCGATGTCGATCCCGAGGTGCTTTGCCGACGGGATGACCTGTGCGGCGAAGGCCTCGTTGATCTCGACCAGATCGATTTGATCCATCGTCATCCCTGCGCGCTTCAGCGCTTGGCGACAGGCCTCAATCGGACCAAGGCCCATGATTTCCGGGTTCAAGCCCGACACGCCCGACGAGATGATGCGTGCAAGCGGCGTGAGGCCCAACTCCTTGGCCTTCGTGTCGCTCATCACCATCACGGCTGCGGCGCCGTCGTTGAGTGGGCACGCATTACCGGCGGTGATCGTGCCGTCGGGGCGGAACACCGGCTTCAACTGGCTGACGGCTTCGTAGTTGGTTCCCGCGCGCGGACCATCGTCCTTACTAACGAGCGTGCCATCGGGCAGCGTCAGCGGTGTGATCTCGCGCTCGAAGAATCCGTTGTCTTGGTGTTCGCATGCCAGGTTCTGACTGCGCACGCCGAAGCGGTCCATCTCTTCGCGCGTCACGCCTTCAAGTTCAACCACGTTCTCCGCGGTCTGACCCATGGCGATGTACATGTCGGGCAAGCCGGTGGGGGGCGTCCAGGTGCCCTGGCCACCCTGCGCACGAGCCTTGGTGCGCTCGCCCGACGGCTTGAAGATCGCGTTCGGTGCCATGTCGCTGGCGCCATTCGCGTAACGGCTGACTGTTTCGACTCCGGCGGAGATGAAGCAATCGCCCTCGCCAGCCTTGATCGCGTGGAATGCCATGCGAATGGTTTGCAGGCTGCTTGAGCAGTAACGGTTGACGGTGACGCCGGGAACATCGTCGAGGCCGGACAACACCGCCACAACGCGGGCGATGTTGAAGCCGCCCTCGCCTGCCGGCTGGCCGATACCGAGCATCAGGTCGTCGATATCGGCTGCCTTTACCTGCGGCACCTTCGCCATCAGCGCCTTCACAATTTGTGCGCTCATGTCGTCGGGTCGCAGATCGACGAGCGATCCCTTCATGGCACGCCCAATCGGGCTGCGGGCGGTAGCAACAATCACGGCTTCGGTCATGGGGGCAGCGTAGCGACCGCCCGAAAGCACCCTCCCATCGGGCGGCTACTGTCTCAACGTCATGGCTGGCACCGTCGTCATCTGCTTCACCGACATTGTCGAGTCGACCGCGCTGCTGAGTCGCCTGGGCGACGACGTCTTCGACGATCTTCGCCGCCGACATTTCGCCGAGTTGTCGCGCGAGGTCGAGACGCTCGGTGGCGAGGTCGTGAAGAACCTCGGCGATGGGCTGATGATCTCCTTCACCAGTGCCTCCGACGCAGTCGTCGCTGCCGTCGCGATGCAACGTGCCGTTGACGCCGCTGGTCGTCGACGTGAAACCGATCAGCTGGCAATTCGGATCGGTATCTCTGCCGGCGACGCCACGTTCGAGAATGGCGATTGGTTCGGTGTTCCGGTAGTCGAAAGCGCGCGGCTGTGCGCTGCGGCCGGCGTCGGTCAGATCTTGGTCAGCGAGGTCGTCCGCTTGTTGGCTGGTACGCGGGGCGGGCACGAGCTCCGTCCAATGGGTGCGATGGAACTGAAGGGCCTCAATCTTCCCGTCGATGTCAGCGAGGTCGCTTGGACTCCGCTCGACGCGATGTCGGCACCACTACCGACGCCACTGATCGCCGATCCGTCGCAGTTGCCGTTCTCCGGCCGCCATGCGGCGCTCAATCAGTTGCGCGAGGAATGGAAGACGGTCACGGCGGAGAAGGACCGGCGCATCGTGCTGGTCGGCGGCGAACCGGGAATCGGCAAGACCAGATTGGTGACTGAGCTGGCGCGCGAAGCACACGGCCAGGGAGCAGTCGTTCTGCTCGGCCGCGCCGATGAACATGTCGACGCGCCATACGGACCTTGGCGTGAGGCGCTACGCGGCCTCGTGCGCAGCGCGCCCGATGAAGTGCTTGCGCAACATGTTGCGCAGCACGGTGGCGAGGTTTGTCGAGTCGTGCCCGAACTCAGTCGCCGGGTGTCCAACGTCCCGTCGATCATCGACACCGATCCGGCAACTGAACGCCTACTGCTGTTCGATGCCGTGACGGGGCTGCTTTGCACAATGTCGGCTGAGGCTCCAGTGCTGTTGATTCTCGACGACGTTCATTGGTCTGACCGTTCAACGCTGTTGCTGCTGCTTCACTTCCTCCGCAGCGACGTTTCAAGCTCGGTGTTGGTGCTGGCCACCTATCGCGACACCGATATCGACAGGTCACATCCCCTTGCCAACACCCTCGCCGACCTTCGGCGAGTTCGCGGCGCGACGAGAATCGCGCTTTCCGGCCTGGACGGCGACGGGGTCAACGAGTTGCTCACGCTCGCGGGCGGTCACGAGCTCGACCCTCAGGAAATGGCGTACGCGTCACTGTTGCAACGCGAAACGGAGGGCAACCCGTTCTTCTTTGGTGAAGTGTTGCGCCACCTCATCGAGACCGGTGCCTTGGTTCAGACCGACGGCAGATGGCGAGTCACCGTTGCTCTCGACGAGGCCGGTCTGCCCGACGGAGTGCGTGAAGTGGTTGGTCGTCGCCTCAGCGAACTGCCGGAAGCCACCAACACCATGCTGGGTGCAGCCTCCGTTCTTGGTCGCGAGTTCGATGTGACAACGCTCAGCAAGGTCGTCGGCGAATCGATTGGAACAGTGTTGCAAGCTCTTGAACCCGCTGAGCATGCGCGCCTGATCGGCGAGGTCGTCGGGCGGTCGGGCAGATACTCATTCGCGCACGCGCTCGTGCGCACCGTATTGGTCGACGAACTTGGCACGAATCGCCGCGTCCGACTGCATCAAGCCGCTGGCCTCGCGTTCGAGTCGGAGGCTGACCCGCCGCTCGGCCAACTTGCCTATCACTTTGGTGAAGCGGCGATCATGGGCGAGACCGAGCGCGCCGTGCGCTACGCGACTCTGGCCGCAGAACATGCGCTGTCCATCGCAGCGCCCGAAGAAGCGATCACGCTCGCCCGACGCGGACTCGACGTCGCAATACCCGGAAATGTGCCGGTGGGGCAGCGGACCGCGTTGTTGCTTTTGATTGGCCGCGGGTTCGACGCCAGTGGCCGTTTCGCTGAAGCGCGTGACGCGGTCGCCGACGCATTTCAGCACTCGTGCAGCGACGGCGATGTCGACAGCGCTGCAGTAGCGGCGCTCGAATACGGCGGCACCGCTGGCGTCTGGCAAAGCTATGGCGACGCGCGCGGGCCGGAACAGTTGCGCACCGCACTCACGCTGCTACCCGACGGCGACTCGGAACTACGCGCCCACGTGTTGGCCCGGCTCGCAGAATGGCTGATCCCGGCTGCTGGCGACCAGGGTGCGGTGGTCGCACGCAAGGCCTACGACATGGCGGATCGCGTCGGCGCCCTTCGCGTTCGGCGGACTGCCGCGGCAGCAGTCGCACTGACCGTTCGCAACCTCGACTTTGACGCACAGATCAAGGCAGGCGAGGAAGCTATTTCTGCCGGACTCACTCGTTCGAACTGTGGGGCCTACGGAATCCTGATGGAGGGCTTCACTGCGCTCGGCGACCTGGCTGGTACGGATGCGGTCGCTCAACGGATGCTCAGCGACCTAGAGGTCAGCGGCCTGCAGCGGGTTGCACTAATCGGCGAATTAGCCGCCGACTTCGTGGAATCTGTACGCCTGGTCCGCGCCCTGATCGAGGGCGATTTGGCCGACGCTGAGCTTGTGACCAGACGCGCCGAGGCCAAAGCCACCGAACGCGTCATCGTTCGAACCAACGCCCTGTTGGGGCGACTCCAGATTGATCACCTCCGCGGAAACTGGCGCGGGGCTGCACTTGTCTGGGAGCTGGGGCTCAGCCAACTTCCCGAGCTGATGGCGCCGTATCTCGGGTACCGCGGCATGATCGGCGAGATCGACGACGTTCGACAGCACTGGAACAGTTGGTCGGCGCAGCGTCAATATCTGCCAGATTGGACGATCCCGTCCAGCGTTGGCGTTGGAGCCGAGGCGCTCCGTCGACTCGGCGACAAGGACGGGTCAGCGGCTCTGGCCGTCGAATTCGCCGGGCACGCAGGAAAGTACTTCACAAACGGCGTCGCGTGGTTCTACGGCCCGTACGACACCGCCCTCGGCATTCTGTCGTCAACTGCGGGCGACCGCGACGCCGCCGCCGCGCACCTCACGAATGCCGTTGCCCTCTGCGATCGAATCAGTTCGCCAACGTTCGGCGCAATTGCGCGACTGGAGCTCGCCACCGTCTTGCGAAGTCGCGCTGCCACCGGTGACGACCAGTTAGCGGCCGTTACAATCGCAGACGCGCGTCGAATGATGACCGAGGTTGGAATGCCCGGATGGCTGCGCCGACTCGATCTCCTCGACAGTGGCGACCTTGAGCCCTGGAAACTGGTCGACTGGGAGTAGTTAGCGCGGCAACAGCGTGTAGCTGGGGTTGGTGAATTCGAGGTGAGTCCCGCGCGTAATCGCGATCCCCTTGATCGCAATACGCCGTCCGAGCGTGATTCCGCCAATCGAACGGCGCCCGGTCCACACCGCCGTCACCGTGCCAGTGTCGTCGGAGACCATTACGGCTAAAGCCGGTTGTCCGGAGGTCGGGCGTGCGGTCATGCGCGTGACCTTTCCGGTCACACACACAAGTTGCCGCGGCGGCATGTCCGCAATCGAGACCGAAAGAGGCGCGGGGCTTTCTTCACTGGCTCTCTGTTCGCGATTCTTGCGACGCGCTAACACCACAGCTACCCGACCAACGCCGCGCGTACGTCGTCTTCGGCGCCACCAGTGACAAGCACCAAGACTTCGTCGCCAGCGTGCAAGACGGTGTCGGCGCGCGGTACCACCACGTGGCCTCCGCGGAGGACGGCGACGACCGTCGATTCGCGTGGCAAACCGAGGTCAAAGACTTCCTTGCCGATCGCTGGCGAGTTCGCAGCAAGTGTGACCTCAGCGAGCCGAGCCTTACCGCCTTCAAGACTGAGCAAGCGCACGAACGAACCGACCGTCACAGCTTCCTCCACTAAGCCTGTGAGCAGATGGGGTGTCGAGACCGACACATCGACTCCCCACATATCGTTGAACATCCACTCGTTCTTGGGATTGTTGACGCGGGCCACGACGCGCGGAACGGCAAATTCCTGCTTGGCCAACAGC
>Ga0163150_10003657_pt1 | contig 21367 bp, 20 predicted proteins | sample OliLakLV19P2IB_FD_148628 | JGI IMG/M metagenome (GOLD analysis project Ga0163150, IMG submission 148628) | Freshwater microbial mat bacterial communities from Lake Vanda, McMurdo Dry Valleys, Antarctica - Oligotrophic Lake LV.19.P2.IB | ecosystem: Environmental > Aquatic > Freshwater > Lake >...
GACGGTGGTCGGCCCGGAGGCGCCGCTGGTGGCCGGAGTGGTCGACCGGTTCCGTGCGGCGGGCCTCGCGGTGGTCGGGCCGACGGCGGAGGCGGCGCAGCTGGAGGGCAGCAAGGCGTTTTCCAAGGACTTTATGATCCGCGCGGGCGTGCCCACGGCCCGTTACCGCGTGGTCGAAACGATGGAGGCCGCGCGGGCCGCGCTCGACGAGTTCGGCTTTCCCGTGGTGCTGAAGGCCGACGGGCTGGCGGCGGGTAAGGGCGTGGTGATCGCGGCTGACCGCGCCGAGGCCGAAGAAGCACTGCCCCGGCTGATGGGCTCGCGCCTGGTGATCGAGGAGTTCCTCGCCGGCGAAGAGGTCAGCTATATCGTGCTGTCCGACGGCCGCAACTTCATCCCGTTCGCGCCCACCCAGGACCACAAGAACATCTTCGACGGGGACAAAGGGCCGAACACCGGGGGAATGGGCGCGTATCGGGATGACCGCATCCTGACCGCCGAACAGGCCGCCGCGGTCGACAGCCAGGTTATCGCGCCAGTGCTGGCACAGATGGCAGCCGAAGGCCGTCCGTTCACCGGCTTCCTCTATGCCGGGCTGATGATGACGCCCACAGGCGTGCGCGTGCTGGAGTTCAACGTCCGCATGGGCGATCCGGAGACCCAGCCACTGATGCACGGTCTGCAGTCCGATCTGGCGCAAATTCTGCTGGCAGCGGCCCACGGCGATCTCAGCGGCGCGGCACGCTTCGAGTGGGCGGGCGGGTCCAGCGTCTGTGTCGTGCTGGCCGCGCAAGGCTATCCGGGCACCGTGCGCACCGGCGACATGATCCGGGGAATCGAAGCCGCCGACGCGCTCGGCGCAACCGTGTTCCACGCCGGGACGGCGGAAGGTCCGGACGGTCTGCTGACGGCTGGCGGCAGAGTGCTCGGCGTCACCGCCTCAGGGCCCGATCTGGCACAGGCGATTCAGTCCGCCTACGACGCAGCGAAATGGGTTCGATTCGCAGGAATGCAGTACCGCACCGACATCGGCGCCAAAGGCCTGCGCCGCTACTGACGCGCCTTCAAGCATTCCTTGAACCTGTTCTTGTAGAGAAGTGTTCAAATGGAGCTTTTACGCCCATGCATGAGATGCAACTTTGCGGACACGACGGCAAGCGCGCCGACCGGATCGACGTAGCGGACGGCGCGATTGTTTTCGAGAAACCAAGGAAAGGCCGCAGCGGGGTTTACCGCGGCGCGGAAGCGCACCAGCTCGCGAAAAGGATGTGGTGACCCGGTCATGGCTGATCTCGACATTACGCAGGACGAAGCCGACACGCTTATAGCGATGGAAAAGCAGCGCACTGACGACCGCGCATGGGCGTTTGATCCCGGAGCACGGATGTCCATCCCTCTCGCATCGGCTGACAAACGCGAGATCTGCCTGCTCGACGTGAGCCGGTTCCAAATCAAGATTTCGAAAGCGACCTATCAGAACCGAGCGAGGCAAACCCTGATTTTAATGAGGCTGGACATTGACGGTCCACCGCATCGAAACCCGGACGGCGAAGAAATTCCCTGCCCGCACCTTCACATCTACAAGGAAGGAAGGATATGGCGACAAGTGGGCTATACCAGCCCCTTCGACCCGGTATCCCGATACGACCGATCTGTTTGGAACGTTTGTCGCATTCATGGAGCATTGCAATGTTACCGTGCCACCATCCTTTCAAGTGGGGCTGTTCTGATGAATAACACCGCCGCTGAAATCCAGAACCTGCTGGACAGCTATCTCTTATGGCTGAGGGACAAAACGACCCTGCGCGAGGTGAACGGATCTTGGGTAGAGATCACGACGCCTTATCTGGACCGCCATAACGATGCGTTGCAAATTTACGCACGCCGTCAGAATGGCGGCATGCTCCTAAGTGACGACAGCTACATTATTCGCGACCTCGAGATGTCCGGATGCAAGCTCGACACTGGCAAGCGACAGGACCTGCTTAGAATGACGCTCAACGGCTTCGGCGTAAAGCTGAATAAGGAAGCCCTTGAGATCCATGCGACGGCTGAGAATTTCCCACTCCGCAAGCACAACCTGATACAGGCCATGCTGGCAGTTAATGACCTGTTCTATCTCGCGCAGCCATTCGTAGCCAGTCTGTTTCTGGAAGACGTGATTTCATGGCTCGATGAGAACGATGTGCGCTATACGCCGAGAGTGAAGTTTACCGGCATCAGCGGCTATGACCACCTCTTCGATTTCGTGATCCCGAAATCACGTAAGCAACCAGAACGCATTGTGCAGGCGATCAACAGGCCCACTCGCGACACAGCCGAATCCTTCATGCACAAATGGAGCGACACCCGTGAAGTCAGATCGTCGGATTCCAAAGCGTATGCTTTTCTCAACGACCGCGAGCAGGCGATACCCTCCGGGGTTTTGGATGCGTTTAAGAATTACGCCATTCACCCGGTTCCATGGAGCCATCGCGCTGAGGTCGTGACCGAGTTGGCGGCGTAGCTGGGCTTCCCGGGACACACCGAAGTGGCCCCCCCGAACCCGATTAAGCGAGCATCAGGGTTGCCTGGATAACGATCATGATCGTCGGTTTTGGGGCTGTTCCACGGCGGGAAGTCCGAGGGCGCCGCTACTGAGGCGAAGCGGCTGGGATCACGATCTTGGCCAGACCCGAGTTGTTCGACGCATCAAACACCCGGATCACCACCACATGCTCACCGGCGCTGATCGTATTCAGCACAAGCTGGAAGCGCTCCTCGCGCCCGTCCACCACACCGTCCAGGCTGTCGAGCGGCACCCACGCCAGCGCGTCCACCGAGTACTCGGCGCGACGCAGTGAGGAGGAAGGGTCCGACGCCTCAGCATCGATCGTGATACGGTTGCCGTCCCTGCGGCCTGACGCCCTCACCACCGGTGGCGTGTTGTCGAACTGCACCGGTGGGCTCACCATCTCCGACTCCCGCGCCGATGCCGCCGGGTTCGCGGGCCGGTCTGACACCACCACGCGAAAGAAATACTTGCCGTCGGCGAGCACGTCGCCCTCCAGCGTCACAATGTTCTCCGCGATGTTCGTCTTCAGCGGCTTCCACTGCGATTCCTCTTCGCCGCGGAAGTACACCGAGTAGCTCAGCCGGTCCCCATCGGGATCGTCGGCCTGCCACGTGATCTGGATCTGCTGCGCCAGCCCCCGGGCCACGGTCTGCGTCGGTGTGTTCGACGGGGTCTCGGTCGAGTCGGTCACCGTCACGCTGTACGTGGAAGACGTCGACTGCGAGGCCGCGGCAGCCCGTGTCGACGCACCCGCCGGAACCACCTGCGTCAGCACGTTGATCGACCGCACCGCGGGCGGATTGTTCTGCGGCAGATAAGAAAGCGTGACGCCAGTCAGGCTCGGCGATGCGGTGCCGTTGCCGGTGAACTCGGCGCGCCACTGCATGAAGCGGGCATTGGGGCTGGAGAGCGCTGAGCCCGCCGGATCGCTGATCGGATCCGACCACTTGCTCCACGTGTTGTCCGGACGCGCGGAGTTGCCGGCGCGAGTGCGAAACACCAGCCGCCCGGGAGCGTCGCGCTGACCCCGCCAGCTAATCTGTCCCCACCGTGCGACCGAGCCCGCGTCGTGCACCGGCGATTCGTACGACCCTTCCGCAGCCAGTCCGCCACCGATGCGCAGCACCTTGCCCGACGTGCTGGTTGTGGCAACCAGCGACTCGCCCGAGGGAATCAGACGCGTCATGTCGCCTGCGTTGGTCTGAAGCAGCAGTGTCAGCCGGCGGTCCGGCGTCAGCCGGTAAACACGGCCCTGCGTGTCGGTGGCAAACACGATTTCGTTGTTCGCGGCCAGCAGCAGGTCATACAGATTCTCTTCTTTCGACGACCACAGCGTCTCCACCGTGTTGTCCGTGTTGATGCGGTACAGCGCCGATTTCTCGACGCCCGTGGCCTCAGCCTGGGGAGCCGTGTAGAGCGTGGTGCCGGGCGTGATCGTGGCCGTCACCTGCGTCTTCTGGTTGTCCCCACCCGGCGGCTTCGGCTTAATGTCGAGGCCCCCCTGCGCCGCTGCGCCTTCATCCGTGACCGTAATCGACGTGGACGGCGCCATCACCTGCGGAGTGCCCGACGTGCCGCTAATCGTCGATTGCGCCGCCGTGGCACGCTGTGCCACTGAGCCACCCAGAGCTGCCGCGTAGATCGAACCATCCGCCGCCACGGAAATGGTGCGAATTTCCGGCAGGCCCGAATCGTAAAGTACGAACGCCTGGTTCTTCGCCGAGACGCGATACAGCAGGCCGTTGGGCTCACTGCCCGCCAGCAGCCGACCCTCGCCATCCAGCGTCAGAGCGGTAATGTGCTGCTGCCCCGATTCATACCAAACCTCGCCGACACCGGGCCTGGTGGCGCGCCAGATCGTGCCCTTGTCGCCCGTACCGATGTACAGCGAGCCATCACCGGCAAACGCCATCGACCAGATGTACCGTGCGTGCGGCCGGAAAAACTCCGTCGCCTTGCCACCGGCGATCCGGTAGACCGCGCCGTCAGGCGACGTGCCCGCATACACCGCACCGTCCGGACCCACGGCCACAGCGAACACTTCCGGCTCCGGCGAGGTCCAGATCAGAGACCCCTTGCCGCCCGTCGCATCAATGCGATAGACGCGGCCTTTGTGCCCAGTCCCGGCGTACAGCGTGCCGTCCGGAGCCTCGGCTACCGACCACACCGACGGCTGCTCAGACGAGTACAACGTATCCAGCTTCGGCCCCAGCGCCATCCGCCCGTCGCGGCTGAGAGACAGTCCGTTGAACCGGCCACGGGCGAAGTCGGCGAACGTGTTCATCTCCCAGGTCGCGGTGCTCGACGCCTGCAGACACGCGGCCGCCACCGTCAGCAGGCCCAAAAGCCGCTTCATTCTTTCACTTCCACAGTGATGGTTTTCGCTCCCGATATGGGCGCATCGCCCGCGTCAAACGACAGTTCGGCTACCGTGCTGCCGCGTCCCGGATTCACCGCCGCACCGGGCGTCCGAGCCAGAATCAGACCGACGGACGGCGGCGGCATGGGCAGTTCCCTGCCTTCCAGTGTGTAGCCCGCATCGGACCGCCAGATGCGCACATAAGCCTTGCTCTGACCCCGCATGGAGTTAAGCAGCGACACCACCTGGCTGGCCGGGCGCGCCTGTGTCACGTTGTACGCGCGGCCCTCGCCCACATTGGTGGTAGGCCCGTCGGCCACCGTAATGTTCCAGGTCCCGGCGGGTGCGCCGACCGGCACCGTGTACTGCAGCACCTTCGCCATCTCCCTGGCGCCGTCGCCAGTCATCAGCACATGAATCGAGATGTTCTCGCCCGGGCGGACTTCCTTCTGTTCCGTCCAGACCTGATCGATGGTGAACTGCTTTTTCTCAGGCGTCGCCTCCAGCGTGAGGTCGACGTTCTGGATTCGCAGCGGCTCCAGCGTGTTCTGCAGCGCGAACGCCACCGGCAGCGCCGCGCCAAGCGAAGCCACCATCGGCGTGTTGAAATCGCCCGAATAGACGTTGTCGATCGTGATCGGCTCCGTCACACCCTCAAACCGAATGCTGCCGCTAAGCCGCACGCTCGACGCGCCCAGCGTTCGCTCACTGCCATCCAGCACGGAGTAGCACATCATCTGCAGCAGCAGCGGGCTCAGGATGCGGTCCTGTACCATTTCCATTCGATACTGGCCCGTCTTGCCCGCGCCTTTCAGCCCGATCCTGACCTGCGCCATCTTCGCGGGCCGGCCCAGCTCACCCGATACCGCGGTGTTGAAATCGCCCGTAATGGTGCCCAGAAAGGAGCCTGACGCCGATATTTTGGACGACGTGTTCAGGTTCGCCAGCAGCGTGATCACCGACGCGTTGGTGAAGGGCAGCTCCGTGTTGCCCACAGACAGGAAGCGGTGCCCGAACGCCCACAGGCGGTTGCCATCCACCATGGTCACCGTGCCGTCGGCGCCTACAGACATGTCGCCGTTGACGAGTTGCAGGCTGATCATCGACCCTGGCTCCGGTGGCTTCGGCGGCACCGGCCTTACGGCGCGTCCGGCCGAAATGCCCTGGCGAGGCTCCAGGCCGACCGCCCTCAATGCGGGCGCAAACTGCTCTACCGTGCCGCGGCTGAACCCACCCATCGACAACGGGGTGCCGATTTCGACAGGTCTGTCCGACTGCTGTTCGATTCGCGGCAGGCGCTCGGTAAGCGATTTGTCGCTCAGGCTGGCGCGGACTTCGGGGCGGCGCACCGGTGCCGACGCCAGCATTTCTTCAATCGGGCGGATACCCGCGATCGGCTCTTTGGCAAACTGGAACGCCATGGCGACAGCGCCAATCAGCTTGCCGTCGATGTAAACCGGACTGCCGCTCATGCCTTGCATCACGCCGGTTTTTTCCAGCGGTCCGCCGCTCAGCCGGGCCAGAATCAGTGACTGCTTCGGCCCCATGTTTTCCAGAATGCCCAGCACTTCCACGTCGAAGTTCTCAATCTTCGTGCCGAGAAATACCGTTCGGCCGATGCCCTTCATGCCCGCCCGCACGTCTTTCAGCGGCAGGATCGGTGGAGGGGCGGCCAGCGCGCACACCATGGCCCCTGGAATAACAAGAGACAGCAGGGCCGAAAGAATGCGCATATATTCCTTGGACGCCACACCCGCGCGTCACGGTACTGAACTTTAGTGCTGCTGCGGGGGGTGTCCTGGCTGGGCGGGAACTTCGCTGGCTTTGGCGCCGTGCTCATCCTGTGGTCCAGGTTTGGCAGCGTGCATCTCGCCCGACTCCGGTTTGTGCGCGACAGGTTTCGGCTGCGGACCCGCTGTGGAGCCGCCCGCGGTGCTTCCGGGGCCAACGGCCGGACCAGCCGTGTGATTGGTGGGGCCTTCACCCGGTTTGCGAAGACTGGTTTCCGGGGTGTTGTAACAGCCGGTGAGCAACAGGGTGGCGGCCAGACCGCCGGTCAGCACGATTCGTTTCGTCATTCCCTATCCATTGTAGTGACTTGCGGCGCGAAGCACCCGCCGGCCCTCAATCCGGTACGCGCCCGACAGAACAACAGCGATGGCCTGGCTGTAAATCCGGTGCTCCTCGGCGAGGATGCGCGCCGACAACGTGTCGGCTGTGTCGCCGTCCTCCACCGGCACTGCGGCTTGCATCACAATCGGGCCGGAATCCAGATTTTCGTCAACAAAATGCACCGTGCACCCCGTGATGCGGACCCCATGCACCAGCGCCTGATGCTGCGCGTCGAGTCCTGGAAACGAGGGTAACAGCGACGGGTGGATGTTCAGAATGCGATTCGGAAAAGACTGCGTGAACTCAGCCGACAGCAGCCGCATAAAGCCCGCGAGGCAGACCAGATCGACGTTATGCCGGCGCAGTTCGTCGATCAGCAGACGGTCGTACTCCAGCCGGTCGCGGCCCTGCGACGGGATGCAGACGGCGTGCAGCCCGCGCGACCGTGCCGTTTCCAGTCCCTTCGCCGACGTGCGGTTCGACAGCACCACTGCGATTTCCGCATCAAGTCGGCCCGCGGCCACGCTGTCCGCAATAGCTTCGAAGTTGGACCCGCGCCCGGAAAGCAGGATGCCCAGTCGCTTCACTCGTACACCACGCGCTCTTCGCCCTCTGGTTCCATCACTTCGCCGATGGTGAAGGATGGCTCCTGCAGTTTGTCGAGCGTCTTCTTCGCCCGCTTAACGTCATCCTTGCCGACCGCGAGAATCATTCCAATACCGAGGTTGAAACTGCGGCGCCAGTCGTCATCGGGCACGTTGCCCAGTTCTTTCAGATAATTGAACACCGGAAGCACCGGCCAGGAGCCAGTCGCGATGCGCGCGCCAAGTCCTTTGGGGAGCATGCGAGGCGTGTTGTCCGTAATGCCTCCGCCTGTAATGTGAGCCGCGCCCTTCAGCACTTCTGCCTTCATCAGGGACTGGATCGGCTTGAGATAGCTGCGATGCACCCGCAGCAGTTCGTCGGCTACGGTTGAGCCCAGCGCGTCCACGTACGTGTCGGCCTGGTGGCCGGCTACCTCGAAAAGCAGCTTGCGGGCAAGCGAATATCCGTTGGTATGGAGGCCGTGGGACGGCAGCCCGATCAGGACGTCGCCTTTGCGAATCTTTGAGCCCGTGAGTAAGTTCTTCTTCTCCACCGCGCCCACTATGAAACCCGCCAGATCGTACTCGCCGTCGGAGTACATGCCGGGCATCTCCGCCGTCTCACCGCCGATGAGCGCGCACTTATTACTGGTGCAGCCACGCGCGATTCCTTCTACTACGTCGGCTGCGACACCGGCGTCCAGCTTACCTGTGGCAAAGTAATCCAGAAAGAAGAGCGGCTTAGCACCCTGTACCGCAATATCATTTACACAGTGATTTACAAGATCCTCACCGACTGTACTGTGTCGCCCGGTAACAAAGGCTACTTTCAGCTTTGTCCCGACCCCATCGGCGGAACTTACCAGGACAGGTTTCTTGTAACCTGTAATTTCAAATCCGGCGCCAAAGCTCCCAATCCCTGTGAGGACTCCACGAGTCATGGTGCCGGCCGCCAGCACCTTGATCCGGCTGACTGCTCGGTCAGCCTCGTCGATGTTTACTCCGGCATCGGCATAACGAACCGGTTGTTCAGTGGACATTACTCTGAAGATACCGAACTGCGGGCCGCCCTGTTAATCAATGACGCCACGCCACATTTTTCCGGACTCCTCGCGCAGCACCAGCCCGTGTGCGTCGGCGATTCCGGTCATACTTCTGCCCTTCTCGTCCCGGAAGCGATACCGCACGGAGTTATCTGGTTCGCGGGTAGCGCTCCCCGTCCAGACGCGGCCGTCGTCACCTGTCAGCCGAATGAAATCGCCCTCTCCGTAACCACTTATGGAAGCTCGGCTGGAGTACAACCTGTAGAACCCGTTTCGTATTCTGGCCTGTCGTGGTGCGTTCACCAACTCAGCGTATAGTACTTCTTGCAGATAGTACTATCAGGTCTTGCGCCAGGTTACTCTCACGCCGAACGCTGAGGCGGAGGCAAAATGGAGGGTCGAATTACCCCAATGTCAGCCGTACCAAGTGATTTTCCCAGGGCCTCGAACATAGCGTCGTCTCGGTATGTTCCGACGATCGCACCGCCTGATCCGGCGAAGTTGGCCGTAGCTCCCGCGGCTCGCGCCAGCCGAATCATCTCCAGATTCCCCTCGCCGATTTGCTGATAAATCTCGGCGCGCAGGTCGAAGTTGGCGTCGATCAGCCGTTCGAACTCCTCGCGGTCGCCCGCCAGCAGCGCGTTCCGTCCACGCTCGGCATAACTGGCCCACTGCTGCATTGCCCCTGTAATTACGGGGTCTCCTGAGCGCCACCGCTCGCGGACACTATTGTGGAAGACCTCTGTGCCCTCGCTCAGACTGGTGCGAAACGCAAGGTAAATGTTCGGTAGTAAACCGGGGTCCAGAGACTCGTACAACCCATAGCCGCGATTCTGCATGAGATCGCGCTGGAAATCCATGTAGACCAGTCCCTCGTAGACCTGTATGACTCGATCCTGTGGCCCCGCCGGAACGCCGATCTCGCGCGTCTCCGCCTCGAGTATCAGCTTTGCCTGCACCGGCAGCGGGATCTCGAGTTCGAAATACTGCACCAGCGCGCGAAGCGCCGCTGTAATTATCGCGCTCGAGCCGCCCATGCCCAGCCGCAGCGGAATGGTGGACTCGTATTCCATCGTGAAATTTCGGTGCGGCAGAGTCAGCCCGTGCTCATTGCAGTAATCAATGAGGCGGACGATCAGTGCCTGCAGAATACGAATTCCACCGTAGTAGCCGCGCCAGCGAGTCAGGCTGTATAACTCGTCCAGACTCTCGAACACAGGCATATCCGCCTTCGACGGACGGATCTCCAGCTGCGCGCTCGGGTATAAAAGAACCCGGGCGCGGAAGTTGCGGACCAGCACAGCTAATGTCTTACCGTAATATCCGTCACTTGGATTGCCCAGCAGTCCGGCGCGCGCATAAGCGTAGGTTTCGATGGTCGAAGTTACCGGCATGTACGCGATACTTATACCACAGGAGTTGGAATCCATCTCGTGCGAATCGTGGTGCAGCGAGTCTTGTCGGCAGCGGTGGAAGTGGACGGGGAAATAACCGGGCAGATCGGCACCGGCCTGCTTGTGCTGCTGGGTATCGAGTCCTCCGATTTGCAACGGGATGCCGACTATCTGGCCGTAAAAATGGCCTCATTGCGCATTTTTTCAGACGAAAACGGTAAGATGAACCGCAGCGTTCAGGACGTTGCCGGGGCCATCCTGGTAGTATCGCAATTCACCCTGTATGGCGAATGCCGCAAGGGAAACCGGCCCAGTTACGACCGTGCCGCGCGGCCTGAACCCGCAAAGCGGCTGTATGAATACTTTGTCGGTGCGCTTCGGGCAAAGGGCGTACGCGTGGAGACCGGTATCTTTCAGGCTTCCATGAAAGTAACCCTTGTTAACGACGGTCCCGTCACTATAATCTGTGAGTCTCGGCCTGTGTAAGTCTCTCGCGTTGTTTGATAAGATCTGCTTAGTGAGGTAACCCCGGGAATGGCGAAGCTCAGCAAGAGTTTTAGTGATCCAAATCTTCTCGAAGCGGCATTGGAAGGTCTAATGCTGCAGAAACAGCGTATCGAGGCGCAGATTCAGGAAGTAAAAGCCTTACTGGGGCGGCGTCGCCTGCCGTCCGTGCAGACCGCCGCAGCGGTTGCCGAACCGGCATCCCGGCCTGCATCCCGTAAGCGCGAACTGAGCGAATCGGCCCGCAAACGTATCGCGGCGGCGCAGAAAAAACGCTGGGCTGAGTACCGGAAAAAGCAAAATCAGTAATCGTTAGCGATCCCAGTCGTATCGCCGCAGTATCTCCTCAACGGACCCGTCTCCAACGATGCGTCCACGTTCGAAGAATACGGCCCGGCTTGCCGTGCGCCTTGCGAATCCGGCGTCGTGAGTAACAATCACTTTCGCCTGCGGTAAGTGATTCAGTGACGTCCCGAGTTCCTCACGGCCCGGGGGATCCAGAAACGTTGTCGGCTCATCCAGCACGATCAGAGCCGGGCGCATCGCAAGGACTCCGGCCAGCGCCACCCGCCGTTTCTCCCCGAGGCTGAGATGCCACGGAGCCCGGTCCAGTCCCGCCGTCATGCCTAACTCAGCCAGCACTTCCCGCGCTCTGGCCGCCGCCTCTGACTCCGCCGCGCCCGTGTTTCGAAGCCCGAACGCCACATCCTCCAGCACCGTCGACATGAATAACTGGTCGTCCGCATCCTGAAAAACCAGCCCCACGGAGCGTCGCACCGCGGATAAGTTCGCTTTGGTTACCGCCAGTCCGCCAACTCTGACCGTTCCCCGCTGCGGAAGTAATAACCCGTTTAAGTGGAGAATAAAGGTCGTCTTACCCGAGCCGTTTCTTCCGAACAGCGCAACCGACTCGCCAGCGCTCATCCGGAAGCTCACCTCGCGCAGCGCCTGCGTCCCGTCGGCATAGGTGTGTGAGAGGCTCTGTACCTCCACGGCCGCTTCAGCGGAGGACATCCAGCACCTTTCCGCCGAAGCCCGCAGCCGCGCAAACAGCCACCAGCAGCACGTCGGCAAGTTGTAGCCGCGATCCTGCAGTTCCCGGCAAACTGCCTGTATAGCCCCTGGACAACATAGCCCGATGCACCCCTTCCGCTCTCGCGTAAGAGCGAGCGAACAGAACGCCCACGGTGCCGCCCGCCGCCAGCAAACTGCCCGACCCTCCCCGGCAACTTACTGCGTCGCGCATACGAATTGCCTGGTCAGTTAGAACAAATAAGTAACGGTAAACAAGTTGTATCGTTTCAGTTAGTACTTCCGGTGCGCCGAGACGTGACAACGCGCCGGTCAGTTCCGGCAGTGGAGTTACAGCCGTAACTATCAGCAGCACTCCCGCCGAGAGTAAACTCCGTGTAAGTAACAGCAGCGCACGTTCCGTGTCGCCGGAAAGATAATTCAACAGAACGAAGCTGAGTGGCAGGGCAGTGATAGCGATGGCACGCACCAGCAGAGACCGAGGCCTGACTCGCGCCAGAACCAGTCCTGCAAGGATGGCGAGACCCACCGGAATGAACGTACCAGCGGTGCGCCCCACAGAGATTCCAATGAGCAGCAGCAGCGCTGCGATGAGGCGGGTGCGGGCTTCGGCGTGACGGAGAATTCCTGGCCCGCGCGTGATGGGCTCGGGATCGAACCGGCGCAACTACGCGCTCCTGCGCAGTGCCCGGCCCACGGCGACCACGGCCAGATACACCAGCACCAGGCCCATAATGCCGGCCGACGCGCGCGCCACGCTCTCCAGTTCCACACCCTGCACCGCATAATTGGCCATCGGTGCCGGCAGAAAATGCGTCTCGCGCACGGCGATCCCGGTTCGTTCGGCGATCGCCTCCAGGCTGTCGGGCGCCCCCGACGCAATCAGAAACCCAAGCCCGGCCAGCACCGCGGCGATCCCCGCCAAAATCCACTGCGCGGCCGCGCTTCCCGTCCCAGGCTGAACACGCGCGGGACTGATCCGGTCAATCGCCCGAACCACAGCGACAGTCGCCACGCCTTCCACCACGCTGCTTACCGCGAACATCGCGAGCGCACCCCACATCACGGTCGGCGGAATCCCGACTCCCGACAGCATCAACTGAGTCAGCGCGCAAACACCGCTCAGAAACACCGACAGCATCCCCCCAAGGAACAGACCGCCGCTCCGCCAGTTGCGATGCAGCAACCAGAACGGCAGGTATCCGGCAAGCGATCCGACAATCGCAATATTGAAGATGTTGGCCCCCAGCGCCAGCAATCCCCCATCCTGAAATACCAGCGCCTGAATCACCAGCACTGCCGTGAGCACAATCATCGACGCCGCGGGCCCCACGGTGCATGCCAGCAGCGCGCCGCCCAGAAGGTGCGCACTGCTTCCGGGCGCGATCGGAAAGTTGATCATCTGCGCCGCAAACACAAATGCGCCCAGCACCCCCAGCAGAGGTGTCCGGCTCTCGTCGGCATCGGCGCGCGCACGTCTGGCCACCCACCCAACAATCGGCAGGGAAACGACGTCCAGCGTTGCCCATACGGGTGTGGCCAGGAAGCCATCGGGGATGTGCATCGGCTTTCAGCCCCACGGTAGCACGATCCGAAAAATCGTGGCACGCGAGACCGCTATCCTTACAAGTACATGAACCTGCTGGTAATCGCGAACCCGACTTCTCCGCACCTCCGGGTGCTCGATCAACTGCCGGCGGACGTAACCCGCTCCATCACCACTGATCCGGACGAGTTGCGAAGACTGGCGCCAGAAACAGACGTGGTGCTGAACACCCTCGCCCGCGGATCTGAGCTGGAACCGATCTTCCCTCTCCTCACGCGGACAAAGTGGATTCATTCGCTGTCCGCCGGGGTGGAAAAGCAGTTGTTTCCCGCCATGGTGGAAAGCGACATCCCGCTCACTAACGCCCGCGGTGTCTACAAGGAATCTCTTGGCGAGTTCGTGGTTGCCGCGGCCCTCTACTTCGCCAAGGATCTGCGTCGCATGATCCGGCAGCAGGGTGAAGCGCGCTGGGAGCAGTTCGACGTCGACATGCTGAACCGGCAGACGATGGGCGTGGTCGGCTATGGCGAGGTCGGCAAGGCGGCGGCGCGGCGGGGCAAGGCGCTCGGCATGAAGGTGATCGCGACGAAGCGTCGAGACACCGGCGCCGACGGCATCGCCGAACGGATTTACCTTCAGGACCAGCGCGGCGACATGATCGCCGAATCCGACGTGATCGTGGCAGCGGCACCCCACACGCCCGACACAATCGGCCTGATCGGCGAGGCGGAGTTCGCGCGCATGAAGCCAACCGCCGTTGTCATCAACGTTGGCCGCGGCCCCGTCATCGACGAAGCCGCCATGGTGCGAGCCCTGCGGGAACGGCGTATCCGCGGCGCCGCGCTCGACGTCTTCGACGTGGAGCCCTTGCCCCAGGGTCACCCGTTCTGGACGCTTGACAACGTGCTGCTCTCACCGCACTGCGCCGACCACACCTCCACCTGGCTGGAAGAAGCCGTCGAGTTCTTCGTCAGCAACTACCGCCGGTTCGCGGCAGGCGAGCCCCTCGAAAACGTGGTCGACAAGAAGGCCGGCTACTGAAATGGTTCAGCTCGCCGATATCCAGGCGGCATCGGAGCGAATCCGCCCGCTCGCCAAACGCACCCCCGTAATGACCTCGCGGCTGCTCGACGAAATCGCAGGGTGCCAGTGCTTCTTCAAGTGCGAGAACCTGCAGACCACCGGCTCGTTCAAGATCCGCGGAGCGGCAAACTTCCTGCTTTCGATCCCGGCCGCGGACCTGCCCCGAGGCGTGGTCGCGTTCTCCTCCGGCAATCACGCCCAGGCGGTCGCACGCTCCGCCGCGGTGGTCGGCACGCGAGCCACCATCGTCATGCCGACCGACGCGCCCGCCGCGAAGGTCGCCGCCACGCGCGCGTACGGTGCCGAAATCGTGACGTATGACCGCTTCACCGAAGACCGCGAGGCCATCGGCCGCCACATCGCCGCCGAAACCGGCGCCACGCTGGTCCCGCCGTTCGACCACGAGTGGATCATTGCCGGCCAGGGCACCGCGGCGCTCGAACTGATGGAACAGGTGCCAGACCTCGACGCCGTGGTCGCCTGCGTCGGCGGAGGCGGACTGCTCTCCGGGACCGCGACCGCAGTGCGCGGACTGCGCCCCGAAGTCCGCGTCTATGGAGCCGAGCCCGAGCTGGCAAACGACATGTTTCTCTCCGTCCGCAAAGGCGAGCGCGTAGAGATCCCGCCCCCCGAAACCATCGCCGACGGCCTCCGCCCCACCAAACCCGGCGCCCTGACCTTCCCCATAGTGCAACGCTTAGTCGACGACATCCTGCTCATCAGCGAAATTGAAATCCGCCAGTCCCAGTTACTGGTAATGAGCCGCCTCAAGGTAGTCGTAGAACCCAGCGGCGCAGTCAGTGCGGCAGCGGGGCTGTTCCGCAAGCTACCCGCCGGCGTCAGCCGCCTGGGGATGATCTTCTCCGGCGGCAACACTTAGAGGATGCTGCTCGCGTCGAGGGCGGCTAGTTCACCACCGAGCAGCAAGCGTGACGCTCGGATCAGCGGCCGGTCGTCTCCTGATTAACCGCAAGAGCAATCGAACGGCCGGTCTATCTTGTGCACCCACCTGAGTTGTCGGGCAGACTCAGATCGAGGACAATCAGGGAAAACTGCGGTCAGGACTAAAAAACTCTATTAGAGGGGCAACCGCGGAGTCTTTGGGATATGATCAAGAACATGCCGAGCAAACTAGAGTCTCTACTGAACGCGTCTCGTGAGCGCCAGAATACGTCAGCAGAGCAGGAGGCTCAGCGCCGGAGCTTCGCGTATGGAAACACTCATTTCGAAAATGAGCGCATCACCCGCGACACCATCAACCGTGCGGCTGAGGAACTGAGGATTAATGCGCAGAACGGACATCCAGCGCGATAGCAAGCCAGCATCTCATCAACTCTGTCGCGATCCTGAAGAGAAGGCAGCGCTTGAGGCGCGGAATGGACTAATCCAGTTTGACGAAGTGTTGAAGATGGTGGATGACTCGCAGCGAGTGGAATTCAAGCTGCGCCCGAGTATCATCCAGAAGCTTCAGCGGCTTGCAATCAAAGATATTTACACGTGTGCCGGAAATTTTCGCACGGGACCAGTGCATATAAAGGGCACGACGCATCAACCGCCAGAGCCAGAGTCTGTGTCTGAGCACGTCGAAGAAATGTGTGAGTACGTGAATGGTCACTGGTCCAACCACGCGACTTCAGCGCTTCACCTTTCTGCGTATCTTATGTGGCGTGTAAACTGGATCCACCCCTTCTCCGGTGGGAACGGAAGAACCAGCCGCGCTGTCTCGTATCTTGTGCTCTGCGCCAGGCTCGGATATCGATTGCCGGGTATTGATACCATCCCAGAGCAGATCGTCGCTAACCGCGAGCCTTATTACAAAGCTCTTGACGCAGCTGACGCCGCTTGGGGAGACAAGCGCGTCGACGTTCGCGCCATGGAGCAATTAATGGCTGAGATGCTGGCCAATCAGCTTTCTTCTGTCATAGACAAAGCAATGGGCAACTGACGGACCCGCATCGTGTTCTGGGCTGAAAGCGGTGGGTCGCATCAATCCCCTGAACGTCTGCCGACTGGCCAAATCCCCACGAAACCGGCTAACCATCTAAAGAGCGCCCAGTTGACTGAAGCTTCTTCAGAAACTCGACCAGAGCCTGGGAGGTCGACACGTCATACACCAGCGACCGAATCCCATACTTAGCCGCCGTCTTCCCCTCCAGCGCCTGACCCTTCGGCAGCAACGCAAAGTGAGGACCAGCACCCGCCACCCCATACCAACGCTCGATCTCCGCAGCCGACGTGCCAACAAACAGCACCGTCCGACCCCGCACCACCTCAGCACAAAGCGCCCGAGCCGGACCCTCAGCCTCATCCGGCCAAAACAAATCGCCGCGCAGCCGCACCGTCTCCCGGCCCATCTTCGCCGCCACCCCGTCGGGCATCGGCGACACCACCACCGCAAATGGCAGCTTCTTCAGCAGTTCCTGTGCCGGCGGCATCATCAGCGGCCGCGAGTTCATCTTTGCCAGGTACTCCGGGATCGCCTCCGGGTGCTCCTGCAGCAGCGCTCGAACGATCCGCTCAACATGCCCGTACTTCTTATCCCGGTGAATCTGGCGCAGCCTGTCCCCGTCCTCCCGCCCAATCCTCCGCGTATCCGCCAGATAGTCGCCCAGCCCCAGCATCAGGTAATGCCAGACCGGCATCCCACACTGGCGGCTGAACTCCTCGCCCGTGAACAGCATACACGTGCCGTCTCGGAGGGCTGCCACCAGCTCGACAGGCGGCTCCCCCAAAGGCTGCACCGGCGACACCGCACCAGGCGAGGATCTCGGGAACAAACGGTCAAGCAGATTCGAAAGTGACACGCAAACGTTCCATCGGCACCCCGCCAATGAACCATTAAGGAAGGTAAACCAAAATGGGGGGTCCTGACGTCCAATGTTTAAGGACGCATAATGGGAGGAAGTCCCCCAGGCTTCCCAGCAAGAAGCGTCGGGCAGGTTCCGCGCACAATGAAGTCAGCAATTATCGCTCTAATCGCCGTCGCCACAGTCGCATTCGCGGCTCCGCCATCTTCCGCCGAGCGCCCCCGCGCCGGCAAAACCGAGATTCTAAAGCTCGCCGACGTGAAGCCCGGCATGAAGGGCACCGCCTGGACCACGTTCCAGGGCGTCGAGCCCGAAGCCGTTCCCATCGACCTCATCGGCATCTGGAAGAACGCCTGGGGCCCGAAACAGGACATCATCCTGTGCCGCATGGGCGGACGGGCCATCGAGACCGGAGTGGCCGCAGGCATGAGCGGCAGCCCCGTGTATGTCGACGGCAAGCTCGTCGGAGCCGTCTCCCTGCGCATCGGCGCGTTTACCAAAGAGCCCATCTGCGGAATCACGCCCATCGAACTGATGCTCGACATCAATGCGCTCGACTGGAGCCGCCCCTCCGACGCCCGCGTGCCTGGCGCTCAGGGTCGCGTGCAGCGCGCCTCCACTCTCGAAATCCCGAGCGAAGTGATGGCCCAGGCCGTCTCCGCCGGAGTCTCGCAGGAATTCTCCACCAGCCAGCCGCTGCTGCAGCCCATCGACACTCCGCTGCTCTTCTCCGGCTTCCATGCGAGCGCGCTGGAGCAGTTCGGCCCCATCTTCCGGCAACTCGGCGTGACGCCCGTGCAGGGCGGCGCCAGCGCTGCACTGAAGACGGCAGCCCCCACCGGCGACTGGAAAAACTCGCTGCAGCCCGGCGACCCGATCGCGGGCGTGCTGGTCTCAGGCGACATGAGCGTCACGGCTCTCGGAACCACCACCTATAACGACGGCAACCGCGTGCTCGGCTTCGGCCACCAGTTTCTGAACCTCGGCCCTGTCGACATCCCGATGGCCACTGGCGACGTCCTCATGGTTCTCGGCTCCACCTATCAGCCGGTGAAACTGGCGAACGCCACCGGCGTAGTCGGATCCCTCAAACAGGATCGCCACAGCGGCATCATGGGCGAGCTCGGCTCCACCTCGGAAATGATCCCGGTCACCGTCAAGGTCCGCACCTTCGGCGACGGCGACAAAGTGAAGCGCGAAAAAGAACTGCACTTCAACGTCTTCGTCGAGCAGAAGTGGACCCCCTACCTGATGATGGCCACGCTGTTCAACTCCATCTCCGGTTTTAACGACTTCGCCGAGGAAGCGACATACCGCCTCAGCGGCGATATCGAACTGGAGGGCATGTCGAACATCAGCCTCAACACCATGCTGGCCCCGGGCGATGTGCCAATGCCTCCGTCCATGATGCTGGCCGGCTGGTGGGGCGACAAGTTCAACAAGCTGTACGGAAACAACGTCAAGGTGCCCCGGCTCCGCAGCGTGAACGCCACAGTCGACCTGCTGCCGCAACGCCGCATCGCGACCCTGGAAAGCGCCTGGATCCCGGTGACGGAAGTCGAAGCAGGCTCCGAGGTTCCGCTCAAGGTGTACCTGCGGCCCTATCGCGGGGATCGCATCGAGCGCGAGATCAAAGTGAAGATCCCGGCGGGCATGCCAAAGGGCGAACACCGCATCCTGCTCAGCGATGCCGACACGCTGAACCGCGCGCAGACCTTCGCAGGCTCGGCGAACCGGTTCATCGATCTGCCTCAGGCTGTATCGCTGATCAACCAGGAACGCAGCAATAACCGCCTGTACGTTTCGCTGGTGCAGCCGCGGCCCACGTTCTACGAAGACGACAAAACCATGCCCAGCCTCCCCGCCTCCGTACTAAACGTGATGCAGGCCAGCCGCGCAGGCAATCGCCCCTTCGTTTCATCCGGTGAGAGTACACAGGAGCAGGCCTCCATTCCATTCGAGTTCGTGGTGTCGGGCAGCCAGTCTGTCCGGATCACAGTCAGATAAGATGACCAAAAATTTCGCTATCCTCGCGGTACTCCCACTGGTGGTGAGTGCCGTGCCGCTGCTGTTTGCCGTGGACACCCAGAGCTGGGTCCACAATGACCGTACGGACTTTGAAAAAGGAACCCTGAAAGGGCTATCCATGCGGAGCGACGGGCGTCTGATGCTGGCGCCGCAGTTCCGCGAACTGGCCGATCCCTCCACCGCGTATCTTTGGGCGCTGGCCGTCGATTCCAAAGGCACGCTCTACACCGGCGGCGGTTCGCCAGGCGCCGCCTCTTCGAAGCTGACCGCGGTCGACGAGCAGGGCAAATCGCGTACCGTGGCGGAACTCCCCGGCCTGCAAATCCAGACCATCGCCATCGACAGGCAGGATCGTGTGTACGTGGGTACCGCGCCCGACGGCAAGGTCTATCGCGTCAACGGTGCGGATGGCAAATTCGACGTCTTCTACGACCCCAAAGCCCACTACATCTGGGCGCTCGCGTTCAGCGGTAAAGGCGACCTTTTCGTTGCCACCGGCGACAGTGGCGAGATTCACCGCGTCACGCCGAACGGTCAGGGCAGCGTCTTCTTCAAAACCGAGGAAACGCACGCAAGATCGCTCGCCATCGACGCAAAAGATAACCTCATCGTTGGCACCGAACCAGGCGGCCTGGTGCTGCGCATCTCGCCCGACGCAAATGGGTTCGTTTTGTATCAGACGGCGAAGCGTGAGGTGACCGCCGTGGCCGTCGCAAAGGACGGCTCTGTGTACGCCGCTGCCGTTGGCAACAAGAGCGCGACAACCGGCCCATCTCTTTCCGTTCCTGTCCCGCAGCCCTCGCCGGCACCTCCTGCGCCTCCGGGAGCTCCGGCTGCCGCGCAGGCACGGCCGCTTCAGCCCGCGCCGTCTGCACCGCAGTCCGCGCCGGTTTCGATAGCCGGTGGGTCTGAGGTATATCGCATCGGCGTCGACGGCTATCCGCAGCGTATGTGGACCAATCCGGCCGACGTGGTTTACGCCATCGCCTTCGACAGCAACGGCCGCCCCGTGCTGGGCACCGGCAACAAAGGCTACCTGTATCGTCTTGATTCCGAGCGTTATTCCACGCTGCTCATCAACGCCGACCCGACCCAGGTCACGGCGCTGGCGACTGGCCCGGGCAACCGCATGTACGCAGCCACCGGCAATGTCGGCAAGGTGTACTCGGTGGGGCCTGGCGTCGAGCGCTCCGGCACCTACGAAAGCGAAGCACTCGACGTCGGCTTCTTCTCCCTCTGGGGCCGAGCCTCTACCAAGACCGAACTGCAGGGCGGTACGGTAAAACTGGAAACCCGCAGTGGCAACCTCGACCGGCCGCAGAAGAACTGGAGCCCCTGGGCAGCGCTCGATGGCAACGGCCGCGTCGCGTCCCCGCCGGCTCGATTTCTCCAGTACCGGCTGACCATGAACACCAGCGGCGCGACCTCGCCCGAACTGCGCGAGATCGAAGTGGCGTACAAAACGAAGAACGTTCCCCCAGTCGTCAGCGAAGTGGAGGTGACCCCGGCCAACTACCGTTTCGCCGCACCATCCACCATCACACTGACCACGCCAACCACGCTGACTCTGCCGCCCATCGGGTCGAAGCGTCCCGTCAATGCCTCCGTCGCTCTGGATAACACCACGTCGAGCTCGATGAACTACGCCAAAGGCTTCACCGGACTCCGCTGGGCGGTCAACGATCCGAACGGCGATAACGTTCTGTCGAAGGTGGAGATCCGCGGGCTGGCGGAGAAGGAATGGAAGCTGCTGCGCGACAAGGTGAAGGAGAAGTACCTCAGCTTCGATTCCACCGCGTTCCCGGACGGCGACTACGTGATGCGGGTAACCGTCACCGACGCGCCCGACAATCCGCCCGAACAGGCGCTAACCGCCAGCGTCGAAGGCGATCGCTTCGGCATCGACAACACGCCGCCCGTCATTAACGGACTAAATGCAACTCGCTCCGGTACGGCGGTCAATGTGCGCTGGCAGGCTCGCGACGCCAAAGGCATCATCAGCAAGGCCGAGTATTCCATGAATGGGGCCGACTGGGTTGTAGCCGACCCCGTTTCGAAGCTCTCCGACGCCCCCCAGCTAGACTACAACCTCACGATGGAAGCCGGAGCCGGTGAAGTGGTCGTAGCCGTCCGCGTAACCGACGAGTACGACAACGTAAGCGTAGCCAAAACCATAGTCCCAGATAAAACGTGACAGGGGGCAGCTCCGGGGGCCTGCCCCAGGGCCCATAAGCGCTAACTTAAGGATTGATGTTTTTTAATGAAGGCGCTATACTGTCAGCATGCACCCTCTCGACGAGGATTGGAATCTGCTACTTAGC
>Ga0163150_10003659_pt1 | contig 21367 bp, 20 predicted proteins | sample OliLakLV19P2IB_FD_148628 | JGI IMG/M metagenome (GOLD analysis project Ga0163150, IMG submission 148628) | Freshwater microbial mat bacterial communities from Lake Vanda, McMurdo Dry Valleys, Antarctica - Oligotrophic Lake LV.19.P2.IB | ecosystem: Environmental > Aquatic > Freshwater > Lake >...
AATGACGTGGGGCGGCCGTGGATGTCCACGCATCACGCCGAGCGTGAACGGGCTTCCAACCGGGTGCGCGCGAACAAGCTCCGACCGAGCCATTTCCATAGCGTCTGACCGCGCGGGCCCGCGCCGAGCACGTTCAGGTGGCCGGCGCCGATCTCCTTGTCTGGATCGCTGTCACCGGTCCAGACCTCCGTGAGCGCGCGCACGGTGGACTCGACGATCACCGCGACTTCGTGCCCCGGATCGTCGCGGCAGAGATCCGCAATGCCGTTCTCGACCACGAGCCACCAGCGCCGCTCGCCGCGGAGCGCGTCCGTGAACTGAAAGTGGATCACGACGCGCCGCGCGGGAAATTTGTCCAGTTGCGCGAAGCGCCGGATGTCCCACATCAGGAACCCGGCGTCGAGCTGCTCGCGTTTGAGCCTGCTTCCGATCCAGCGCGCGCCCCAATGTCCGATGCCGACCACGATGGGGCGAAGCTCCTCGCCAGCTTGCGTGAGCTGGTACTCCCAGCCGCCCTTGACGCGCCGGCGCTCGATCACGCCCATGGCCTCGAGCTTGCGCAGTCGCTGCGTGAGCAGCGTAGCCGATATTCGAGGTACGCCGCGGCGGATGTCATTGAACCGGCGGCTGCCGCAAAGGAGCTCGCGCACGACGAGTGGCGTCCAGAGCTCCCCCAGCACTTCAGCGCCGCGCGCCACCGTGCAGTACTGGCCGTAATCGATCATCAAGCGAGTCTAGCCGATTCGCTCGAGTAACTCCAGATTCTGGACTTGCTGTGCCCGGCCGCACGAGTAAATTTGAGGCTTGACGCATGTCGCGTCGTTTGCGGAAAGGATTACGTCATGGTCGAAACTATCAATGCGCCTCTGGCATTCGATCCCGAACAGTTCAGGCGCGCCACCCGGGCGCAGTGGGAGACCGCCGCGGGCGCGTGGCATTACTGGGCCCCGCTCCTCGGCCGCTGGCTGGGACCGTCCACCGAAGCGATGCTCGATATGGCCGCCGTAGGACAGGGCGCGCGGGTTCTCGATGTTGCTGCGGGTGCGGGCGAGCAGACGCTCGCAGCGGCTCGCCGTGTGGGGCCGCAAGGCTACGTCCTTGCGACCGACCTCTCGCCCGCGATTCTGCGCTTTGCATCCGATGCTGCGCGGGCGGCAGGCTTCGGTAACGTCGAAACCATGGAGCTCGACGGCGAACGGCACGACACGTTGCCCGAAGGCTCGTTCGATGCGGCGATTTCGCGCGTTGGGCTGATCTACTTTCCCGACCAGCAACGCGCGCTCCAAGGCATCCGGCGTGCGCTCCGGACGGGAGGACGTTTCGCTGCGGTGGTGTACTCCACGCCCGAGAGGAATCCTTTCTTCTCACTCCCCGTGGGCATCATCAGGCGCCGCGCCAACCTTCCACCGCCGCTTCCCGGACAGCCAGGACCTTTTTCGCTCGGCGGCGAAGGCGTGCTGGCGAAAACGCTGGAGCAGGCCGGGTTCCGTGATGTCGACGTGCGCAGGATCGATTCGCCGGTGCGGTTGCCTTCGGCTGCCGAATGCGTGCGCTTCGAGCGCGAGTCCTTCGGGGCACTCCACCAGATGATGGCAACGCTGAGCGAATCCGAACGCGCCGAGACATGGCAGGAAATCGAGGCGACGCTGCGCAAGTTCGAGACCTCCGGCGGGTTCGTCGGCCCTTGCGAGATGCTCGTCGGAGCTGGAACCCGATGAGCGCGCCCGATTCGCGCATCGCCATCGTGCAAAGGGTACCGGCGTTCCTCGACCGCGCCGAATGCCTGCGCATGGCGGTCAATGCGGTGGCGGAGGCCGCGGGTGCGGGTGCACGCCTGATCATCTTTCCGGAGGCAGCCATACCGGGATATCCGGCGTGGATATGGCGATTACGTCCCGGCGGCGACATGGCGCTCTCGGAACGGCTGCACCGGACGCTGCTGGACAACGCCATCGATCTGGAGGCCGACGAACTCGCGCCGCTTCGCGAGGCGGCGAAGGAGCACCGCGTCACGGTGGTCTGCGGCATCAACGAACGCGATGGGGAATTCAGCCGCGGCACGCTCTACAACACCGTGGTCACGCTTTCCCCTGAGGGCACCGTGCTCAATCGGCATCGCAAGCTCATGCCGACCAATCCGGAGCGCATGGTGTGGGGCCAGGGGGATGCGTCGGGACTCAGATCGGTTGACTCTCCCTGCGGGCGCCTCGGGGCCCTCATCTGCTGGGAAAACTATATGCCGCTCGTGCGCTACGCGTTGTATGCGCAGGGGCTGGACATATACATCGCGCCCACCTATGACAGCGGCGATCGCTGGATCGCGACGCTTCAGCACATTGCGCGGGAAGCAGGATGCTGGGTGGTTGGTAGCGGCGTCGCGTTCCGCACCTCCGATATCCGCGACGCTGCGCCGGGCCTGCGCGAGCTCTATCCCGACGACGCGGACGAATGGGTGAACGCCGGCGACTCGGCAGTCGTTGCCCCGGGAGGCAAAATCGTCGCGGGTCCCCTGCGGAACGAAACAGGGATCCTCTATGCCGACATCAACACCGAAAGCGTCGACAACGCTCGCCGCACACTCGATGTGACAGGGCACTACTCGAGACCGGACCTGTTCTCGCTTCATGTGAATACCGGCGCATTGAAACCGGCGACGTTTGGCGCGCATCGTAATCACGAGACAGCAATGTGGTAGAGGCCGGGAACAGCCAGACGCGGTTGCCCGCGCCCAGCCCCCTAAGAATCGTGGTTGCACCTTTCAGCGCACACGGCTCAAGCCTCTACAAATGCATCTTGCGACACCCGGTGACACGGGTGGTTCCCTTCTTTGCAGTGGGAACAACTTCCACAAGCGACTTCGTATCGCACTTGAATTGCCTATCCTAATCTTCGGTTCGAAGTTCAGATTGACGCTGGACCCGTCAGTGCGTCGAAGCCGGAGACGACATCGAACAGTTCCGCGTCGATGCCACTCTGGCGGATCCGGTGGAAGGTCCCGTTGAGGTCTTCGAGCAGATCGTCGATGTTTTTGTCGGCGCGCTGCATCGCCGCAAGGCGGCTAGCATTTTCGCTGGCCAGAGATTCGGCGCAGGCCCTGAACAGCGAAACGAACAGATACTCGCGGATCAGCGCCCGCAGGGTCGCGGTTTCGTCGCCCATCACCTCGGGCAGGTTCCCGGTCGGCCAGGGCAGCTCGACAAGCTTGCGTCGCCAGATTTCATCCAAGGGCAGAAGCCGCTGCTGGATGGGTTCATAAATCGCACCGGAGGTGGGGCGGTTGTAGAAGAGATGAAGCTCTCCGATTTCATCCTGGCTTTGGTGCGCCTCGCTCTCCACCAGAATCCGCCCGACCAGCGGGGTGATGGCCTGAACGGAGTTCGGCACGGCGTAGAGCCCGGCCGGCGTCAGGCCTGCGTCCGCCAGCCGCCCATGCACGCGTTCGCCGACCGCCCAGACTTGGAGTTTACCGTGCAAGTCGGCGAGGGCCTGCAGCGCGTAATCGGCCACGACATCATTAAAGCGGCCTACCAGACCCTGATCCGAGCCGAACACGACCGCGCCGACGGACCCTTCATGGGGACGTGCTGTGCTTTCGGTCATCGGCGCCGCCGCGTCTTTCCGGAAACAGATGCTCAAGCCCAGTTCGACGCTGCGATAGTAGTCGCCCAAGGCGCGCACTGATTGTTCGTATTGGCCGATGTTCGAGGCGGCCAGGGCCTTCATCGTGCGCACAACGGATTGCAGATCGCTGGCACTGCCGATCTTGCGTCGCAGGCTGGCCGTGGTGTCGCTCATGGCTGCTCCGAGGGACTTCGCCCAGTCGTCTGATGCACCTTATCGCGCCGCACGCCCTACGGTGCTTTCGATCATTCGCGTCAGTTTATCGGTGGCGCCGTATACGGCCTGGTCCAGACTCGCCGCCGTGTGGGTAACTGCCACAGGCCGGCGGCCTTCGAGGCGCGCGTCTATCAGGCAGCGGTTGTCGTGCTGTCCACTCTTGTCGGCGTTCTCGTCGCTCAGGTGCACCTCCACGCGCGTGACGTGATCGCTGAATCGGCTCAGGGCCGCCTCCACGACGCCGCTGATCTGAGCGGTGAGTGGCTCTTTACCCTCGATATTACGGTCGGTGTTGATCTGGATTTGCATGATTTTCCCCTCTGATTCGGTCGATTTCCGAGCGGCTCAATATCGGTAAATGTTGAAGCGGAGCTTCATCCGGTTCGACGTCGGGTTCGGCTGTCGATTCAGACTTCTGTTCCGGTGCGGACTTGGGGGCCGCCTCGGACAAGAAGTCTTCAAGCGCCGCGCGACCAATCTCGACGATGCTTGCCCGATCTTCGTCGCTCAGCTTGGCGGCGCTTTCGAGTCGCGCACTCACCTCGTCCGGAATGTCCGCTGCCATCTCGCGCACGGCTTGCTCGGCGCCGACCATCCGATCGAGCGGCACCGGGTCGAACAGCTTTGCGGTCAACGCCAACAGGACGGCAATCTGCTCGGGCACCGAGACCGGCGCGAATTCCCGCTGTCCGAGACAGGCGCGGATGCGGCGTCCGTGTGTAATGCTCTGGCGGGTGCCTTCATCCAGTCGGGCGCCGTAGCGCGCAAAGGTCTCGAGTTCCTCGAACTGCGCGTAGGCCAGTTTGAGGTCGCCCGCCACCATACGATAGGCCGCCCGTTGCGCCTTTCCGCCGACGCGCGACACGGATTGGCCAACATCGACCGCGGGCAGCACACCCAGGCCGAACAGCGATGGCGACAGATAGATCTGGCCATCGGTGATAGAGATCAGATTGGTCGGAATGTAGGCGGACAGGTTCTGCGCCTCTGTCTCGATGATGGGCAGAGCAGTCAGCGAGCCACCGCCGCGCTCGTCACTGAGATGGGTTGACCGTTCCAGCAGTCGTGAGTGGATGTAGAAGATATCGCCGGGAAAGGCCTCGCGCCCCGGCGGCCGGCGCAACAGCAGGGACAACTCGCGATAGGCGCGGGCATGATGGGTGAGGTCGTCGTAGACAATAAGCACGTTGCGGCCCGCTTCCATGAAGTGCTCGGCGATGCTGGTCGCGGCGTAGGGCGCGATGTAGGTGAGGCCCGGTGGGTCGTTGCCCTCGGTGACCACCACGACCGTGTAATCGAGAGCTCCCTTCTCGCGCAAGGTGGCCACGACCTTGGCCACGGCGGCCGAGCGCTGGCCGATGGCGCAGTAGACGCACAGGACATCCTGGCCGCGCTGATTGAGGATGGTATCGATGGCAATGGCGGTCTTGCCGGTCTGCCGATCGCCCAGAATCAACTCGCGCTGGCCGCGCCCGATCGGAATCAGCGCATCGACGACCTTGATGCCGGTCTGCAGCGGCACGCTGACCGGTGCGCGGTCCATGATCGGCGCGGCGGGGCGTTCGATAGGCAGGCGCTTGTCCAAGGCGACCCGCCCGTTGCCGTCGAGGGGTCGGCCGAGCGGGTCGATTACGCGTCCCAGCAAGCCGTCGCCCACCGCCACGTCCATTACCCGGCCGGTGCGCTCGACCTCATCACCGGCGTGCAACTGCCAGTACTCGCCGAGCAACACGACGCCGACTTCGTCCGCGTCCACGTTGAACGCAATGCCGAATACATCGCCGGGGAATTTCACCAGTTCGTCAAAGCCCACGCCGGGAAGGCCGGAGACGCGGGCGATGCCGGTGGAGAGACTGCTGATCGTGCCGACCTCACGCAGGGCCAGTTCTGGCGTGAAAGCCTCGCGCGCCTCGCCGATGCAGGCAAAGGCGCGGTCGAAAACGTGCCGCAAGGTGACGCGCGGCGCGCTCATGGGCGTTGCGGTTCGGTCCTGGCGGGCGCTTTCAGCAGTTCGCCGACGCGCTTTTCAAGCGTGGCGAGGTAATCCGCGATGCTCCAGGCCACCTTCTGTCCATTGGCGCTGAGTTCAATGCCGCTGACCAGGTCCGGCGCGGCCTCGAAACGGACGCGGACTTCAGCCGAGAAGGTTTCGTTGAGCGCATTCTGTATCGCCACCTGTTGCGCCTCGGGCATCTCAAACGTGCTGCGCACCAGGGCCGCTTCGGACGCGGTCTTCAGGGCCGTGGAGAGGCCTTCCTTCGTCTGGGCGTCCATCTCCCGCAGGCGGCGCGTAAACACCTCGCTTATTTGTTCTTCCAGACTGGTTTCGGCAAGGTCGTCCAGTGTCTTGCGCGTGATCGAAAAGACCTCCTTGCGCGTCAACCGCGTGATCTCGTCGTTCAGGTCCTGTTGTTCGCGGTCCAGGGCGTCCTGGCGTTTGGCGCGCATGTCTTCAGCTGCCTGCCGCGCTTCGTCCATCAGCCGCTTGTATTCGGCTTTGACCGCCTCCTTGGCCTGGCGCAAGCGTTCAGCGTGCTGTTGGTCGAATGCCTCGTTCTTGTGGGCAAACGCATCGCGCTCCGACTTCGCCTCGGCCATCTTCGCCTCGGCGTCCGCGAGTTGAGCGGCGATTCGGGCCTCCCGCGCGTCGATGGCATCGAGGATGGGCTGGTAGAGGAAGCGCTTCAGCAACCACACCAGGATGAGGAAGTTGAGCAACTGCGCGCCGACGGTAAACCAGTCGAAGAGCATGACCTACTTTCCAGCGACTTGGGCGATGGCGCTGTTCCAGAACGGATTGGCGAAGATGAGGATCATCGAGAGCACGAAGCAGTAGATGGCCGTTGATTCGATCATCGCCAGACCGACAAACAGGGTCCGGGTGATGGTGGCCGAGGCGTCGGGCTGCTGCGCCAGCGAGGTCAGCGCCGTCGCAACCGCGCGACCCTCACCCAGTGCCGGGGCCATGGTGCCGAAAGCCGTGGTAACGCCAGCAGTGACGATCGAGGCGACTGCGATAAGGGTCAGGCTGTCCATGATGGGTCCTTTGGTTGGCTGGTTGTCTCAAACATCGGGCGCCAGCCCGGTTCCCGTCTCAGGTCTGGGCTGGTGAGTACGCGTGGCCGCCGCGATGTAGACCGCAGACAGAATGCTGAAGATGTAGGCCTGCACCATGCCGGTGAGCAGCCCGAGCAGCGTCATGACGATGGGGAAGACGAAGGGCGTGATGGCCAGCAGGATGGCGATGATCATCGCCCCGCTCATCATGTTGCCGAACAGGCGAATCGCCAATGCCAGCGTGCGGGAGACTTCGCTGATGATGTTGAACGGCAGCATCAGGATCGTCGGTCTCACATACGACTTGAGGTAGCCGCCCAGGCCCTGCTCGGCGATGCCGAACAGCGGCACGGCCACCATGACGCACAGCGCCAGCGCCACCGTGGTCGACAGCGAACCCGTGGGCGCCTGGTAGCCGGGAATGATGGTGCACAGGGCAGCCGCGGCGATGAACAAGAAGATCGTGCCGATAAAGGCGAGATATTTCCGCGGCTGGCTGAGGCCGACTTCCTCGATCTGCTTCTCGATGGCAGTGACGACGATTTCCAGCAGGTTCTGCCAGCGGGAGCGCTGCAGATCCCTGGAAAGCCTGCGCGTGACAAGTGTTGAACCCACGGCCAGCACGAACATCAAGCCCCAGGTGAACACGATGGTGGCGTTGAGCTTCACAAAGTCGTACTGCCAGAAGATCATTTCGTCGGGACTAAGGCGCATGGCGGGCCTCCGCTGTTCGGGCCTTCGGAGAGGCAATCGGTGGCCGGGTGAGCCAGGTGACGATGAAACGCGCGACAACAAATCCAAGCAGACACATCAGCATCCGTTGCCAAGCCCCGCCCGCGACAACATACAAGCCTGCCAGCACGACGCCTGTGCGCAGCGCCAAACTGCCGATAAACCAAAGCGCCGGCCGTGACGACGCCATACCCTTGCCCACCGTCCACCACAGGCCGCCGAAGAAGATCGCGCCCAAGAGCAGGCCCGCCATCCCCGCCAGGCCCAGCATTGAGGCTTCATTCATCATTTGCCTTCTGCTCCTCGCGCATGGCCTGGTCTTCCCGGGTGATCCAACGCCAGGCATTGAAACAGCCGATCGCGAGACCGGCCACCAGCAGCGCCAGCGTCCAGGAGCGGCCGCCCGGATAGCGCTGGTCAAGCCACAGTCCGAGCACCGCACCGAGCAGCGTCGGGATCGCCACAGACCAGCCGATCAGGCCCATCATGCCGAGGCCGAACCAAACGCCCGCGGTGGTGTGCCGCCGCGCCCTCAGCTTGCGCGCCGCCTTGGCGCCGACCTGCCCGGCCAGGTCCGGTTCGCTGTTCGAGGGGGGCTTCGGCGCGTCACCCATGCCGAAAGGCCTCGAAGCGACGCAGAAATCCCGATTCCAGCTTGGCCATGACCGAGCGCACGTTTTGCTCATGGTGGTTCAGGGCCAGAAACTCCTGCGTCACCGCATCGCGCAGCTGGCCGAGGTCGGCGCCGCCCAGCGCACGGCGGACAGAAACCAGCACATTCGGGCCGCTCTTGACCAGCACGCCTTCGTCCACGGCCACGTAAACCTCCCCGTCGGATTCGGTTTCGTAGATCAGGATGCCCGGCACCAGCGCCGCCACGCAATCGAGCCGGCGCGGCAGCAGGCCGAACGCGCCCTCGCGCGTCTCCGCGACGATGCGCGACACGCCGGTTGTTTCGGCGAAGACCTGGAAGGGCAGGAGCACCTTAAGATTCATGTGTGTCTGCGGCATGCTCGGCCTTCGCTTCAGGCTTCGATTCTTGCTTTGATTTTTCTTTCACCTCAGTGACCGCTCCGATCATGTAAAGCGCGCTCTCCGGCGTGTCCTTGAATTCATCGCGGAGGATGCGCTCGCAGCCATCCAGCGAGTCTTCCAGGCTGACCAGTCTGCCTGTGAGGCCGGTGAACTGCTCGGTGGTGAAGAAAGGCTGGGTGAGAAAGCGCTCCAGACGGCGCGCGCGGGCAACCACCTTGCGGTCCTCCTGCGAAAGCTGCTCCAGGCCGAGCATGGCGATGATGTCCTTGAGTTCCGCATACTGGGCCAGGGTACGGCGGATTTCCTGGGCCAAAGCGTAATGGCGTGTGCCGACGACGCCCGGCGTAGCCATCTTGGAACTGGATTGCAGCGGGTCGATGGCCGGATACAGGCCTTCGCTCGCGCGTTTGCGCGACAGCACGATGGACGCGGAGAGATGCGAAAAGGTATGCACCGCTGCCGGATCGGTGAAGTCGTCCGCCGGCACATACACCGCCTGGATCGAGGTGATGGCGCCGCTATCGGTGTTGGCGATGCGCTCCTCCAACCCCGATAACTCGGTGCCCATGGTCGGCTGGTAACCCAGCCGCGACGGCATCTGGCCCATCAGGCCGGAGACTTCCATTCCAGCTTGGAGGAAGCGAAAGATGTTGTCGATGAGCAGCAGCACGTCGCGGCGCTCATCGTCGCGGAAGTACTCGGCCATGGTCAACGCGGCATGGCCGACACGGAAGCGCGCGCCCGGCGGCTCGTTCATCTGGCCGAACACCATCACCATGTTGGGCAATACCCCGGCGGCTTTCATCTCCCGGTATAGTTCCTCGCCTTCGCGGCTGCGTTCGCCGATGCCGCAAAACATGCTGACCCCTTCATGCTGGCCGATCATGTTGTGGATCATTTCGGTGAGCAGCACCGTCTTGCCGACACCGGCCCCCCCGAACAGTCCCGCCTTGCCGCCGCGTTCCAGTGGCACCAGCACGTCGATGACCTTGATGCCTGTCTGGAAAACCTCTGACTTGGTCGACCGTCGCACCAGCGGCGGCGGCGCCCGATGCACCGAACGCCACTCGACATCGACCAAGTCCGCTTCGCGGTCGATGACGTTGCCGAAGACGTCGAACATACGCGAGAGAATGCCCGTGCCAACAGGCACCTGTAACGGCCTGCCGGTGTCCTCTACCGCCATGCCGCGCGCCAGTCCCTGGGTCAGCGTCAGGGCAATCCCGCGCACATGACGCGCATCGAGTTGCGCCAGCACCTCGATGACGATCTGTTTTTCCGCTCCTGTGCGCAGCACCGTGTAGATCGGAGGCAAATTCGAGTCAAACCGCACATCCACGACGCTGCCGCGCACCGACACGACCACGCCGAGGTTCGAAGCATCGGATTGGGGCGGATCGTCAGACATCTGCTGGTATGGGCGCCGTGGAGGTGTTCGCTTCTTCGGTATTCCGGGGGTGGGCGCAATGGGACATACAGTTGGCCAGCGGCGACATCGTTGCGGCGAAGATGGCAAGCGACGGCGGTACGACAATGACGGGGGCAAGAATGGGAAACGCCGAAGTCGGGCAAACGCAACTGCGATGAGCGCGCATCAAGCGCCAGAGCAAATCAAAGCGGTGGTTCTCGCACATCAGCACCACCGGGCCGAGGTTGATGCCGAAGTGATAGGGCGATGTCCAGCCCGCATGGCCATCGCTTCGGGCTCGTCCGAAAAGCTCAAATTGAAGCTGCACCTGAAGCAATATTCGCCAGTGACTTGTGGATAGACGTCGTGAAAGTACTGAAGCGACGGTAGCACGATCTCGGGCGCCATAGTCTTTCCGACCGCCGCCGTCGCGCTCCACTGCGGGCGGTGCAGGAACAGGTAGTCGAAGGCAACGCTGAGGCAGTGGTTCGGTGGCAGACGAGGATGAAACGATGGCCGGCGAACTCGGCCGCAGCCGCTTCGCCACGGGCGAGCGCGACGTAGCGGTCGTGGGCCAGCGGCTGCACTCTGTCTTGATCCAGCAAGAACAAGCGGCTGGCATGCGGATCAGGCGTACAGGCTCTTGACGGCCATCCGGCATGCCCCTCAGCCGGTCCTTCGTACACCGGCGCAAAACCGCCACCGGGAGTGCGGAAGTTCGTCGTCTGGCCCTGGTACAACCGCGCCGCCACCCATTGCACGCGGCCGTCATAGACGTAGTCGCGCAGGTCGAACTTGAGCACCTGCACGGGTTCCTGGTTCGAGATGACCCGCCCGCCGGGCGCCACCAGCGCTTGCGCGACATAGCCACCGGCAAGGATCTCCTGCCAGACACGCTGGGTGAGCTTGTCGCCGCGGTATGCGGCGCGTCCGCCGAACCCGGCGAAGGGCTTGAAGAACAGGCGTCGCCGCTCGCGCCACAGGCGCTCTGCATGCTGCGCCTCCACGATTTCGGTATGGGGAATGCCGGCCAGCAGAACGTCTTGGGTGGCCTGCGGCACGTCCAAGGCCTGCAGCCGCGTTGCATCGCCGAGCAAGGCCAGGTTGCGCTTGTCCGCGTACAGCGCGTGCGCCTGCGGGTGCGGCGTGAGCACCATCGCGTTGCCCAGGTACGCCTCGCGCAGCGTCGCGCTGGCGGGCTCAGCCAGCGAAAAGTCGGTCAGGCGATTGTAGACCAGGTCGATGGCCACCTCACCGTGCCAGAGCACGCCGGCACTCAAAGTGAACTCGGTCGGTGCGGCGATCACTGCGTGCAGCCCGCGCCGCTGGAACAAGCGCTGGAACAGCAGGAACTCGGGGTACAGATACTGTTGCTCGGGGTTCTCGTCCACGATGGCGATGCTGCGCAATGGCCGGTCGTGGCCGCAGAGCGACCACTCGTTGCGAAACATCGCAACGATCTCCTCCTCGAACGCATCTGCTGTGGCCGGCGGCGGCAAGAGGCCATCGACGGCCACGCAACAAGCGCGCTGTGCCCATGCCAGCACGGCATTGAGCATCGCACCGCCCGCATTGGTGTTGATCTCGATGAGCCCGAAGCTGCCTTCGGTGACGTGAAAGTCGTAGCCGAAGAACACACCTTTGGCGCCGCCGGGATCGTGGCGCGCGATGGCGGGTGCCGTGGCCAGAACCTCGTCGCAATAGGCCGGCAGTGCAACCACCGACTCGATAGCTTGCACCAGTCGAGCCATGCGGAGCATGTGTTCGTGCGACAGAAAAACGGGGCGCGTTGCGAATAGATAGGGGCAGCGCTGCTGGATCAAATCGAACAGGCCCGGCTCGCCAATCTCCGACTCCAGTGACTGGCGCAGCGCCGAGGTGTCGAGGCTGATGCAGAAGCATTCGCTGTTCAGCACCTCCACTGACCATGAGTTCGCATTTTTGGATGTTTTGATGGTCATGCCTCGCTCTTGTGACAGTCGTAACTGCCATTTCGATCTCCGTTTCCGGGGCCCAGAGATATTTCAGTGCGGAATATCCTCCCGCGTGGTGGTCATGGCGCCACCCAGGCTCCAATATGTGCAATGTGGTCTGTCATGATGATGTTCTGCTTGTTGACCTTTGCATAGAATGGGTGCGCACTCGAGTCTTCAACAGGACTCGATCATTGGTCAGCATTTCGTCGTCTCGTCAACGGGAACAAGCGGGTAGTGCCGCCCGCGAAGGCGTACGCCTTGCCTTCGACGCTCAAGGAAATCGGCGGCGCCGCGCGATCATGTCCGCGGATCGTGAGGGCATCGCGGGTAAGTCGCAAGTCGAGCGAATGCCCGCGATAGCGAATGCGCATATCGAGCCGTTCCATTTCCAGCGGCAAGTCCGGATTGAGCCGCAGAACATCGCCCTCTACTTCAATCCCCGTGAAAACGCGCTCTACCAAGTCGACGCTGCCAGCCATCGCTCCAAGGTGTACCCCTTCCGCGGTGGTTCCCTGCTGGATATCGGATACGTCGCTTTGCAGCGCGTCGGCAAAAAACTTCATCGAGCGTGGCCGGTCAGAACGCGCCAAGACCCAGGCATGCACCACACGGCATAGCGTGCTGCCGTGGGACGAACGTGCGGAATAGTAGGTGACGTTCTTCGGAATTGTCTCGTACTCGAACGGATAGCCCAGGCGCTCAAACAGATCTTTAAGTTTCTCCGCCGAAAACAGATAGAACAACATCAATACGTCGGCCTGCTTCGAAAGCTTGTAGCGATTTGGGCTGTCGTTCTCCGCCTCGAGAATGAGGTCGAGGCGCTGGATATTGCCGTACCGGGTCCGGTACTCTTTCCAATCGAGCTCGCGCAACTTGTCGTAGCCCTCGAACTGGCTGACGATCCCGTCCTCTTGAAAGGGCAGGTACATCCTGCGGCTGATGTCGTCCCAGCGCGCGATCTCCTCCACTGACAAGACAAGCTGCGTCATGAGCTCGGCGCGGCGCAGGTCGGAGAGCAGGTCGAGCACCTCTAACGCTCTGCACAGCACCCACACGGCCATCATATTGGTATAGGCATTGTTGTTGAGGCCAGGCGTTGCTGAATCCGGATAGCCGTCGTGAAACTCGTCGGGGCCCATGACGCCACGAATCTCGTAGCGCCCACGCTCGTCACTGAAAGTAGCGATGCTGGACCAGAAACGGGCGATCTCGAGGATCAGCTCAGCGCCGTAAAAATGCAGAAACTCAAGGTCGTGTGTGACCTGAAAGTACTGCCAAACGTTGTAGGCAATGGCGCTTCCCACGTGGCGCTGGAGGTAAGAGTTGTCGGGCACCCAGCGTAGCGAGCGAGGATTCAGGTTGGCCGCCTGGGTCTCCTCCTGGCCGTCACTTGCGCTCTGCCAGGGAAACATTGCTCCCATGTATCCCGCACTGCGAGCGGCCGCGCGCGCCTCCCCAAGGCGGCGGTAGCGGTACATCAGAAGCGACCGGGTGATCTCGGGCATGCGATGATTGAAGAAGGGGAAGATGAAGAGTTCATCCCAGAACACATGGCCCTGGTACGCCTCCCCGGTCCAGCCGCGCGCAGGCACGCCGTGATCGACACCGATGGAGCTGGGCGATACGGCCTGCAACAGGTGAAACATGTTCAACCGAAGCAGCATTGAGACGTTCAACTCGAACCCGGGATCGGCTGGGAGAATATGCACGTCGAAGCGGCGCCACAAGTGCTTCCAGGCCAGGACATGATCCGCCATGACGGTATCGAAGTGACCCGAACGCCTGATGGCCTTGCGCGCCGCCAGCCCACACTCGGATATGGCGTGATCGCGCGAAGTATAGAAAGAAGCGTGCTTCTCCAGCACCAGCGTCTGGCCTTGCTTTACGTCGATCTCCAACTCCTGCCCGATGTAGCCCGGTTCTTCGATGGTCCGGCGCAGGACATCGGCCGGCCGTCCATCGAGGAACGCCCGCGTGCGCGCGGCCTGGGCGACATGAATGTTCGACTGGCTGGTGCGCACCAGCAGGCAGACGCTGTCCTCGCCGACGACCTCACCTGCTAGCGGCTCCAGGTGTTTGTTGTTGAATTTTCGGTACAGCTTCGCGCCGGCGTTGACGACCCGCCCGTCGATCGCCGAACGGACCGTTACGCGTGCCGACCAGTTCTCGGCGGTCAGCGCCAGTTCCAGCGCACCCAGGTGCATGTCGTCCATCGAGACCAGGCGCCGCTCCTGCAACAGGCTGCGTCGTCCTTGCTGGTCTTCGAAGCGCAGTGTCCGCAACAGCATGCCTCGTCGAAGATCAAGTTCCTGGCGGTACGACAGGAGCGTGACCGTCCTCGCATCGAACCGATCCTGATCGGCGATGTGAAGTTCGAGCGCAAGCCAGTTGGGAAAATTGACGAGATCCTCGTTCTCGACCACCCGGCCGGCGATATCGGTACGCAGCCGGTTATAGCCGCCGGCGAGGTAGGTTCCTGGGTAGTGGGTGTCATCCGCTACCGCCCAGGCGGCGGATGCGCGCGTCGCGAAATAGCCATTCCCCAGGGTGCATAGGGCCTCGCGGACTCCCTCGTGCGCCGGGTCGAACCGGTCGAACACCAATGACCACGCCGACGCGGGCTCTGCCGACACCCGGACCTGCGCCAAGTCGGTCACCACCACATCGGCGCCGGCTTCGCCCAGCGCCAACGATTGCCCGCCGCGATCGACCCCAATGACGCAGCCAAACCGGCCCGCGCGCCCCGCCTCGACGCCGGCAATCGCGTCCTCGACGACGACCGCACGCGAGGGTTCGATCGCGAGGCGCCGCGCCGCTTCCAGAAACGCATCCGGCGCGGGCTTGCCCTTGAGCCCGATCCGGGTGATGTCTTTCCCATCCACTCGCGCGTCGAAAATATCCGCAATGCCTGTCGTCTCAAGCACCTTCGCGCAGTTGTTGCTGGAGGAGACGACGGCCGTCTTGATCTGCTGCGCCCGCAGTGCTCGCACCAGCGTGATCGCCGCTTCATAGGGCTCGACACCGTGCTGCTCGAGATGTTCCAGAAAATACTTGTCTTTGAGATTGCCCAGCGCGCGCACGCTTTGGACACCCGGACCGTCTTCCTGCGCCCCCTGCGACAGCTCGATGTCGCGCGCCTTGAGAAAGGTCGTGACGCCATCGTAGCGCGGCTTGCCGTCGACAAAGCGCCGATAGTCGGTGTCGATGTCAAAGGGGACGAACGGTTCGCCTGTGTCAGCCGAGCGTTTCTCGAGAAACTCGTCGAACAGCCTCTTCCAGGCCGCCGCGTGCACGCTCGCTGTCCTGGTCAAGACGCCATCCAGATCGAACAGAACAGCGTCGTAGTCCTGTGGCGAGAGCGCACAAGACGAAAGCGGGGCACTCCCGGACGGACTCAAAGTTTGACCCGTTTCAGCAGTTGCGCGTTGATCGCCACCACCACCGTGCTCGCCGACATGAGCACCGCGCCCACGGCAGGTGTGAGCAGGATGCCCCACGGCGCCAGGACGCCGGCGGCCAGGGGAATCGCGAAGATGTTGTAGCCCGCCGCCCACCAGAGGTTCTGCACCATCTTCCGATACGTGGCCCTGCTCAGGGCAATGATCCGGGGGATGTCACGAGGATCGGATCTCACGAGCACGATGTGCCCGGCCTCGACGGCGACGTCGGCCCCTGCGCCGATCGCAATCCCGATATCGGCGGTGGCCAGGGCCGGGGCGTCGTTCACGCCGTCGCCGATCATCGCGACTTTCTTCCCTTGGGCCTGAAGCTCGCGGACCTTGTTGGCCTTGTCGTCGGGCAGCACTTCGGCAAACACGGTGTCGATGCCGAGCTCCTTGGCGACGGCATCGGCCACGGCCTGCGCGTCGCCGGTCAGCATGGCAACTTGGATCCCCCGTTCATGCAGCGCCGCAATGGCTTCGCGACTCTCTTCGCGGATCGCGTCCGCTACGGCGTAGACGGCCAGGGCCTGGCCGTCGCGAACCAGGTAGATCGCCGCCTGCCCGCGGTCGGCCGCGGCCCCGGCCGCCTCCAGCAGCGCCGGCGGCACCTGCACGTTCTCGGCCTTGAGGAGCGCCGGACCGCCCATGTGGTATTCCGCGCCGTCGATCGTGGCCGCCACACCCTTGCCGGTGATTGCGCGGAAGCCGTCGGCGGCAGGAACCTCTATGCCTTTGTCTTCTGCGGTCTTCACGATGCCCCGGGCGATCGGGTGCTCGGACTCGGATTCGATGCCGGACGCGATCCGAAGCGCTTCTTCCTCCGTCAGTCCTTCCGCGACGGACATGGCCACGACCCGGAACTCCCCGAGCGTCAACGTGCCTGTCTTGTCGAAAATCACAGTGTCGAGGTTGCGGGCCTCCTCGAGCCCACGCCGGTCCCGCACCAAAAGACCGTTACGGGCCCCCAGCGTCGTGGAGATGGCCACCACCAACGGCACGGCCAGTCCGAGCGCGTGGGGGCAGGCGATCACCAGCACCGTCACCATCCGCACCACGGAGAAGTCGATCGCTGCCCCCATCCACAGCCACACTCCAAGGGTGATCGCGGCGGCGGCGATCGCCACGACGGTCAGAAGCCGGGCCGCGCGATCTGCTAGGTGCTGCGCTCTGGATTTGGATTTCTGCGCATCGGCCACGAGCCGCATGATGCCGGAGAGCTTGGTCTTCTCCCCCGTCCCGGTGACCTCGACGCGCAAGGATCCTTCTCCGTTGATCGTGGCGGCGATCACCTCGTCGCCTTCCCGCTTCTTGACCGGCCTGGACTCCCCGGTGATCATCGCCTCGTTGATGTCGCTCTCGCCCTTGCGGACCACGCCGTCCGCGGGAACGCTCTCGCCCGGACGCACCAGCAGGAGGTCACCGTTCTGCAGCGCGCTGACGGCGACCTTCTCCTCACCCCCATCCGTGATCCGCGTCGCGGTGTCCGGAAGGAGCTTCGCCAGCTCCTTCAATGCGCCTTGAGCCTGGTTGATCGACCGCATCTCGATCCAGTGGCCAAGGAGCATGATCGTGACCAGCGTTGCCAGCTCCCACCACAGCGCATTCGCCTCGATCAGCCCGAACTGAACGACCCAGGAGAACAGGAAGGCGACCGTGATGGCGAGCGAGATGAGGGTCATCATCCCTGGCAGTCGGTCTGTCAGTTCCCGCCATGCTCCCTTCAGGAAGACCAGACCGCCGTAGACGAAGACGACCGTGGCGAGCACGGGCCCGATCCAGTCCGATCCGGGGAACTCCGGGGCCCGGTAGCCGAGGAGCTCCTGGATGTGGGCCGACCAGAAGACCACCGGAACGGTGAGAGCCAGCGAAAGCCAGAACCGGTCCCGGAACATCGCGGGAGAGTGGCCCTCGTGCTTGTCATGGTTCTCGTGGCCTGCGTGGCTGGACGCCGCTCGAGGCTTGTGGGGCTGCGCGCCTGGCGCTGATTCTGGCGCGGTGGACGTGCGCGCGGGTGCGGTGGCCGGCGCGTCCGGGGAAGGATCCGTTGTAGACGGCGGCGCCCTGTCTTGATGATCGTGTCCTGAAGGTGCGGTGGGCGTGACGGAAGCGGCGTCCTGTGGCGACTTCGGCGCAGTGGGCGCGGCGCTTGCAGGTGGCTCGCCCGGTGCCATGTCGCCTTCATAGTCCTCGTCCGTCGAAGCGACGGCGGTCTTGGCGGAAACGTGCCCGCGTTGGCGCACGGCCGACTTGATATCGGCGACCTCAAGTCGGGTCTCGTCGTAGCGCACGGTGGCAGTTTCGGCGGCGAAATTCACCGTCACGCTTTCGACGCCCGGCACGTCGCCGATCCGCTTCTCCACCTCATCCACGCTCAGCACCGACAGCATGGCGTGTACTTCGATAACGCTGGTCTTCATCTTGTTTCCTTCGCCGGCTGATGTGCAGAGTTCTTTGCCCGTGCCATGAAACCGACCGAGCACTTGAACAGGATCAGGTCTGCGCTCGACCGGACACTGGCGCGATGTGGGCTTCAACAGCCCACGCGGCCGCCACAAAGGGTGCCACCACGGGATCAGCCAATTCGAAGTTGGATGAGTCCTTCAACAAGGACTGAGAGCCGTCATCGCATGCCTTCAGGCATGACGCCTTGGTTGGCTCTGTGTCGCCATCTTCGTGCGTGAGGCCTTCGGTACGCTCCCCGGCCATGCCCGACGTTGTGCCTGCATTCGACAGGTGCGACGGTGGTGAACCGCGGTCGTGAACCCCGTGTGGCTCCAGCAAACATGCGTTGGCCACCCCTGACGCCATGGCGAACAGCCACATGAACAACATCGCACAGGCGGCATTGCGCCTGGTGCGGGTGCTCGGGAGCGACACTGCGCTCGGCATTTGGGGTCGTCTCCGGTGGAGAATTCCATTCCAACCATGCGCGAAGTGTCACGGTGCCGTCTGTGCGTTGTCGAACAGAGCAACGGCTCCGGAACAGAGCGTGTTCGACTACCTCTGGGTGAACCCATCGGCTGGCGTGGCCCGCCGAAAGCTGCGCCGCTTCAGCTTCCATCGGGACCCGATGTCGAACCCGAAGCACCTCGGCAAGCACCGTGGCGGTGGAACCATGGTGAATCCCGACGCGACCCCGGCTTCGGCCTACTGAATCGGGCATCATTGCGCCTTCGCGGATGGCAGTCCGGCCCGGTCCTGCGAATCGTCGACAGGGGTTATGCCAATGGATGACGCACTGCGTATTCAGTTGCTCGAAACCGGGCTGCTGCCGCTCGCCATTCTGCTGCTGATGCTCGTATCGGTGGAGCTGGGTTGGCGCGTGGGATGGGCAATGCAGGCGCGCCGTCCGGGCATCAAGGCGTCGGCCGACACGGCATTGATCGGTGCGATCTTCGGGCTGCTTGCCCTGCTCATTGCCTTCACGTTCTCCGGCGCATCAAATCGCTTCGACCAGCGGCGACATCTCATCATCGAGGAGGTCATTGCGATTCACACCGCGTACGTGGCAATCGATTTCCTGGCCGCGCCCGAGCAGCCCAGGATACGGCAACTGTTCAAGGACTTGCTCGACCACCGGATCGCGTTCTACGACGACGTGATGCATCCGACGTCGGTCGACAAGAAGACGCAGGAGCAGGCTGCGCTCAAGAAGGCGCTGTGGCAGGCATCGCTGCAAGCGGTCATGGGCGAGAAGGATGCGTTCACTCGCGCGATGGCGCGGCAGCTGCTGACCGATGTCGCGAAGATGTTCGATGCGATCGATGTCCAGCGGCTCGCCATGAAATTCCATCCTCCCCGGGTGGTGTGGTTCGCCCTGTTCCTGATGGCCCTCGTCGGCTCGTTCATGGCGGGTCACAAGATGGGACTCACGCAGGAACGCGACTGGCTGGTCATCATCGTTTTCGCGTCGCTCATGGCGGGGACCGTCTTCCTTACCATGAACATGGAATATCCGCGCATTGGCAGCATCAACCTCGACGAGTTCGACCAGGAACTCGTCAGCCTGCGCGGGACGATGTAGCGCGTTCTCGATGGCGCAGCCCCGTCGCGTGACGGGAGGTGCATCACGGTGACCGTAGGTCAGTATTTCTTGCTTTTACGAGGTCGTTGTGACCGACACCTTCAATCAGCGTCATCGTGGCGAAGCTTGTATCGAATGCCGAGCAGTGTGTCCGGCTCACTTCGCATCGCAAACCTGCTCATCGGCGTCGTCCAGGCGATCCTGGACGATCACCGGAACAGGGCCACCCCCAGCCTCGACCGAAATTTGCAGAATTTGCTTCAATGCCGACACAGCTTCAGCGAGTGCTGAACAGGCGCTTCGAGTTTTATGCGCAGGCAGCACCAGCATTTCATCGGGAATATCATCCGAGCATTTGAGATCCGCTCCAAGCACGGACAGCGAGTCGAGAATTTTGCAAACCTCGATCGATGCTTCTTTGGTGGGTTGCATTGGTGCCGGACTCCGCAGTTGACTCTTATAGTTGCGAGACCTGTGCCTCGAAAAATCTGTCAAAGAGTTTAACTCAGTCAACGGCTGCAGGATTCCGTCATTGACTATTGAGACATCGATCATCGCAGATTTCCTGAATGACCTTCCACTAGTCGCCGCGGTATGGACGAAGCTTCATCCCTTTGAGAGGTCTAACGTAGGGTAAGCGGCGGCGGCCGGCGTAGCCAGACGGCGTCAGCTTGATCGCCAAGTTGGCCACTGTGGACGAAGGCAAGACATTCAGAACCTCGAATACGTTACAGACGACGGGCATGCTTTGCGCTGGCTCTCGGCCGATGCGCTGGCACTCTCGAGAAAAGAAGGCCCAGTGAGCTGTGCGCCAGTATTCGAGCGAGCCATCTCCTTCTCCCTCGATGGCCGCGTACTCTGCCGTGACCTCGCAATACGGCACCACCTCGACTCGGACAATGCGTGTGACGAGCGCCGGCTCGTTGTAGTGGTCTATGACGACCTCGATGTCGCCAGGCTGAGCGACGGGCTGGTTTTCGGCTTCCATTGCCCAGAACAGACTCGTGCCCGCGCGCTTGCGCCCTTGGCGAATGAGTGCAAGCAGCGATTCGGAGAGCGCTGCGGAATCGCCGTAGCCGTCAATGCGGACCGGCCCAGCGGGAAGCGCGACGCCAAGCCCAGCAAGCTTTGCCATGATGGCGGCGACGGAGGGAAGGTTGCTCATTGACCGAGGCGCCTGACCGAGGCTGTTGAAAAACGCTAGCCTACGCGGAACGATTGCGCGCATCAAGGCCGAAGTAGGAGTGTCGACAGATGGAGAACGGACGTGGCCCGCTAGAAAGTACATCGATACGGGTCCGCGATTGCTGCCGGTCGATCTGGCGCAACAGTTGTTGCCGGAGACCTTCGAGCACGCCTTGAATCACCTGCTCGAGCACGAGATCGATCTGTCCGGCTTCGATGCCCGGTTTTGCAACGACGAAACCGGTGCCACGGCGTATCCGCCGGCGATGCTGTGGAAGGTGGTGCTGTTTGCTTATTCGCGCGGCGTCTTCGGCAACCTCCGCTACAACAAGGGACTTGATCGCTTTACCTTGTGCGGGAAAGGAAATTCAATGCACAGTGGAAGCCCTTCTGCTTGGTCCACAACATCGAGAAGCTCGCGCATCGGAGACGTGTCACCAGCGCGTTGCGCTCCGAGATTCACACGCAGCCCAACCCGCGCGCGTGAGATGCGCGTCCAAGCCCAGGCCGAAGCGATAGCACCGGAGCCCGAGCCGTGGCCCCCAACGTTGGCACTCCGGGTGATGCCGAGGCGTTGCAACTGCTCCAGCGTGTGCGTGTTCTCGCGCGTGCGAGTGCGAACATGGAAGATGGCCGGTATGTCCGCCGCTGCGACTTCTCGGTATTGCGG
>Ga0163150_10003660_pt1 | contig 21359 bp, 16 predicted proteins | sample OliLakLV19P2IB_FD_148628 | JGI IMG/M metagenome (GOLD analysis project Ga0163150, IMG submission 148628) | Freshwater microbial mat bacterial communities from Lake Vanda, McMurdo Dry Valleys, Antarctica - Oligotrophic Lake LV.19.P2.IB | ecosystem: Environmental > Aquatic > Freshwater > Lake >...
ACGATTCCTGGCGCGGCTTCACCGCTTTAACTGTTTCGCGTTGCGACTCTCTCCGCACGTTACCACGTGCGGCTACGTGCTGGCGCGGCTGTCGCCGCTTCGATCTCAACGCGCTGCATCCTGGTCCGCACGTTACCACGTGCGGCTACGTGCTCGCGCGGCTTTCGCCGCCTTGGATTTTGCGAGAGTGCAATGCATAAGAATTCAAACGAGAAAGTGCTATGTGCGGACGCACGCAGAAAGCGGCGGAGCCGCGAAGGCACTTAGCTGCGGGTGAAACCCGCAGAAACCAAACGCCACCCCATAGTCCAAGCGGCGAATGCCGCGACAGCAATCACCCAAAATGTTCCCCATCGAACAAATATTTCGGTTCGAATTCGATGTCGTGGCGTTTCAAAAACTCGATGTACTCTTCCTGAAACGTCTTGACTCGATGATGTTCCTCCTGATTCCGGACATATTCGACGACGGAATCGACGAGAGAATAACTGACCGTGAATGCGCCAAACCCCTTTTGCCACGCGAAATCACGGCCGGCAACGTCCGATTCATGAATCCATTTGGATGAGCTTGCCTTGAGATCGCGAACGGAATCGGAGAGGGCGATGGTTGGTGGGATTCGGGCGAGAATGTGAATGTAATCTGCCACGCCACCGATTTCGATCAGACTTCCTTTTTGGGCCCGAATGATGCCGCCGATGTATTCGTAAAGTCGTTCGCGGAAATCGGTTCTTATCGATTTGAGGCGATTTTTGGTGGCGAAGACAATGTGGTAATTCAGTTTGGTGAACGTACCCATGATAGATAGTCTCAATTCAAGACGGGAATGGCAAATAACGAAGTTGCCCATTGTATGATTGTCGGGCGGCCTTGACCTGGGCTGTCGCGGCTTCGCCGCTGGATAATTGTGGTGGCGCTGGTGTCTGCGGGTTCCACCCGCAGCTATGTGCTTGCGCGGCTCCGCCGCTGGGCAATCTTGCGCGGCTCCGCCGCTGGGCAATCTTGCGCGGCTCCGCCGCTGGGTAATGGTGGGGCGCTGGTGTCTGCGGGGTTCACCGGCTTCACCGGTTCCACCCGCAGCTATGTGCTCGCGCGGCTCCGCCGCTGGGTAATGGTGTTGTTCTTTGGAATATCGAAGAAGCACCGTCGGATCAATACGCCTTCGCGAAGATCCCCAGCGTCTTCGTTGGTCTGCCGGTAAAGATGCAGGTGCCTTCGCTTTCGCCGCCTTCTAACGGAATGCAACGGGGGGTTACTTTTAGTTTTTTCAAAATCGGTTCAATCTCGGGGCAGTCCAGGAAATGGGAGCGGACGAATCCGCCGTGGATTTCTACCTGGTCTTCATCTTCGGACTTTGATTTCGGTGTGAAGAATTTTGTGAACTCATTCAGCGAATTGATATCGTGCGTGTGTTCCTGCTGAAACTTTCGGGCCCGTTCCAGCAATCCCGCCTGCATTTCGGTCAACCACGTGGGTAACTGCGCGATAAATTCGGCGCGGCCGATTCCGGCTGGTTTGCCTCCGTCACGCCGACCGGCAAACACGCTGTTGCTCTCGATATCGCGCGGGCCGACTTCGATCCGGACAGGAACGCCCCGTTTGATGTGATGCCACTTCTTTTCGCCACCACGCATTTCGCGGTCATCCAGCAAACAGGTCACCGCCCGGCCGTTCCACTGGACGGCGTTGATTTCTTTTTCCAGGCTTCGGCAATATTCCAAAACTTTCGTCCGTTCTTCATCGTTGCGGTGGATGGGCATGATCACGACCTGTTTGGTGGCAACAGCAGGCGGAAGTACTAATCCGTCGTCGTCGCTGTGCGTCATAATCAGTGCACCGATCAGCCGCGTTGAGACACCCCAGGATGTCGTCCAGGCAAAGACTTCTTGCCCTTTGTCGTCCTGGAACTTGATTTCCTGGGCGCGGGAAAAATTCTGGCCCAGAAAATGGGACGTGCCGGCCTGGAGCGCCTTGCGGTCCTGCATCATCGCTTCGATGGTGAACGTGTTGTCGGCGCCCGGAAACCGCTCCCCTTTGGATTTTTCCCCCTTGATGACGGGGATCGCCAGCCAGTTCTCGACGACTTCGGCGTAAACGTCCAGCATCAACCGGGTTTCTTCCATCGCTTCTTCGGCCGTGGCGTGAACCGTATGCCCTTCCTGCCAGAGAAACTCGGCGGTCCGCAAAAACATCCGGGGCCGCATTTCCCAGCGGACGACGTTGCACCACTGGTTGATCTTCAGCGGCAAGTCGCGGTAGGACTGGATCCATTTGGCGAACATCGCGCCGATAATGGTTTCACTGGTCGGGCGGACGACCAATGGTTCCTCCAGTTCGCCGGCCGGGATCAGTTTTCCGTCCGGGCCCATTTCCAGCCGATGATGCGTGACCACGGCGCACTCTTTGGCAAATCCCTCGACATGACCGGCTTCTTTTTCCAGAAAGCTCATGGGAATAAAGAGCGGGAAATAGGCGTTCTCGTGCCCCGTTTCCTTAAAGCGTTTGTCAAAGGCCTGTTGCAGATTTTCCCAAATGCCCCAGCCCCAGGGCTTGATCACCATACAGCCGCGGACCGGCGAGATCTCGGCCAGGTCGGCTTCCTTGATCACTTCCTGATACCAGATCGGGTAGTTTTCGGAGCGGGTTGGTGTGATTGCTGTTTTGTTGGCCATGCGATCGGGGTATTCGAATGGGAAAATAAGTAAAAGGTAACTGGCCAGGTAGGAACAGTTGGGGACAACTGTTCGACACTGACAACTGTACTACACTTTGGCTGGTCTGATTCTAGGAAATCCAGGCCGATTGTCCCAGTGAACATCCTGTCGCGGCCTGAACTTACCGCTCGGGTTTCGATATGTTATCTATCTGTTGACGGACATTTCGGGACCCGTTTTGGTTCAGCGGGGCCGGGTAAAAGGAGAATTGCATGAAGCGGATTGGGATCCTGACAGCGGGGGGGGACACACCGGCCCTGAACGCAACGATTTTCGGAGCGGTAACCCGGGCCAACCAGCTGAAGATCGAAGTCCTTGGTTTAATGCGCGGGTTTGATTCGCTGTACGATCCCCGACTGCCGCATGTGCCGCTGAACCCCCTTTTCCGCACCATCCCCGAGCTTGATCCGGATAATGGAGGCACGATCCTGGGAAGCAGCCGCCATTATGTCGATGCCAACAACCAGGCCGCGCTGGACCAGGTCTTTGACCGGATCCAGAAACTGAAAATCGAGGGGTTGATCTGTGTCGGGGGTGACGGAACACTCAACGGATTGCAACCGCTGTGCGAACGGATCCCGACTGTTCTCGCCCCCAAGACGATCGACAATGATTTGGGTTTGAACTATCCGAACGAGCCGAACAAATGGTACCGGGAAGCGAGCAAAACCAATCCCGACAGCTTTGTGTACCGGGAGCAGACATCTTCCGTGGCGAATCTGCCGAATTTTCACCTGGACCAGATGATCAACTATGCGACCCCGGGATATGCCACCGCAGTATTTGTCACCGTGGGGGGCATCCGGAGAATCCGTACGACTGCCGAGAGCCATCGCCGGATCGCAATCATTGAGAGCATGGGTCGGCACTCGGGATACATTGCGTTGGGGAGTGCCTACGGACAGCCCGACATAATCCTGGTTCCCGAATCACCGGTCCAGATCGATCGTCTGGTGGAACGGGTCCGCGAACTCTACACGCTTCAGCAGAACGTGGTCATCATTTGTGGCGAAGGAGTCGTCGGAGACAGTGGCGAGGTGTTTGGTGACGAGGAGACATCGACTGACCCTGCCGGCAACGTCAAATTGAGTGGAGCAGCCGAGCGGTTGCGGGCGATTCTGATCGGGGAACTGGGGGACGGTTTCTTTTCCGGGTTGGGGCAAAACGATTCGGCATCCAGTGCCATTTTTACCCGTAAAGTCGGTCACACCCAGCGGGGAGGTCGCCCGGTTGGTTTCGACCGGTTTTATGCCTCGATGCTGGGAGGCAAGGCCCTGGAATTGCTGTTGGAAGGCCACAACAATGCGGTCGCGACCCTGCAGTGGAGCGAGGAAAATGGCTTTTTTGTTTCCGGGTACGATGGGAACGGATTTCGCGACCGGTATGGGCTGATTCACGCCCGCAGCCTGCACCCGTCCTTCTATGACCCTGAACGGATGCACATTGCACAGACAGGGGTCGATTACCTGCTTCCAATTTTTACAAACTGTATTGGTCCCGAGGACGTATTGTACATTCGGGAGACCCGCTTCGATTCGGGAAACCTGTTTCGCCGCTATCACAGCATCAATACCGACATGGCCAAGCGGACCCGATTTTTACCCTGAGCCTGTTGGAGGCCAGCAGGTTTCGTACGGCTTCCTGCCGTCGACAGTCGAAAAAAACCTCCACCGGCGTGCAATATCGGACGGTTTGCATTAAGCTGTTTTTTGGTCAATGGCCCGATGGAATGCAGTTTGCGACTGATCGAACAGCCCCAAAGTCCCTGGATCCTGTTAATGACCAAAACCGGCAACCGGTTGGGACATTTGAATTCGACCTGTCAACTCGTGGAACGTAACATCTGGATGGCACGGGTCCATCATTTCCCCAATTGCCTGAACAAGAATCGATGAGCACGGAAACGAAAGCAACGACCCGCCAGTTTGTCACCGACCTTTCTGATGGCCAAAGGGTGGATGATGTCTTTTTGGCGTCGGAGAAACAATTGCGCCCCAATCGTGCCGGCAACCTCTATTTGCAGGTCCGGCTGTCCGACCGAACCGGTTCGATGACCTGCATGATGTGGAATGCCGAACAGCGTGACTACGATTCGATTTCCAACGGAGATTTTGTCCGGGTCCAGGGTTCGGCACAGCTTTTCAACAGCAACATGCAAGTGATTGCCAAATCGCTGGAACGGGTTTCTACCGATGCGGTTTCGAGTGAAGATTTTGAAACTGTATCGGACGCCGACATCCGGATCCTGATTGAACGGCTGGCCAGCCATTTGCGGAGCATGGACAACGTTCACCTGAGAAACCTGGCCGAGACCATCATGGTCGATGACGAGTTGATCGCCCGTTTCAAAAGGTGTCCAGCCGGAATCAAGAACCATCATGCCTGGCATGGCGGGCTGCTGGAGCATGTCGTGCAGCTGATCGATCTGGCCGCCGCCGTGGCACCGATGTACGGCGAAGTCGATTCGGATTTGCTGATTATGGGGTGCCTGTTGCACGACATTGGGAAGACCGATGAGCTGACGTACGAGCCGGATTTCGGATACTCGGACGCTGGTCAACTGCTGGGGCACCTGGTTCAGGGAGTGACGATTCTGGACCGGAAAATCGCGGATTGTGAAAAGCAGACTGGCGAGGAATTCCCCAAGGAGTTGGCTTTGCAACTCCGCCATATGATCGTCAGCCACCATGGCCAGCTGGACATGGGCAGCCCCCGGGTGCCGATGACCACCGAGGCGATAGTTCTGCATTTTCTGGACAATATGGACGCAAAACTGGCCAGTATCAGACAAATTGTCGCCGAAGACCTGAACACGGACAGCAACTGGACTGTCTATAATCCACAGTTGGGAAGAAAGATCTACAAAGGAAACCGCACCGGGGGCTGAACCTTGCCTGCCCACCCCCCGTCGAAATTGAAAGCCCTGAGGATGAAACAGGGCAATCCCGGCGATTCCAGGTGCCCGCACGGGCCAACCGCTATTTTTTCCGGTCAATACTTCTGAAACTGCCCGCCGCTATCCGGCCTTCGGCAATCCGTTTCGGACCGATTCACGCATTTTCGGCAACTGTTGCCGATGCGCGAAAACTTTTACACTCTTGAGCATGAATAACACAGAAAAAACTCCTGCGGATGAGTCCGCAAAAATTGAAGCCCGGATTCTGGCAATTGTTGGAAATCCAAACTATCAGCCAATCAAACCAAAAATTATCGCATCCAAACTCGACCTGGATTCCGATCAGCGGGTCGTCATGCGGCGAACGATCAAGCGACTGGTTCACGAAGGGCGACTCGCCTGGGGACCACGTCATCTCCTGATCAAACCAGAAAACGCTCCCGCAAAAAAAGCCAAACGGCCCAAATCCCGCGAAACCCCCATAGCAGTAGTTCCTGCAGTCACGCCAGAGAAAGCCCGGCCGAAACTCGCTGCCAAACCCGTTGCGGAAAAATCAGAGCCGGCTTCCAAACCAGTCGCCAAATCGACCACCAGATCGACCACCAAACCCACCACCAGATCGACCATCAAACCGACCACCAAACCGGGCGCCAGATCGACCGCCGAATCACCCGCTAAACGATCCGGAAAAGACGAAGTGACCGGTGTTTATCGACGGGCAAGTGCCGGGTACGGATTCGTCAGTCCCGAAGGCACAGCGGCAGGTGACCGGAGCGGAGACGTTTTTGTCCCGTTCGGTCAGGCGTTGGATGCAGTCGATCGCGATACCGTCCGGGTCCGGGTCAAACGGGGCCGGCAAGGACCGCGGCTGCGACTTTCCGGAACCGTGATCGAGGTCGTCGAGCGAAAGCGTTATCGTTTCGTTGGCACGCTGGTCAAACGGGGCAAACGGGATTTTGTCGAAGTCGATGGGGGTGAATTCGACAAACCGGTTCTGGTCGGCGACGCCAGTGCCCGAAGCGGACAGGCTGGCGACAAGGCCGTGATTGAGATGGTCCGGTTTCCGTCCAGGGACGTGGCCGGCGAAGCGGTCATTGTTGACCTGCTCGGGCCTCGTGGAAAACCAGGTGTCGATACCCAGACCATTATCTGGCAATTTGATTTGCCAGGTGAGTTTCCACCCGAAGTTCTCGAAGACACACGCAAACAGGCCGGAAAATTCCAGGAAACCATCGGGAAGGGGAGGGTGGACCTGACCGGCGACACGATTATCACGATCGACCCGGCCACAGCCCGTGATTTCGACGACGCGATTTCGCTGACACGCACAAAGAATGGCAACTGGCGGTTGGGAGTCCATATCGCCGATGTGTCCCATTTCGTTCCGGCCGGTTCAGCACTCGATGACGAAGCACTGGCTCGCGGTACTTCGGTGTACCTGCCCGACCGCGTGATTCCAATGCTTCCGGAAACCCTTTCCAACGGGCTGGCCAGTCTCCAGCCGGAACAGCTCCGCTATACCATGTCGGTCCATATGACGATCGACTCCGAAGGCCGGATGCTGGACGCCGAATGGTGTCGTGGTGCGATTCGTAGCGCACACCGTTTCAACTACGAAGAAGTTGACCAGTATCTGGCCGATGACAAGCCCTGGAAAGAGAAGCTGACACCCGAAGTGTTTCAGCTGGTTCGCCACATGCATTCGCTGGCCATGACCATGCGTCGCCGCCGGATGAAACGGGGATCGCTGGACCTGTCGCTGCCCGAAGTCACGATCGACCTGGACGATAACGGTGCCGTCAGCGGTGCCCATGTCGAAGTCAACACCGAGAGCCACCAGTTAATCGAAGAGTTCATGCTGGCCGCCAACGAATCGGTCGCAACCAAACTCCACGATCTCGGTCATTTGGTTCTGCGCCGGGTTCACGAGCGACCCAGCGAGCGGCGTTTGAAGGAACTGACGGAGTTTGTCCAGCATCTGGGGATGGAATGCGACAGCCTCGAAGACCGCTTTGAGATCAAACGGATCGTTGAAGAATCGAAGTTGATGCCCGAACGCCAGGCGATTCACATGGCGGTCTTGCGCAGCATGCAGAAAGCGGTTTACAGCCCAAAGGTCGAAGGGCATTATGCACTGGCAAGCGAGCATTACGCCCACTTCACATCTCCGATCCGCCGGTACCCCGACCTTGTCACACACCGGATGATCGGGGACCTGATCGACGGCAAGCGGCCCCGTGCCGATTTTGAATACCTCGCCCAGGTCGGCAACCAGTGCAGCGAGATGGAACAGCGGGCCGAACAGGCCGAACGTGAATTGATAAAACTGAAACTGATCAATTACCTTTCCCAGCGACTGGGTATGGAAATGGACAGCGTCATCACCGGCGTCGAATCGTGGGGGCTGTTCGTGCAGGGAATTGAATTGCCTGCCGAAGGCCTGATTCCCGTCGCCAATCTTCCCTTCGATCAATACACGCACGACCCGGCAGCGAGAACCATGTCAGGCCGTAAACAGGCCAACCAGTTCCGGCTGGGGGACCACGTTCGGATCGTAGTCGAAGTAGCCGACCCGGACCGCCGCGAACTGACTTTCGGCCTGGCCGACCAGGAAAAACCAGCCCGCATCCCCCGACGTGGCCCGGAAACAGGTGGTCGTGGAGTGCGCGTTCGAAAGAAATCCGGCGACGGCGAACGAAGAAGTTCCAAAGTCAAACCTGGCGAAAAAAAGCGATCGCCCAAAAAACGCCGCAGGAGCTGATCGCATCCAGAAGCTCGTTCACGGAGTGAACGGCTACGTAGCGCTACGTAGCTTTTCACTCCGTGAAAATGCTCCCCCGCGCACCAACCCACAACCCCGCATGGCAAGAGAATCAGATGACGATCCTCACCGGTTCCGCCGATTGTCATTGTTGGCGTTTTTTGCCGGCAGAATCTGCTCAATCGTTGCACCAAAGGTTGCAGCGATCGCCGACTCGAAATCTTCGGATTCGGCCATCCTTTTCTGCAGCCGCGCCAAAACGGCGGAAGTGTTGATCATTTGACCGAACACGAAAAATCCGCCCAAACTGGCGGTGGTTTCGTTGGTGCGGGGGTTCCGGATTTCCGCCAGCTCGCCCAGTTTCGCAGCAACGTCGCTGGACGCACGCTTCAACCGGTCAATCGCTCCACTCTTCGGGAGCAACCTTGTCGCCATAATGTATCCCATCGAGTCGGCGAACCAGCGTGGAACACTCTTGGTCAACGATGAAAAATGGATTGCACCCAAGTCATGGGTCAGCGAAGCTTCGACGTTTTCATCACTGACCGCATCGCTGACCAAAACGGTCAACCACGCATCCACCGCGTCCGCACTCCACATCGAAACGGTCCCTTGGGCAGACTCCCTCCCCAATACCATCCGTGAAAACTCCCCGAAATCATATTGCCGGCTGACGGCGAAGATCGTCACTTTGCCCCGCAACAGCGGAACGTCGGGCGAGACCCCGAGATCCTTCCGCATCGATTCGAAAATCGGACCAATTTTGGCCAGCAACTGGTTCCGGACCGGTTCGGCAAGCGACGATACCAGCTGAAAGTCATCCTGTTCCACAATCACAGGCTGATCACCCGGAAAGACCAGTCTCCATTTTTCCAATGCCATCGCCTGGCGCAGCTTTGCCAGCGTATCGCTGTCCATGTCTTTTGTTTTGGCGATCGCAGAAAGTCTGCGCATCGGAGTCGCCGGATCGTCGCCGTCAAACGTGGCACCCTCGTCAATCCATTTTTCGATTTTTGCTATCGTGTCGCCGTCCAGCGGAGCAGCGCCCTGCGGCATCCGCTGGCCATCACCCATTCCCTTCAGCTTCATCACCAGCAGCGACTCGGCACCTTTGCCAGGCACGATCGCTCCCCCCCGGTCTCCACCCCGAAGAATCCCGGTGATCATCGTCATGTTAAGCCCTCCCCGCGGACGGTCGGCCTCGACGTGACAGCCGAGACATTTCTCACCCAGGATCGGCGCGATGTCGCTGCTGAAACTGACCGTCTCCGTGCCCGTTGCCATCACCACGTTTTCGATCGCAGCCGCACCGCCGTTCCCGGCCGGTGCATTGGCCCCCGCCAGGTTGGCATTTTCGTCACCCTCCGGTCCAGCACCCGCCGCTACCCACGCCCGAATTGTTTCGAACTCCGCTTCGGGGACACGATTGCCGTTGGGTGGCATTTCCCCCGTCTCCATCATCTGGATGATCCGGCTCTGGACCGGATCCTTGGGGATGACTTTTCCGCTGTCGAGCAGCGCGCGATACGTGGCCATGCTGAACTGCCCCCGTGAATTTCGCACATGACAGTTTCCACAGCGGGCAACCAGAATTTCGGAAACCGCCGCAAATCCGACAGCCGATCCTGGTGCACTGAACGCTGGCAGTTCCATCGGCTCCAATCCCTGACCAACCAGCCGCTCCCTCGCAGCCGTCAACGCATCCAGACGTGGCCGAATTGTTTCAACCAGTGTTGCCGACAGCGTTTCCGCCTGGATTCCCTTCAGTAACCCGGCAGCCCGCTCATAAAATTTCAGCGCCTGATCAAAATTGTCTTTTTCGAGATACCGCGAACACTTTTCGGTTTCCGTTTCCAGCATTTTGACAAACCGCGATTCCAGACGGGAAAGTTCCTGCTCCTGGCCGGACACTACAGGACCTGTCACCAGAGCCATCCATAATCCGGTTATGGCCGTCAGAACCGGCCACAAACTTGCCTGCGATTTCATCGTTGTTCCTTTATTGCTGCGACGGGGATACTCCGATTCTAGACCGGGCGGGCGACAAACGCACTCCCGAAATTACGGCCCAAACTTCCCTGGCATTCATTCCCCTGGCCAGCCAGCCCGCTGTCTCTTCTATGTCCGGACGTGATGTGCTATTGAACAAATCTAACCGCGACCACCAGAACGGCCAGCAAAGTGCCAAACATCAACACAATGATGCCGCCAATCACCAGGACTGTTTTCCGGTTCGCCCTGGTTCGTTTTCCCACCAGACGTGGTCCGGCCGAAATCCCGGTGACTAACGGATCCGCAGCGTTCGCATTTTCGTCCGGCAAAACAATTCCGGCAAACTTTGGATCGACCCTGGACCGGGAAGAGTCTCTTTTAACCTGCGCTGAACCGGAGGAAACGTTTTTGACAGGACGTCCATTCCCGACCGCAACCGGTTTGACGGCGGGTGTTGCAGGTTTGCTCCTGGCCAATACGGGTGCAGGTTGTCGGCTTTCTTTGGCCGGACCGGCTTTCGCATGTCCATTCGCCGGAACTCCCGGAGCTGTTGAAGGGTTCGCATTCGGAACCCGACCCGCAGTGACCGGTCTGAACGGTTCGGAACTTGTTCGTTGAATGTCCGTTGCCGAAGCGTTGTAACTAACAATCTTTTCCGGTTCCATAAGTCCGGCCAGGGCGAGATGCGTTTGTCCAGCCATTGCATCGGCACCCTCCATGGCATTCTGGATATTGTTGATTTCGGTGATCAGCTCGCGGCAACCCTGGATCCGGTCTTCCCGCGACTTCCGCATCATGATGAAGCACAACTGGGCTACCGCATCGGGAATGGCGCTATTGATTTCACTGACCAGCGGCGCTTCCTTGGTCTGGTGCAAGGCGATCCGCTGGGCGATCGAGCCTTTGGGAAAGGGGGGACGACCGGTCAACAGGAAATAGAGGGTGCATCCCAGACTGTAAATGTCGGCGCGGCTATCGACTTCGTGACTGTCAATCGCCTGTTCCGGCGAAAGGTAATCGGCCGTTCCCATAACACGATCATTGTGCAACAGGGTCAGCGACTCGTCACTTTCATGCATCAAAACCAGTCCCAGATCGAGCACCTTGATTTCATCCTTGCTGTTTGCCAACAGATTCGAGGGCTTTACGTCGCGATGAACAATGTTGCGGTCGTGGGCATGCTTCAGGCCGGTGGCTGCCTGGCGGAGATATTTGAGGGCCCGCTCGACCGGCAATGGGCCGTCGCGAAGAACAAGCTCCTGAAGATCAATTCCTTCGACATACTCCATCACCATGTAATGGACATCTTCTTCGTTGGCCAGATCATAGATGCGAACGATGTTGGGATCGCTCAACGCCGCCGCCGCACGGCCTTCGCGATAGAAACGGTCCAGATAGCTTTTGTCCGCGACCAGCTGTTTGGGCAAAATCTTGATCGCCCGCCGATGGTTGCTGAGTTTGTGTTCCGCCAGATAAACCGTGCTCATTCCACCCGCACCCAACAAGCCGAGCAGGCGATATTGCCCCAGGAAAAACCCCTTGAATTTCCCCCCCTCCAACTTCTCCCGTTGCCAGGCTGTAATCAATCCGTTGGCTTCCAGATGATCACCGATCTCGTTTAGCCGCACCGGTTTCCCACCGGCCTGACTGGCCAGGTCAGCCAGGCTCTTTTTCAGGACTGCAGGCTCAACCAGTTCACTTTTTTTAAGCAGTTCGAGGAATTGCCTGGGGCTGGTTTCTGACATTCTCGCCACTCCGTTCCAAAGTCATTTGCTGCCGGATTCCGCTGGTCGCCGGGTTCCGCCCGGGAAAGGGCGTTTGGAATCCCTGATGGGCACCCGTATACTGGGCCAGTCAGTTCGCGAAATCGTGAATTCAGAGGACGGGCTGGAAGCGGAGGTCACGAATCTTCGATCGCGTTTCATTGTACCATTTTCGTTGTTCTTCCTTTCAGAGTCAATCGTTGGGACCGTCGCATTATCCGCCGGCAATCCTGGGGCTGTTTGCCAAACACCCCAATCATGCCGCTGTCAAAACTCGCTTGGCCCGCACCATTGGCAGCTCCCATGCCCATTGCGTCGCAGAGCTTTTGATGCAATTTCTGCTGGACCAGTTGGCAGGGACCGCTGATGCTCGACAAATTGTCTGCTGGCCGCCTGAATCAGCCGGAGATTTTTTGGAAGACGCAAATGGACAGTGGACAGTCGTTCCCCAGTCCGGAACGGACCTCGGCAGCCGCATGACTCGCTGGTTCGAATCGGCGCTGGAAGGGGGCGGGAAAGCTGCCATCGCTATCGGAGCCGACTGCCCGTTCGTCCAGCCGAAACATGTTCAACAGACCCGGGAACTGCTTAACGCCGGAAACGATCTGGTTTTGGGACCAGCGGCCGACGGCGGATACTGGCTGGTGGGAATGAACCGGCATCCCGGTACGATTTTCGACAATACGGAATGGGGCGCCGCCAGCGTATTGGAAACGACTTTGCAAAACGCCAAGGCTACCGGCTGGAAAACAGCTTTGCTGGAATCGCTCCGGGATGTCGATGACCTGGAAGATTTGTCGGCTGCAGTCAGCCACTTGCTCCAGTCCACCGACAGCGCCTTCCTGGACTTGGCCCAGCAGCTCTCGTCATTTGTTCAGGTTGATATGCGATGACAGAGCGGCTGGTGATTTTGGGTGGCGGAGTGATCGGATCGAGCATTGCCTGGGAAGCGCTGCGGCGGGGCTTTTCGGTAATGGTTCTCGACCGGCCGGACCTGGCCGGTCGCGCTTCGTGGGCTGGAGCCGGGATTCTCTCGCCGGGTCATGCCGTCCACTCGCTCCATCCCCTGGAACGGATGGCAGGACGCAGCACACAACTGCACCTGCAATGGTCGCGCGATTTGCTGGACGAAACCGGACTCGAAAATGGTCTGCTTCAATGCGGCGGAGTTTATCTGGCGACGACACGCGGCGAGGCGGCCGGGCTGGGCGGACAAATGAGTCTGTGGTCGGACGAGCAAATCCCGTCCCGAAAAATTCCGATCGCCGAACTTCAACAACTCCTCGGATCGGGATTTGTATCTGCGGTAACCATCGAAGCCGCCTGGCAAGTCGATGCGGAAATGCAAATTGACAACGCACAGCACCTTGGCGCCCTGCGCGCCGCCTGCACCGCCAGGGGCTGCGACTGGATCGACCTGGCCGAACAGGATTCGCAATCCTTGACTGTCCACCAGAACAGGTCGAACAATCTGGCGCATCGGCTGTCGATGAATTCGCGCGAAATCGAAATCGATTGGTTATGTTTCGCTGCCGGTGCATGGACTGGAGGAATCGCAAAACAGCTGGGCTGCCATTTGCCAACCACGCCGGTGCGTGGACAAATGCTCCTGTACAAACTTCCGGCCCGGGATTTTGTGCCGGTCGTCAACCTGGGATCCCGCTACATTGTCCCCCGCGCTGACGGGCATGTTTTGGTAGGGAGCACGATGGAAGAAGCGGGCTTTGACGCGTCAACGACCGCCGATGGGATCGCCAGCCTGAAATCGTTCGCGTCGCCACTATTCCCGGCGCTGAACGATTCGACTCTGGTCCGCGCGTGGGCTGGTCTCCGACCAGCCAGTTTTGACGGAATGCCCTACATCGGGCCGCTCGCATCGAGTCCCAACATTTTTGCTGCCACCGGCCATTTGCGATCCGGCCTGCAGCTTTCAACAGCGACCGCCACCATGATTTGTGACCTGATCGAACGCAAACCGGTCGATCCGGAATTGGAGCGACTCACAAGCCCCAACCGTTTTTCTTCCGTCTATTCATCAGAGCCTGGCCCAAAAAGGGACTGAGTCTCACCGTCGTTTTCAAAATACAGGCCCGAGGCGCCAGCGAGTGTGTAATAGCGCCAACGCCCCAATCGCTGGCGTTTTTTGGCTTCCCGGAGTTTCAACGATCTGCCAGGTCAGGCATCGCCAAAATATTTTTGCATCGGCTCAAAGTAGTGCGTGACCCAACCGGCTTCGCGACTCCCCTGGTCGTCGGGAACGTTGGTGTGGGTGACCGATACTTTTGTACGATCACCGACGGGCTCGAAAGTAACTTCGATTTGCGAATCGGGATCGGACTGTTTGTAGCCCGATCCCCTCCAGGCCTGAACGATTCGCTTGCCTGGCGTCAGGGAAATATTCCTGCCGCTGATATATCCATCCCAGGCATCGAAGGTTTCTCCCACGCTGGCAGAAACATGCGCAGGGCTCCCCGTCATTTTTGTGTGGCCGTCCGTGTCCAGCCAGGCGTCGTAAATCGCACCTGGTGAAGCCGGCATGATTGCAGAAACGGTGAACGACAAAGACATCGTTTATTCCGCCTTTCTGCGGGGAACTAAAAAACGGGACCCTTGCCCAGCTGCCTGCAGACTGGGCACCGGCCGCCGCATCAGGTCGGCATCGGTCAGGTCCTGCCAATAGGCCTGGGTAGTGAAGCCTGGCAAATTCAATTCGTTTTTGATCTGTGTCGCGATACTCATGGCATGACCTTTCGTTGCTGAAAACCAATTCGTCGGAATCCCCAGGCACTTCCTGTGCAAACGGATTCTACCAAACGCGAAAGACTAGCGCGAATTTGATATCCCGGCGTACAGGGAATCGGTTCAAATTGCGATTTTTGCCCTGGCTGAAAGACGGAAACCAGGCCATACCATGCTCAAACGCACCCGAAAACCAATGGACTCTGCCCACCACAATAACTACTATCAGGCAGTCTTTTGATCCTGACAGAATCCTGAAGTTTGGAAGGTAACAATGACTCCAGACGATTTCCGCAAGATCGTCCTCGCCTGTGACGGTGCAGTCGAATCTTCTCACATGAACCATCCGGATTTCCGGCTGGGCGGGAAAATCTTTGCAACGCTCTCCGGCCCCGACCAGGAACTGGGGATGGTCAAACTGAAACCCGACCATCAACAAACGTTGGTCGATTCCGAACCGGAGATCTTCTATCCCGCCACCGGAGCCTGGGGCAAACAGGGCTGCACGATGATCCGGCTGAAGAAAGCAAAGAAGCGATCCGTGAAATCCGCAGTCACCCTCGCCGCCGAAAACCTTGAACCAGTAATTGGTTCAGGGAAGAAGAGTGTAAAACAGTTGTCCCCAACTGTTCCGTCCGCGCGTAAATCTGCATCAAAACCAAAACCATCCACCTCACCCGAAAACCCCGACCACCTCCGTCGCGTCCGGAAAGTCTGCCTCGCATTTCCCGACACCCAGGAAACGATCACCTGGGGCAATCCGCTTTTCCGCGTAGGAGAAAAGAAATTCGCGGGACTGGCCGCCGGCATTCTCGGCTGCAAACTCGAAATACCCCACGCCAAAAAAATCATCAAACTCCCGGGCTTCAGCAAAGCCCCCTACGTCGGCAACCAAGGCTGGGTTTCAATCGACCTGAAACTCGTCACCAACTGGAAACTGATCGCCGAACTCATCGCCGAAAGCTATGGACTGATTTCCTGAATACACACACCAAAAGTACCACTCCCCGTTTCCAGGCTAGTCCCCGTTTCCAGGACGCATGGACCTTTTCCTTTTTCTCTATATTCCCGCCAGGCATGGATTGATCCCCAGTTGGGTCCACATTAGGCTGGTATTTGAAATCCCAAGAGCCCGTCCGGCGGAAAGATTGAATCCGACGAAGGTTTGAATTCGCCGCAACCGCGTCAAAAAGCGAGCAAAGAGGTATCCTCCATGATTTGCTTCAGAACCCGTTTTCCCTTGTCGGCAATTCTTGCCGGGACCCTGCTGTTGGGACTGATTGTGATCCTGCTGCTGTCTGGAATCCGCGTCCGCCCTTAGCTGAAAGCCTGTTTGTAGCCCAGAAAGAACTGCCCTTAACCGGGTCGTATCGTGATGGGCAAAATTGCACTGCGTGTGAGTCCATGTCATTCAGCCGGCAAGAACCGGCATGCTTCAGTCGACGTGCCTGGGCAAGACCATGTACCAGTTGGTCACGCATGCATTGTTACGCAATCAGAACGAATGGGAATCTTTCCGGTCCCTCTTTGGTCAGGCGTTGAAGCGTTTCGCAATATGCGATTGAAAAATCTGGATTGGTGACGAATACGATACTTCAGAAATTGATCGAATGTACCCGACTCGCCGGCTGGTAGCCGCTTGGCCATGGCGATCCTTTGGTACCGGTGTTTGAAACTTCACAATTCGCCTCATTTTCACCAAAAGAGCTCAAAAAAAACACCCTCCCCTTTCCTGACCCAAAAAAAAAGAGCCCCTTCCCCTCTTCCTGCCGCGTCCCCTTTCCTGCCGCATCAATTGAATCGGGTTCTCCAGGGGCGATTTTCTTATGACCTGGCTATGCGAATCCGGCTTGGCTTGGTATTGCCATTGCCTGAATGTCTCCATTCAGATTCAAATATTTCGCAAGCTGTGATGGCACCAGGACTACCGGGACATTTTCCGGGCAGTTTCGATTAACAAAGGGAAACCAATGCATCCATTTGCGACAAACCGACCACATGCAATGGTTATCTATGGACATCCTGGACACGAATTGCTTTTGTTTCATACCCTCGCCAGTTTCGAAGCGGAAATCAATTGTTTCACCGACGGTTCAGGTGGAAGGATGATGGATCGTACTCGATGGACCAGGGATGTGATCAGGAAATTCGGCGGTTCGGTCGGACCAGTTTTTGGAGAAGCCACGGACAAAAACATTTACGCGGACATTTTGTCTGGACGGACTGAAGCGGTTGTGGGCTGGACCCGCAAGTTGATAGAGCAGGCGATGCGGTTCGTTCCGCAATTTGTCATCACTGATCCGTTCGAGTATTTCAATCCGGTCCATGACCTTGCGAATTCGGTTGCCGACATCGTCATCGTTGAACTTCAGCGGCAGGGCCATCGGTGCACGAAGCTGATTTATCCCAACGACGTTCCCAATGCATTACGCCCGGAAGATGCCTGGAGACGTCGGGAATTGAGCGACGATGAAATCCGGGAGAAACTCTCGGCCGTCCTTGCTTACGAACCGTTACGCGAGGAATTTGAACGCCTGACCGCTGAACAGAAAACCGGTGCGTTGCGTTGTGAAATGTTATTCAACGACCCGATTCGCATGGACAATGTGCCCGATGCCTGTGACACGATTTACCAGGAAGTGAGCTACGAACGAATCGGCCGGGAACGGATTAATCGGGGTGATTACGAACAACTGCTGACTTTTGACAGACACTATCGTCCATTTGTATCGCAACTCACCCGCCAGTTTTGCAGGGTCGCGGCATGAAGATCCTGGTTGTCACGTTGCGCGTCCGAAAACGAACGGGGACCGAGATTGTCACTCGCGATTTCGTCAAGGCGTTTCGTGGCGCAGGACACGATGTGGCGGTCTTGACGGAAACTTTCGGCAATCTCGCCTGCGAAGTCCGGGAGATGGGCGCCCAGGTCTGCATTGCGGTCGACCAGTTGCCCTTTGTTCCTGAAGTCGCCCACTTCAATCACGCAATATTTGTGGAACCTGTATTCAACGCCTTCCCGGACTGTGCGTGAGTTTTCCAGCATCATTCGCCTGGTGAAAGCGTAAGCCGGGTGATTCGACACCCTGGCATTCGATTCCGTTTCGGCGTATCACCACTTGCCTGTCGGCAAGTTCGTATGGCAACCGGACGACCAGACGACGGCTGGCTGGGAAACTATGTCGATTTGGACCACCTGTCCCGCATAGCAGAACCGCGTCAACGCCCCAAACGATGGTTGGTGATTTGCCAGAAACAGCGATGCCTGAAACAGCTTGTCGTTCTGGCCCGCCTCGCCTGGCGCCATGGAGCCAGGTTGACTGCGGTTGGGCCGCGCGTTCTGCGACGGATCACCAATATTCCGGACGAAGCCAGCCGGCACGATTTGGTCTTCGCTTCCGCCCGTTGTGCACTTGAGGCGGCTGCCACAGGGGCCGGCGTTGTTGTGACGGACTATCGCGGTGACAGCGGGTGTTTGACACCTCAAAACGTGCAGAAAACGTGGCAGCACAATTTTGGTGGTGAAGCATTCGTCCGCCCGCTCTCTATTGATCGCTTGTCCGAAGCGATCAGTCATTATGACGCCAACGCCGCAACAGAAGCCGGCATTTGGCTGAGACAAAACGCGAATCTTGACGCGGGATTTCAGCGAATGCAACAAATCCAGCAAAAGGCACTTGAAAAACGTTGCGCCTGAGAATGAGTGTAGAACCAACCGGTATGGAACAAGTATCCTTACATTTCAAATTGGCAGACCCAGATGACAAGCAAGGATACCTGCTATATGGAGCTGGCGCATTGGTTGATCGCAAGCACTGGGGCTGCCGGGGGAGCCTGGTGGTGATCGACGCCCGTTCCAAGTCGCACCACGCACCGATCCTTGAGTCCGACCCGGCCGTTTCCGCCCGCATCGACGCCCTCGCAGCACAGGGTGGTCCACTGGCACGATGGCTATGAAACATCATTCGTTTGGCATTTTCGCCCAGTCTGCGTATTGAGGCACGGGTATTGCGAAACACCAAGCGTTTCGATTGACGATCAGCTAGCTGCGCTGGTTGAGTTCTGACCAGACACTATTTGTCAGCGCCCGTTGTGATTGGCCTGATCTGGTTGAAAAGTCGCTGGTGCGTTTCCCCTGGATTGCTGAAGCAGGAGCATAGGCACCGGGTGGAATTCGCTGGAACGAGCATCGAGAACCCGACGCATCCGGTCGCGGGAATCAACATCCAGTACTTTCGACATGGCCTCCATGATTCGGGCCTCCATGTCCCAACCGGATTCCCGGATCGAATCAAATTCTCTTGCTGTTGACGCCTTGAGCTCATTCTGCTGTTTTCCGGAGAGCCCCAGATACTTTTCAAGTTCTGGCGATTGCGACGCCCGCAACAGTCCGAGCTGAACGATTGCACACCGACAGGATTCCGCTTCAAGCAACTGCTGACTGTCGGGTGGAAGCCGGGTAAGGGCGTTGTCCCAAATCTGCTTTGAAGTTTCCGCAGCAAGTTCATCACGAGCGACCAATAGCTGAGCGAGCTGCCCGGGATGTTGCATGGATTGGACCTTCATCTCGGCGAGCTTGTTGGCGAACTTCGCGAGAATTGCTGTCCGTTCCCTCCGCCATTCTTTTAGCAGAAGGGGCTGAACCGGTGGAGGAACTCCAATCCTCTCAGACAAAGGCGGTGACAGTACCGCTTCGGCAAATCGCTCAACAGGAAACCCAGGCATCGAATAATGCTCTTTTAGCCGGCCCATCCCATCCAGCTGGTACATCCTGCCAGCCATGGCAGTCCGCCAGAGAGCGTTATCACCGTTCTCAGGCCTGAACGCTTCCTTTTCACCCGACAGCGATTCACTGCGAAACAGCACCAACTCGTACTGCTCACATGCCCCATCAAAACCTCCATGGTTTCCAAACAAGTCGCCATATCGCGCAACCTGGCTTTCGTCCAGCAATGCGACCCAGCAACTATCGAGCTTTTTCGCGAGCTGGCGACTCTCCCGTCTGAATTGTGTTAGCAGATCAGCTGCGACTGCGCTAATTGCCTCACTTTCGGCCGAAGTCAGTGCGAGTGTTTGCAAAACGCGAGGATGTGAATACCAGCGCTCGGCGCCCAGTAACGCCATCAGATGCCTTGTTACCACAAGATCCAGCAGTTCCAACTGATGCGGCAGCAATGCTGCCTCCAGACGACCGCGGTACGCGGCTTCCAGCGCGCGACATTCATCAGCCATGGTTCGTCCCAAACCCTGGTCGCTTGCGGTCCATCGCTGGCGCCATTCGTCACGGGCCTTGAGCGAATCAGCAGCCAGCATTCCTATCGCGGAGCGCTGTTGCGACGACAGCTCCAAGTCGTCTGCGACTACGGGATCGGAGAGAAACTGCAGTTCCTCTGGACAAAACCGGAAGTCGAATGATGCAAAATGATGTTTCGCCAGCAAGGCATTGTCAGGCTCAAGTTCGAGCGCTCCCTGAATGCCAATGCGCAGGACGCTTGTCGCATCGGTTACCGCTTCGACGTCGAGCGGTTGTTTCTGGGCGGTTAACACGCCCGCCATCGCGCCGCCCCAGAACGCGACTGCAAGCAAGTTTGCAGTCCGGACAAGGCATCGACAGTAGCGGCGCTTCATCAGATCATGGCTCTTCATGGACAACTTTCGCGTGAATGATCGTTACGACACTTCCGTCCAGCAACACCGGAAGATCATGGATCGTTTCTGAATTCGTCGGCTTGCCTGCGGTCAAGACCACCATCGCCCGTCGGCCGTCAAGTTGGCGTATTTCGGTTTCAAACCCGTCAGCCGAACAGCCGATCTGTAGTTTCGTGGCGTCGAATGGATCGCAAGCCTCAAGGATCGCCGTCCCCCTGGCTTGAGGCGTTCCGTCGCGCAACGTCAAAGCCAGACAGTCGGGCACCACCCGCCAGGCGAGGTCTGCGGGGCGAAATCGCAAGTCAAGACGTCCTGGTGCAATCCCGACTTGCGGATGTTCAAGATAAATCGAAATCGATTCATACTGGAAACGCGTGTCAGAACTACCTTCCAGCCGATCTCTCCAATACATGGACGGGTCAACGCGAATTTGCTGGTCCGTTATACCGTCACCTGAAACCACTTCGCAACGCAGCAACGCGTCTGACGGCACGACTTCACGAACCAAGGACCATTTTTCGCTGCCAAAAACGATGGCGGCAAAAATCGGCTCTGGCGCAGATATTGACGACCATTTAATTTCAGCCAGGGACGGCGAGACAGTCAATGGTACGAGTATGTTCGCGGTAACAAGCAGTCTGGACTGAAATGCACGACTTGCCCGCTTGCCGAACAGGGTGACGCCGAATGCCGAACGCCCAGCCTTGCCTGCTGAGTTTATTTTCATGGACACAGGCAGCGACTCGCCCCTTGCGAGCGTAACAGGCAAGTTGACAGGTTCGCCACGGGAATTGAATGATTGGCAACCGCAATTGCCTTTCAACGCCTCGACAACGAGTACTTCGCCG
>Ga0163150_10003661_pt1 | contig 21357 bp, 13 predicted proteins | sample OliLakLV19P2IB_FD_148628 | JGI IMG/M metagenome (GOLD analysis project Ga0163150, IMG submission 148628) | Freshwater microbial mat bacterial communities from Lake Vanda, McMurdo Dry Valleys, Antarctica - Oligotrophic Lake LV.19.P2.IB | ecosystem: Environmental > Aquatic > Freshwater > Lake >...
TGCTCTGGGGGTTCGGAAAGCCGTCCGTACGCCGGATGCCCGTCAGGGATATCAGCAGTCCGATTGCCAGGACCAGTTTGAATGAAATTGGGTTCATCGGATCAGGTGCCTGTTCAAAATCCCTGCACCCTCACCCCAACCCACTCCCCCGTCCATCGGGGGAGAGGGAGCAAGTTGGAATCGGGACAGGCTGTCAAATGTGTTTTGCAATTCATCAATGGTCTTTGATCAGCCCGCTCTGGTGTCCGCCACTCTGCTGGGTGGGAACCTGCGGCTGGTAGTGATTGCGGTACGCCTGCTGCTGTGCGAACCAGTGGTTGTAGGCCGCTTGGGCGCGGAGCTGTTGGAGACGGATCTGCTCGGCGTTCTGCTGGTCGCGGACCATCTGGTTGTAGCGTTCCAGCTGCCGCCGATAGGCTTCTTCGGCGTTGCGCAGTTGCCCTTCCAGGTTTGCGGCCTGGCTGCGATCGGCGTCGGTTCGAAAAATTGCGTTGGCGTTGACGTTGGCAATCAGCTGGTTCATTCCCGACCGCATCTGGTTGGGATCGACGTCGCCGAAATAGACGACTGGGCCATTTGCCGTTTCCACCACCCGAGAGGGACCGGCGCCCACCAAGTCCGCCGCCGAGCCGGGAATATTCGGGACCACAGCCGTGCCACCCGCGGCGCCGGTTTGCGGGCCAAGAGGAGGATGCATTGGAATTTCCGGTTCGGGGTCGCGGAATTCTACTGGTTCGGATCCCGCCAATAACGGGACCAGGGCATCGTCATTCCCGCGACGGTTGAGGCCCATTACAAAGTCTTCCAGGTTGACAGTACCGCCCTGCGGTAGAACAGCCGCAGTGGTGGCGGCCGCGCCGGAAGATGCGTTGGCAGCGGAGGCGGCGGGTTTTTCGGCGTTTTCGACCTGGCTGTCAGTGGTCCCTTCCCCGGATTGCAGCGTGGCCGGATTGCGGCCCGACTCACCCAGCGCCGCCCCTTCCATCGCGTCCATCAGTGCACTCCCCAGCGAATCGGAACTGCTGATCACCCGTTCGGTGACCTGCCGTTCGAAAGCGGTTTGGATGTCGCTGCCAACCGCGCCGGCCAGCTCCTGAACCTGCTCCAGCAGTCCGACGGCCTGGGTCCGGACCTCGTCGCGTGCTGCTTTGCGCCAGTCGACTGCTTCGGGACTCATGTCCCTCAGTGCATTCAGGGTTTCCGTGCGGGCCGACTCGTTCAACAGTCCGGACAGGGCCCCCTGGTTCTGGTGCGAGTTGATAACCGCCAGGTTTTGCAGTTCGTCCAGCGACCAGGCCGGATTGAGGGACTGGCTGCGAACGGGATCGGCGTGGATTTCGGCGACCTTGTCGCGAATGGTCTGATCGAGGGCCGAGCGGATTGCCTGGGCTTCGGCCTCGTTTTCCGTGGCTTCATGGACCGCAAGGATGGCATCCGCCTCGTGTGCCAGTATGTACAACCCGCCTTCCAGCGCGATTTCGGTGGGTGTGATTGGCGGACGCCGGGTATTCCTCAGTCCACGGGCTGCATCCCTGGCGTTGTCCAGCAGGCTGCCCGGGTTGCGGGGCGGAGTGATCGAACCTGGCCGGGTCGGCGGGTTCATGGGACGTGTCGAACTTCCCGGTCTCGACGTGTTGTTGCTGTTGGGACGGGTGTCGCTGCCGCGGTTGGAGCGGTTGTTGTTGCCGCTGTCGGCAGGCGGAGCATTGGGCAGGCGGTCGAGCCGATTCTGTCGCCGCTGCATTTCGGCCTGCATCTCCCGTTGCATCCTGCGCCAATCGTCCAGGCTCTCCGGACTCATTGGCTCGCCGGTCATCGGATTTCTGCCCGTTGAAATTCCCTGCTGCAGGGCGTCGATGGTTTTTTTGGAACCTTCGATCAGGTGTTCAAGCATCTGACGGCTGTTTCCAAAATTATCGGTCTGGGCGAGGCATCGGTTTCCCCCGGCCAGCATTCCGGCGCAGGCCACTGTCACGGCGGCAAGGAAGGAGACGATCGCCTGGGCCCGGGGAGTGGATCGGCGAAGCCGGTTCAGTCCGGCCAAATGTCGTGAAAGCGAGCGTTCCATGTTCGTGTTCCTGTTGGAAGCCAGATTGCCCTGAGGCGCCGGAAGCGGGAGTTACCCGGAGTTTGCCGTATTGTGTTACTCGACATCGCCCCAAGGACCGCGACAGCCCTGGGCGATCTGGCAGATTCCCGGTGTTTTGCAATGGCTTTCCAGCCCGCAAACAACAGAACGTCTACTTTATGATGACCGAGCGTCCGCCGGGATCAAGCTTTTTTATCGGCGGGGCACATAGCGATGTTGATCTGCTGGGAGGTCCCTTCAAAACGCCCGCCGATGCCGCCGCCTGTCTTCCAGCCGGCGCCGTTGCATGGAATGGGGCAATGACCCATTTCGTAAAAATGGCCGACAATCCCAAACCGCGTGTCGATGAAACACGTCAACCACGGGTTTCGGAAGTTCGCAAAGACGAAATGGATGCTGAAGGAAAAAACTTCCCCCTCACAACACCAGGTATCCTTTCCAACGACATCATGCCCGGCAGCACAGTCCTTTCGGGGAACATCGAATCCGAATTCTCACCGACGTCCGAAGACCACTTGCCGCTTGCCCTGCGGGGAATGCTGAAGTCCAAACAGAGACTGAATGTTCCCAACACACTTTTTGCGTCCGTCGATCCCGACGCCACGGTCCGCGGCCGGTACTGGTCCCTGAATCCTGACGGAAGCCTGAATGCCGTTCTCGGATCTTTTGTTCTGAAAAACAACGAGGACTTCAAAATGTTCCCTGCCGGCGGGGACGAAATCCATGTCCTGATCAACGATGCGCCGTCGGATGGGGTCCTTGAAACCGACTACGCCCATTACGAAACGGTCCGTGGAGGAGGTTCCCTCGCGGTGCCGCAACAGGACCGGTCCCGCAGCAGTGGAAACCTGAATTTTCTGCTCGATGGCGGACCGACGGTCGATGCCGAGATCAGCCAGCAATACATTGTGATCAATGCACCCGGGGGGACTTGGCAACCACACTGTGGAACAGATCACCGCTCCCTACCGGATCCGCTTCGTTCCCGACCCCGCAATGCCATCCTTCGACAACTAGCTGGTCAGCAACCGGTTTGCGTCCAATACAAGCCCGCAGCGCAAGCAAGTGTGTTCGAAACCCATGGAAGAACTCACTCGCTGGCGCTTCGGGCTTGTATTTTCTCCCTTAATGGGCCGCAACCCCAAAAGGGAACGCGAGCTTTACCGAAAACGACCCCCGTCCCCTTTTTGCGCATGTGTGTTAAAGCGCAAACCGGGTTTTCCCTAATCCGTGACCGGCGAGAGTACGGCCCGGACACCGGCCGGCAGGGAGTCGGTTTCTGCCTTGAGTACCTGTTCCAGCGTCTCGCGATCGGGCTTGTTCTGGAACACGACCAGAAAGTGATCCTTGAATTCGGGATAGCCGGGAATGGTCAGGCCTTTGCCACGATACAGGGCAACATGAAAATTTTCCGACCAGATGTTGAGTCCCTCCTCATCCCGTCCCTCGAACCGGGCGTCCCCCTGGATGATGATTTCGCCGCGCGCGGTTTCGGGCGGTGTCCAGTTGTAGGAGACATGTGAAAACCGCTTTGCGTCGAACCGGTCGACTTTCGGTTTGCCAGACGCAGCATTCTGCGGGTCGCGTTCTTTGGCAAAGGTGAGACTTCCCCCTACTGTTCCCGTATCGGTTTCAATCCAGACCGTTGCACCCGATTCGAGCACTTTGCGCGTGTCGCCTGGCAATACGTCATTTGGCTTGACCAACCGGCTTCCATCGCGAACCAGTCCCTGGTATTCGAGTTCGCGTTTTGGCGGGTTCATGCCCAGCAACAACAACATCCCTTCACTGGTTCGTTCGTAACTGGTCCATTCCGTGGCGCGGGGTGCATCTGGATCGAGGAGATCGACGTGCGTTGTTACGGTAGCCATTGTCAACAGATCCTCATCGAGCGGCAGTCGCAACTCCGTACCCGCAGGAATGGCATTCGCGCGTATGTGGAATCCCTGTTCAGCCTTGCCAAACTGGCCTGCAGGGATTGTGCCCCGCCAGCGATCCTCTTCGGCGTTGGGCGCAAGAGCGATCGAGTGCCCATTCAGGGTCAAATGCGGTGGTTCCGATTCCGGAATTGGCTGGGAGAACCAGACTTCAACTTCCGCATCCCCCAGAGCCGCGTCAAGCCTGGTTTCGCTTTGAACCCGGGCGGGCAAGGCGTTCCCTCCGGAAGTTGCCGCGACAACCGGGGGTCCCTCGTGTCCGACGGCGATCTTTCGTGTCCGATTTTCGAGAAGTCCCGATTCGTTCACATATCCGACCCAGCGCGCGTCGAAGATCGTCGTTTGTTTCTGGGCCAGCGTGAACCGTTCGACAACAGGCGGCGTGGCCACCGATACGAAGACCGGATAGGGCACGGCATTCTCCCGGTCCGGATTCGGTCCACCATCGCTGGTTCTTCCGTCAACGTTGTTGGCGTTATCGATGATCGGTCCATGGCTGTAGCGGGTCAGTACGACAAGCACCTCGTCCAGCCCCGATTGAAAGGGATAGGCGATGTCATATTGATCAGCCGAGCCGGCTTTTGTTTTGACGTCAAGCTCAGACGCGGTTTCGAATTTCGCAATCTCCAGGATATAGGCCCGCCGGTCGGCCACATATCGTCCGGGTACTGTTTCCACCGGTTGATTGAGACCGCGCCGGATCAACCCCTGAACCGAGACCTCATCCGGTTCCGCCATCACCTCCACACGCAACATCGAATTTTCAGGAAGTCCGTTGGGCCGGGCAATCGACATGCAACAAATTCCGCCTGTACCGATGGTCGTGTCTCCGGATGTCATCACTCCCCGGGCCCGTAAGTTAAAAATGGTGTCGCCAGGATAAAGCAATTCGGACACTGCGGACGGCGGGACCAGATAGACAGCGTCGTCGGGCGAGCGGGCTTTCTCGAGGTAATGCAGATCCCAGCCTGAGTTGACCCGACGCGCTCCGCTGGTAAAGCGGGCCGCGCCGGCCAGCGGAAAGCCGGGGGCATCCGGTCCCAGAGCGCAGGCGACGGCGAAGCGGTCGTAAATCTCGCGAAAACCAGGATCGTCGGGTCCTTTCATCCCAAGTGCCTGGGCTGCCAGGCCAAGCGGATGGTAGCCGCTGGTGGGACCATTAGGTGGGGAATCCCATTCGAGGCTGTCCCGCCAGGCGTCCATGTATTTCTTCAGCAGTTTCGGCCCACCGTGATACTCCCCCAGGAACCGGAAAAGGACAGACGAGCCGTAGGGATGGCCGACACTGTTAACCTGCGACGGATTTGTCACCTTGCCCTCGTGGTAACCGAGGGGATACTCGCTCGAATTGAGGAACATTGCCTCCCAATCAAGTACTCCCCCCGTTTCATCGGACTGCGTGAACAACCATTCCGCCCATTGAGCCGTAGCCTCCCACATCCAGAGGAATCGGTAATTCGGGTCGTATGCTTCCTGCACGGCATGGAACAATTCATGGGTAATAGTCGAGACCTGTTCCGATGGAGAGACGAAATTGGGATCTGTCGACTCCATGTGCAAATGATTGATTTTGAGATGAATTGTTCCTGAAGACTGGTATGCGATAGTGTCTGCGCGCCCGATGGCGTTGTCTTTGTAGTGACCGGCCTTCGTCCAGTCGTAAACAAAAACCACAACCCTCGCGTCGGCAGAGGACGGCGGGCCGGCGGGAGGGAGCAATCCCCATTCATTGACGAATACGGAAAAAATCCGCTCAAAGCGATCGGCCGTTTTGCGCAAATCTTCTTCCGTGATGCGGCCGGCATCGAACTCGCTGGTCATCGCCAACACGACAAAATGGGCAGACTTGACTCCCCGCCACGGGCTTTGAGCACAGACCGGTTGGGAGACGGTCAACAGGATCATGATCCACGCCGCAAGCCAAACCGCCATCCGCAACGTGCGTTGGTGATGATTCATTGATTCTCCCTTTCCTTTGTTCCTGCAACGACCGCCGAAGCCACCGCTGTCGCATCGTCCGGCGAAACAGCCCAGATCGACCGCTCACCCCGGAAGACCACTGCCAACCGGGTGCTGAAGGTGATCGGGCCATGCTCCCGGGTCGGCAGGACGACGACTCCCTGCTCATCACCGCCGGGCCCCACGAAATCAGCGACGACGGGTTTCTCGTTGATGGTAACCGTTCGGCTGGAATCAATAATTTCCAGTGGTTGGTCGCGGGTCAGTGCATTCACCTTGTCCTGATAAGTGATCGCCAACCCGCCGGCAATCTGTCCATTGGCGATTTGTAGCGTCTGGGCACCGGGTAGCCAGACTGTGACGAACCGGGCGGCCAACTTCAGCGAACCGTCATTGGCAATGTCGACCTCCCAGCGGTCGGTTGCCGGGAAGCGGTCAGGCAGGCGGATGGTTGCCGGCAAGTTTGCGAAGCCCAGGAAACGACAGGTGTTTCCCATTCGGCCGGTTCCGGCATACTGCGTGCGATGAACCACAACAAAACGGATTTGCCCGATGCCTGACACATCGTCTGCCAATACAAGTCCGGCAGCAAGCAACGCACCGGGATCATTCGCCTTCGCCAAATCCGGATCGACGAACAGGCCCGAATCGTTGAACGATATCAGGGGACCGTCCATTACCGCTGAATCGAATGTAGCTGGACCCAGCGCCCGCTCGGGAAATGTGTCGCGATGCGTTTCGTACAACTCCACGACCGAAACTTTTGCGATCTCGCGCGGCGGCAAGTACGGTCCCGGCTGCCGCTGAGGCGCTTTGGCCGCGGAGGATGCATTGTTCTCAACTGCTGCTGGAGCAGTATCAGGTGTCGATGCGGGCGAGGGCGCAGGCGCCGCTTGAGGCGCGCGTTCACAACCGCCGACCAGCCCAATCCAGACCAGAAGCAATGCCAGCCAGCGAACGCGACTGTTCAGGGTACCCCCCAACGAAAGGGGGTGTGTGGAATTGGCTTGATGAGCCTCGCGTCCGATCCAGTCTGGGTGGTTACAGGCACTCTCGTTGGAACTGCATAACAACGGAGCCCGCCGGTTACAAACATTCCGCATGATCCAAACCATCCCCGCCTCCAAATGCCGATTACGGAGCCGTTTTCCAGAAACCATTCAAGCCCGATCGGGAGATTCCCCGTCGCTGAAAATTCGTTGGGCGGTGATGCAACTTCACCCTGTTTTGAAACTCGACAACCGGGTCCCTCAAACGACACTGGCCTCGGGGTTTGGGGTCAGTTTGAGTTGCGGACGATTCTGGGAACCTGTCGCAGCGGACATCTTTTTGCCTTTGCCGGAATTTTTCTGGTCCGTGACCAAAGGTGTCACGCCGGCGAATCATGTTAATGATCGATCAAGACCCTCCCCGGTTTGGACAGGACCGGGCATAATGGGCCGTTTTCCTGCGGGGTTCGTTTTTTTCCGGAATCCCGGTTTCGCGCGGATGAATCCGGTGAAAGGCATCGCCGGTTACAACCGGAGGCGGGGAAAACAGCCCCGGAATTCCGTTTCCAGGGCAAACTCTTGTTTGGATCATCCCGATGCCCGTATTGCAGTTCAAGGGAAAAACGGCGGTGGAGAACTACCACCACACCGTGCCCCATCACCGGCTGGAGTTTGACACGAAACTCTCGCTGTTGGGCAAGGGGGAAACGTCGTCGCTGGACGGGAACCTGATCATCGAGGGGGACAACCTGTTGGCCCTCAAGGCCCTGCTGCCGACCCATGCGGGCAAGGTCAAATGCATTTACATCGACCCCCCCTACAACACGGGGAATGAAGGCTGGGTCTACAACGACAACCTGACCCAGCCGCAATTCAAGGAGTGGATCGGCCAGACCGTAGGGAAGGAAGGCGAAGATGCCTGCCGACACGACAAATGGTGCTGCATGATGTACCCGCGGCTCGTGCTGCTCAGGGAATTGCTGCGCGACGACGGCATAATTTTTGTGTCGATCGATGACAGCGAGTTTGGAAATATTCGCCTACTGCTCGACGAGATTTTTCATGTATCGATGCCATTTGCGACTTTTGTGTGGAAGCGAAGAAGTCCAACGGGGATGCGACCGGACCCCGTTTCAGTGGATCACGAATATGTGCTCGCATACGCAAAGAACGTTGATCGTGTTCAGTTGTCCGGAACGGTAATGGTGGCCGGTGACTATCCGTATGAAGATTCAGTGGGTCGATACGCGAGCACAGATTTGACAATTGGCATGTCGAGTGAGGAACGCCCAAACCAGTTCTACAAACTTGTCAATCCACGAACCAAAAAAACCTATCCTGCAAATCCCGATCGGGTCTGGCGGTTTGAGCCCGGTGAGATGAAACGAGTCATTAAAGACGACCTAATCATATGGCCTGAAGATCACCCTGAACTGCGAATGACCAGGCCGCGGTTCAAAACAAGATTCGACCCGGATAATCCAAAGATCAAGCCTGTATCAAGCTGGATTACAGGTATTGCACGTGAGAAAACGGAGAGCAAGTCGGATGATTCGGATCGGCGAGTACTTCGGACGGGATTGAATCAGGAAGGAGGTCGAGTACTGAAGAGAATCTTCGGCAAGAAGGTTTTTAACTACCCCAAACCTCCTTCCCTAATTCAGTCGCTGGTCACCTTGGCGGCAGGTCGAGGCGAAATTGTACTGGACTCATTTGCCGGCAGTGGCACAACAGGCGAAAGCGTACTGGCCGCGAATCGGAACGACAAGCTTGACCGTCGCTTTTTGATGGTGCAGCAAGCTCACGACAGTAAATCACACGAATCCGACGGGTTCAATGTTTGCCAGGCAGTAACAGCAGAGCGAATTCGCAAACTAAGTGAAGGCTATCGCGTTGCCGGAAAGAAACAAAAAACTGTCCCTGGTCTCGGCGGCACTTTTACCTACGCCCGGGTTGGCGAGCCGTTATTGGGTGAGAACAGGACTTTTACCGATACGCTGCCGTCGTTCGAGGACCTGGCGAGCTACATTTTCTACACCGAAACCAGCCGCGAGTTTCCGGGCACGACGAAGGAAAAGAACCCCGCCTGGAACAAAAAAACGGGCCGCATCGGCGAACAGGGCGGACGGTCGTACTACCTGCTGTACACCCCCAACGACCGGGAAGATTGCGGGCTCGACCGGGCCTTCCTGAAGGATGTCGCGGACGGTGACCCCAACCGCGAACTGGTGGTCTACTGCGAACGGCTGGCGGTTCACGCCGAAGAACTCCGCCTGTTCCGCCGCGAGAAAGGCAAAACCATCCGCCCAATGATCGTTCCATTCGGACTGAAATGATACTCAAAGATTACCAGTTGCGGGTTGTTGCGGAGGTGGAGAAGTTTCTCCGCGCCGTGCTGGCCGAACGCGAAAACGGCAATGCTCGTCACGCCGCGCTGGACGCCTGGCGCGCCGAGGGTCGCGGCGTCTACCACGAACACGCCAACGGGCTGGGCGAAGACTGCCCGAATTTCACGATCAAGGCCCCCACCGGTGCCGGAAAAACCGTCCTGGCCACCCAGGTTCTCGGTTCCATTTTTCAGACACTCCTGCGCGAACGGAATGGATCGGGGCTGGTTTTGTGGGTGGTTCCATCCAGCCAGATTTATCGTGACACGCTTCGGCGGCTGGGAGATCGTAACGACTGGTACCGGATCATGCTGGAACATGCGGTCTCGCGACGGATCGAGGTCTGGGAGAAAAGTGACACTGCACGGCTGACTCCGGGGCGACTGCGCGACAACCTGAATATCCTGGTTGTGCAGATGGCCAGCACCAATCGAGAAACGGCAGACCAGCTGAAATTCTTCCGCGATTCGGGGGGCAATATCGTCCAGCATTTCCCGGCCGAAGACGATCCCGCCGCGCACCGGGCATTGAAAGAACTGATGCCCAACCTGGACATGATCGAGGACGATTCGGCAACAGGGCGGCATCTGGTGGCGACGTCGGTCGGGAACCTGGTCCGGCTGGCCAGGCCGGCCGTGATCCTGGACGAAGGGCACAAGGCGACCAGCCGCCTGGCCCGCGAAACGCTTGCCGGTTTCAACCCGTCGGTGGTAGTCGAACTGACGGCGACGCCAAAAGAATCCCGCAGCAACGGATTTCACCATATCCCGAACATCCTCTGCAAGGTGACGGGCCGGGAATTGCTGAACGAGGAAATGATCAAGTTGCCGATGAACATCGCAACGTCCCAACAGCGCTCGTGGGAATCGACACTGACCATGGCCCGTGACAAGCGCGAGGAATTGGCGCGAAAAGCGGCACGTTACATGACAAAGGACCCGGACGGTCGACTGATTCGGCCCATCGTTCTGGTGCAGGTCGAGCGCACCGGTGCAGACCAGCGGGGCCAGATGATCGATGGGCGGCGGGTGATTCACGCCGACGACGCAAAAGAATATCTGATGCAGCGGTTGGACGTGCCCGAATCGGCGATTGCGATCAAGACTTCGGCAAAAGACGAATTGAACGTCGAGGGGGTTAACCTGGACGACCCCGAGTGCCCGATCGAGTGGATCATCACGAAGAGTGCGCTGCAGGAAGGGTGGGACTGTCCCTTTGCGTACATTCTCGTTTCACTAAACAACACCGGCAGCGGCCAGGCGATGACGCAGCTGGTCGGTCGCGTGTTGCGACAGCCCTACCAGCAGAAAACGGGTGTGACGGACCTTGATGAGAGTTACATTTACTGCCTTCACAAACGTGCATCGACGATTGCCGACGAAGTGAAAAAGGCGCTCGAGGACGAGGGCTACGAAGGGGACGCTCTGGGACTGGTCATCGACTCCAGCGGCGATGGATCGGAATCGTCGGAACGGACGGTCAGCATCCGGCGGCAGTTCAAAAAACTTTACCGGCAGTTTGAAGGAAAAATCTACCTGCCCCATTTTTGCGTTCGGGACGGGCGAGAGTATGAACAGCTGGATTATTTTGGCCACCTGCTCGCGTCGGTCGATCCGGACCAGTTTCAGTACGGCCTGATTTCCTCGGCGGACTGGCACCTGTCCCGGGCCGTGAAAGATTCCCGCGACCGATTCTACCGCTTCACACTGGGGCAGTCCGACCTCGAAAACCAGTATGAGAAACCACCCGATGAATGGGAGGATGACCAGCGCGTGCTGGGCTGGCTGGTCGCAAGTCTTCCGTTTGACTGCCTGGGCTTCAAGTCGTTGCGGCGGATTGTGGCGCGGGTTTACGAGCGGCTGGTCGATAGCCATTTGCCAGGCAATGTGCAGGGGAATCTGGCGCTGGTCAAAACGGTCGTGCGGGACAAGCTTACGCGGTTTATCCAGGAACAGCTGGACCGGCAGACGGAATCTGCATTCCGGCAATTGCACGACGATGGACGGCTGATGTTTTATCTGGAATGCGCCGAGTGCTGTTTCCAGATCCCGGAAAAAGTCCGAATCCAGGCAACTCGCCGGATGGTGCGGGACGACAACACCAAGGTCCAGCGGTCACTGTTCGATTACGTCGAGGACGAACGGAACAACGAGTACGAGCGGGCCGTCGCACTGGCGCTGGATCGTGACGAAAACGTTCTGTGGTGGTACCGCAACCTGGTCGGCGACGACCAGTTCGCGATTCAGGGATATCGAAAAAACCGCATTCGTCCCGACTTCGTGGTCCAGGACCGGGGCAAGAACCCGCAGGGAGTGGTAAAGCCGGTCCACCGGGTGCTGGTGATCGAATCGAAGGGTGAGCACCTGGCCGGCAACGAGGATACACTTTACAAGCGCGACGTGGCGTCCATGTTTGAGAACGTGGGTCGAAGGGTCACTTGGCAAAAGCTGGGTGAGGATTTCAAGGACCACATTTTCCGTTTCCAGGTCCTCGACCAATCCGCCACCGCCGGCCGCGACTGGTCCAACGTCCTGGCAGAAATGCTCGACCGGGATGATTAAGGAATTGGTCAAAAATAACTTCCGGGATCCTGGGAGGTTGAGGCTCCCGCCGAAACAGGTTCGCTGATCACTGGTTCGTTCCGGTTCGCGAGCTGCTCGCCCGACGTGATGGCAAGGTTGTTGATTTCGACGATCAGATCACCGATTCCCAGTTCGGCTGCTTCGGCGGGGGAGCCGGGATAGACGCCGGCCACCACAGCGCCGGGCAAATCGTCGATTTTCAGTCCGCTCCGTTCACTTGCGGACAACTCCAGCAGACAAACGCCTGTCCAGTCGGCGGCCGCAGGTTGGGAACCGGGCGCCGAAGGGGCTTCGGGAAACTGGGCCGCCGCGCAGGACCAGGGGATCGATCCCGGAGGGATCGCAGCCGAACTGCCTGCTGCAATCCCTTCGGGATATATACCGGCTTTTGGACGGTTTCCGGTGGTGTCGCTGCGCTTAACCACCGGCTAATGGCTGTGATCCCATTCGGAATCGAAATTGGCGCAACATCAAAACTAGCGCTTCGGGCTTGTACTGCCGCCTTCAACGATCCGGATGAAACATGATTGACAAACCAGGAAGCTGACCGGGACCTGTCGTATCGGGAAATGCTCTGTCGAGATCACGATATAGCGGGGGCTTCAGGCAATGCCCGCCTTTCGGCCAGATTTCCAGTCAAGCATTTTTCCAACGGGTGATCGCGATGAGCAGGCTTTTCAACGCGTCTTTGGTCGTGGCGAGTGTTGCCGGGTTGTTGGTTCTGGGAACGCGCGCCGAAGGGCAACCGCCACAGCAGATCCCCGGCTGGGGAACTGTTCAGGATCAGGACCAGGATTCCCGCATTGCCGGAACCAGCGATGGTTTGACAATTACGGTTCCCGCAGGGCGACACGATCTCTGGTTTGGCGGCACCGATGAACGGACGCGGTTCAATGCTCCCCAGGTTCTGCAGGAATGGCAGGGAGACTTTGTTGCAGTTGTTCAGGTTGCGAGCGACCTGAACAACCTGACCCAGGCGGGAACTTACCAGGCTGCCGGTCTGCTGGTCTGGGATTCGGAATACGAGTATTTGCGTTTTGAACGAAACCGGAGCAAAACGCCTGGAAAGCCAGCACGACCACGTCGTCTTCATCGGCAACCCGGCGGGGTGCGGAACCCAGCTTCTTCTTGGCCAGGCGAATCAGCCGGTCATGGTATCGGCGCCACAACGCCTCGGCGGCTTCCGGCCGACCGGAGCGGAGGTCTTGAATCCAGCATGTGATCGAGCCGTGATCGCCCATAAATCATGCCAGCCTTGCGTAATCGAAACGGCGTTCGCGCGAGCCGCAGGGACAAAACCTTGTTTCAATCCGGTACATCCGGCAATCGTCCCCATCGGCGATATTATGCTCCCGGGCAGGACAAAAGTCGATCAGGAACCTGCACCACCCAGGGGACCGGATACACGGCGGAGCCGGCATCGGTCCGGTTTGCCGTACTTGTTGCCGGATTGCCGGGCAGGATATTCTCGGGAACGATCCAAACGACCGACCCCATTCAGGGAAAACAAAATTGCCAAAAATCCATGACATCTCGGTACCGCTCCATCCCGGACTGCCCGTTTGGCCGGGAGGAACAAAATTCCAGGTTTGGCAGTCGTCGCGGATTGCCGACGGAAGTATTTGCAACGTTTCGGAAGTGACGATGTGCGTTCATACCGGGACCCACATCGATGCACCCGATCATTTCCTCGCCGGTGGGAAATCGACAGAAGATATTCCGCTGGAGAACCTCGTCGGCGAATGTCTGGTCGTGGAACTCCCTGGCCGGAGCCGCATCTCGAAAACCGGTCTCGAAGCGCTCATGATTCCGGCCGGAACGCGAAAGCTCGTTTTCAAAACGGACAATTCGCGGCTGTGGAATAACCTGTCGCACAAGTTTTATGAAGACTACTGCGCACTGACCGCTGATGCTGCCGAATGGATTCGCGATTCCGGAATACACCTGGTCGGAATCGATTACCTTTCGGTCAGCCTGTACCGGGACCCCCCCGAAAACGTACACCGGATCCTGCTGGAGGCCGACGTGGTCCTGGTCGAAGGCCTGAACCTGACCGGCGTATCACCCGGCCCCTACCGGATCACCTGCCTGCCACTCCGGATTCTTAATGTCGATGGCGCGCCGGCACGGGTCATCCTGGAAGGTTGATGGCCATCACGGCGGGACAGAAATCTGCCGTTGCGCGGAAACGGCCGGTTCTGACTTCAATCTACTTCGCGGTGCGATCGATTATTTGCAGGCTGGTTTGTTTGCCGGCTTGCGGGCTGGTACCGCCAAGGATAACAACGTGAGTGTCATCCAATGCGACCATTCGATGGAAGAATCTTCCGGTCTCCAGTTTGGGCAAGCTCTCCCAGGCCGTTCCGTCCGGACTGAGCTGCAGAACCTGGCCGCTGAAGGTGCTGACAACAATTCGTCCACCCGTGTTGAATGCGGACGATCCGAAACCGTCCATCGGCTGGCCGGGCAATGCAGGGGCCCCGCTCCATTTTCCGGTTTTTGTATCGAAGGCAAATGTACTGGTGGTCGGATCGCCATCTTCGTTCATGCCACCGATCAGGTAGATTTTGCCGTTGAGCTCAGCCAATGCGTGAGCGCGTCGTTCTTCGGGTGGGGCTGGCATCGGCTTCCATTCGGGCTTGCTCTGGCTCAAGTCCATCTGCCAGGCCGTTCCATGCCACTGCGAATCTTCGTCACCCTGACCCAGCGACCATCCGCCGACCACATACAACATGTCGCCGGCCACAACGGCATCGAAACTGGAACGGGGTTCGGGCAAAGGCGCCAGCGTTGTCCAGGCCGTTGTTGCGGGATCGTAGACTTCAAAATCGGTGGTTGAAACCAGCACGTCATCTTCGCCCGCCTTGTTGCGGGCTTCAAAACCGCCGATGCGATACAGCTTGCCTTTGTGTGCAACCAGGGCCAGGCCCTGTCGGCGGGGCACTTCACCCAGCGATTCCCACGGGCTTCCAGACTCCAGTTTGATCCGGCGAAACAGGTTGTTCTGCCCTTCGATTGAATAACCGTGAGCGTCCCCCAGGTTGCCACCATAAAAATACAGATAGCCGTCCGTGACCGCCGCACCGAAACTGGTCACCGCTACCGGGCAGTCGGGCAGTGCGAGTGATTCTTTGGCACTGGTGATGGTTTGGGCCGATGGTTCCTGGCCGGAAACACAGACCAGTTTGGAACCCGTTCGAATGACCAGGCGTGAATCAGCAACTGCCACGCCGTAGAGTTTTCCCGCGACCGTCAGCGTGTTCGTGCCCAGCAGTTTGAATTCAGGTCCCGCCGCCAAAACGTCGGTCACACCCTCTTTGGAAAAACAGTAGATCCGGTCACTGGTACCGATTGGGGATGCCCAGCTGGAACCGCTCAACCGTTCTTTCCAGTTCGTTTTGCCCGTCGAGGCATCGACTGAAAAACAGATCCCGGCTTTATCGACAAAATACAGCTGTCCGTCCCGATACAGCGGCGATCCAAACGAGCTGGTCGCCTCGTCCGTGCGCCAAACGACTTCGGCCCTGTCCGTCTTTCCCGTTGGATCAAAGCGGATCGCGAAATTCTGTTCCCGAACGCTTGACCCAACAAAGGCCATGTCGTCATGAACCGTTACCGACGCGACGGTGTTTCCCGCGACATCGCCAACGGACCAGATTCGCGAACCGGTGGCCGTGTCAAACGACTGAACAGTGCCAGAAACCGACAGGATGATCTGGCCACCAGCAAGCGTTGGAGAACTCCAGGCAACTTTCGGGTCGAGGTCGGCCTTCCAGATGTCTTTGCCCGAAGACTTGTCCACGGCCAGCAAATAGCTTGGTCCTTCGTGAGCAGCCAGTACAAAGATGGCATCGTCGTTGATAGCGATCGAGCTGCCGATTCCATGGTTTCCCTTGAACTCGCCGTACTCGGTGACCAGTGACCGTTCCCATTTCACGTTGCCGTTGTGGTCAGTTGCGATCAGCTCGCCACTTTCGAAAAACGCGAAAAACAGTTCGGCATCGACAGCCGGCGTTGGTGCACTGCGTGAATAGTAGTCGAGAGAGGTGACCTGCCCCTGGGGCGAGAATTTTTGTGTCGCCGAGAATTCCTTTTTCCAGAGTTCTTTTCCATCGGCCAGTCCATAACATGCAATCGTCGGAGTTTCTTTGAACTCTCCCTGCATCGTCGTTACAAAAACCCGGTCGCCCCAGATCACCGGACTCGATTGACCGTAGCCGGGAATCGCCGCGGTCCACGCGATATTCTGCGAATCACTCCACGCGGCAGGCAAATTGCTGGCCGTCGTCAGACTGGTCCCGTCCCCCCGAAACGCTGTCCAGGTTCCGGAGCTGGAGGCTCCCGAAGTTTGGGCATGAACAATTCCGGAAACGGAAAGCAACAACACCAGGCTGACAAATTGAGCACAATTTTTCATGGGACTTGTTCAGGCTTGGAAAAAAACGGGGAAACGGTGCCAAGTGGACACCGGCCTGATTCTATCGTTGGAATCGACAAGTTCCCAGAGATGAGCCGGTATTTCCGAGTACACGACTCCAACTTGCCGACAGGAAAAACAGGGTTTTCGCACGGCCGGTGCCTGAATTCGATTGGCCAGGTAAGACAACCCAATTCCGTTAGAATCATAACCGGAATCCATTTTGGGCCATCACTGTTTTGGACCCCCGCCATTTGCAGTCTGCAAACCCACAAAAATTCACATGAAATCGATCTCAAAACTTGCCCTGTTTTTGACACTTCTGTTCGTTCCGGCTTCCATGCTGATTTCCCAGGAATCAGAAGCACGACAGAAAATCCTGATCCTGGGCGATTCGATTTCCATGGCTTATGGTCCCTTTGTCAAACAGCAGCTCTCGGAATTCGCCGACGTTTCGAGGCCCGTCAGGAACGGGAAAGACGAGAACTGTGCGGGAACGATCCATGGAGTGGCGAATCTGGACAGGTGGCTGGCGGCGGCCGGCGAAGTTGATCTGATCTTCTTTAACTTTGGCCTGCACGATCTGAAACGGGTCGATCGAGACACCAAAAACTATTCCAACAATCCGGCTGATCCCCGTCAGGCCGAACCCGATGAGTATCGCCAACAACTTTCGCAGATCGTCGCACGACTGAAACAGACAGAAGCCCGGCTGGTATTTGTCACGACGACACCGGTCCCTGTTGGGGACGTGAAACCGCGGCGCGAAGTCGGTGATCCACTGCACTACAACGCGATTGCACGAACAGTCGTCGATCACCAGGGGATCGAAGTCCTGGATTTGTATGCGCCGGCGCTGAAAAACCTCGCCGAATGGCAACAGCCGGTGAATGTGCATTTCAATCCAAAAGGGAGCGAAGAACTGGCGAAACTGGTCAGTGCCCGTGCCCGGGAGGTGCTTGCTCGAAAAGATGCATCAGCCGCCAACCCTGCACCATGGACCGCCGACAATGACCAGGTCGAACGGCTTTCGCAAAAAGGGGATTTTCTGTATTGCGAGGCCAACGTGCCGGAATTCGAACTGCCCGACGTGTTCGGTGCAGGGGGGAAGGCGGTTGGGAAAGATCAATGGCCTGCTCAACGCAAGGCCATGATCGAACTGTTTGAATCGGAGATGTACGGTCGCCCGCCAGTGCAGCTTGAAAGTGCCACGATCCGGTTCGAAACCGGGCCACTGATTGCCTCTGAAGTCGATCCGCGGATTAGTACAAGAACGGTTACGGCGATTATTGGCAGCGGCCAGAAAGAGCTGTTCCGGTTTCCCTTGCGGATTTTCCAGCCGTCTGCCGAAGGTCCCTTTCCGGCGATCGTGCTGATCCACAATCGGGAATTTCCGGACGCCAGCGCGGCTATCGAAATTCCAACAGGCTTTCTGCCCGTTTCAATGCTGGTTGAACAGGGATACGCGGTTGCGGTTTTTTACACCACCGGCGTCGAACCGGACCGGGCGGATGCCAATGGCGAGGGAATACGTGCTGCTTGTGACCGTGAATTCGGCGATTCGCCAGCCCGGCCTGACTATTGGGGATGCCTGACCGCATGGGCCTGGGGTGCCAGCCGGGTAGCAGACTATCTGGTTACTGACAGAACATTTTCAGCGGATCAATTGACCGTGATCGGCCATTCGCGGGGTGGCAAGACGGCGTTATGGGCGGCGGCCAGAGACGAACGGTTTGCGGTGGCGATTTCCAACGAGAGTGGTTGCGGCGGTGCGGCCCTGTCACGCCGAAAGTACGGTGAAACTGTCGCCCGGATCTCAACCGCGTTTCCTTACTGGTTCGCGCCAAAATTCGCCGACTATGCCAATCGCGAACAGGAGCTGCCCTTCGACCAGCATCAGCTGATCGGCTTGATAGCGCCGCGCGGCGTTTGCATCGGAAGTGCCAGTGAAGACCTTTGGGCCGACCCGCGCGGTGAGTATCTCGCGCTGGCTCACACAGCGCCGGTTTACAAACTGCTTGGCGCGCCATCGATTTCAGACCTGACGATGCCGGCACCCGGCGAACAGGTGACGGTTGGACGAACTTCGTATCACCTGCGTCCAGGCGCTCACGATTTGACCGAAGGGGACTGGCTGCGCTACCTGACGTTTTTGAACCAGCAGTTCAAAAGGGAATGAATGGAATTTCCAGCCCTGTCTTCGGCGGATTCGCCGGGAAAATGCGGCGAACTATTTGCTGCTCATGCGTGCTTTGGTTTTCATTCTGGTCAGCCGCTGTTTGGCTTCGATCTTGATATCGTTGGGTGCCTTGGGCATGTCGAGCACGGTTTTGAGATCCGTTGTCGCCTTGGGTGCGTCTTCCATGGCCAGGTACATGAGGGCCCGGTTGTACAATGCCATGGCGCGGACATCCGGCAATTCCTCGGACAGTTCAATCGCGGTCGTGTAATCCTGGATCGCTGCGGGATGATCTTTTTTGCGAGCCAGTTCCATTCCGCTGCGATAGAGTTTTACGGCCTTGCCGCGATCAGTAAAACGGCCCTGCCACCAACTGAATATGTTCATTCCGGATCTCCCATAGTTGCGGCCAAAGACGGTTGCCGCAGTTTTCTGCAGATTCGTTAGGGTCCAGGATTTTGTGCGAAGCCACCCGCAGCCAGGCCAAATCCCAGGTTGCCTGAACAGGGAATGCCCCCTTGCCTGTCCTCTTTATGTATAACCGACCCGAGCTGAAGGCCATAGCCATTGCAGGTGGAACTGCGGCGTCGGCCAGCACCAGCTTTGCCCTGTTTTCCGCTACGAGGGCTTTCATTTCCTGCTCATTCGCCACGGCATCGGTCCGGCGGACTTCCGCCAGGGCCCGGGCCATTCGGGTGTCGGCTTCGGCCTGATCCGACTGCAGCCGCGCACCAATGTTTTCGCCGACGTCAATTTCCGCGATGTCGATCGAAACGATTTCAAAAGCGGTGTTGGCGTCCAGGCTGCGTCCCAAAACTCCCTTGGAAATCCGGGACGGCATTTCCATTACTTCCATGTGGTTTGCCGACGATCCAATTGCAGAAATGATTCCCTGGCCCACACGGGCAATGATCGTTTCCTCGGTCGCACCGCCAATCAGCTGGTCCAGGTTGGTCCGGACTGTGACCCGGGCCCTGACCCGCAGTTCGACCCCGTTCTGGGCAATTGCACTGAGTGTCGTTTTGATGCCGCGACCGGGTTCCGGACAGTCGATGACCTTGGGGAAAACACTTGTCCGGACTGCGTCCAGCACATCCCGCCCGGCCAAATCGATTGCCGCAGCGCGGTCAAAATCCAGATCAATGCCGGCCCGGTGCGCCGCGATAATGGCGGTGATGACTTGCATCACATTGCCGCCGGCCAGGTAATGCGCTTCCAGACTGGCCGTACTCATGCCACTCTTGCGGTCAATATTCAGCCCGGCCTGCCGGCCCATGATTTTGGCAGTAACGATCAGGCCCGGACTGACCTGCCGGAAACCCATACCAATCAGGCTCATCAGTCCGACATCCGCATCGGACATGTAGGCCTGGAACCAAAGCGCGCCGTAGCGGAGAAAAACGGCCAGCAACAACAGGGCCAGGACGATGCCGATAACAATTCCGCCAATGACCAACCCTCGCTGGAAAAGTGGTGGGGCAAGCTGGCCAATGATCTGGAATGTCAAAATTTGATCCTCACGCTTCCCCGCCTAAATCGAGAGCAAATGCATTTTGCAAAATCTGGACTTCACGTTCCCGAATCGTTTCGAGAGATTCCATCCATTTCCGCAGTTTGAAACTTACCTCCCTGCCGACGGCAGAGAAAGGCAACTCGTTCGCAACCCGTCTCCGCAATTCCCGGAGCCGGGAAATGCAGCTCATGTTTTCACCCAGCAAGGCTTCGATCTGCCGGTGCCAGTTCGGAAACTCCTCCAGCACTTCGGACATATATCCCTCTTCGGAAACCAGTTCCAGCTGAAGAGGAAGGTGATCGAGCAAACGGTCGAGGGTCACAACCAACCCCTGCCGCGTATCAGGCGTCACGGGATCATCGAGGAATTGCCGCAAATCTCCCAGCAACAGATACTCCAGATCGTAGCATCTTTTGATCGCTTCCAGTGTGCCGCTGTGATTTCGGGAACTGTTCATCACTATGTTCTCCCTGCGCACATTCGAATTTTCAGTTCGGCCCCGGTTGAGGATTCGAACAGGAACGGAACAGGCGTTGCCCGGGTTCCGCCAGACATATCATCCGTTACGGCCTGTCCCCATGCTACCCGTCCCGGTACCCGATTGCACTTTTGCCAGCATCGCTGCACGCAAACGGAGTCAAATCACGGGAATTGCTACGGGAAATTGCTTTTCGACCCGTGGCCCCTGAATTGCACGCTTCGGACATCGCTTTCTTCATGATTCGAGGCCTTTCTGCGACCAGTCGATTCGTTTCAAGTCCCGGTGTCGCGACTTAAACGTCCAGGTAAAGGAATTACTTCAATCCAGCCCGAATCCGGATAAAGCTTCGAAGGACTCCCAACCATCCCGATTCCAGAAACGTGTCGTCAAAAAGGCGATACAGTGCCATCGGTTTGACTTCGCAGAATTTGGAAAAAAAAGTACGAAACCGGCAAATTCAGTGGATTTCATGGTATTGAACCTTCCCGGTGATTTGGTCCGTTACTTGCACTGAACAGGAATGACGGGATCTCCAGTCAAAGGGACGCGGGGCCCGATCATCCTGTGTGCAGCCGGTTTCCCGACCGCCTGCCGCTTCACCCCCCTGATAATCAGGAAGACTCAAATGGCACGTTTTTCAATTCGGACAGCTGCAGTCCTGTTTGCAGCAATCGCGATGCTGGGTGTTTCGGCCCAGTCAGCCCAGGCCCAGGGCTGTTACGGAGGAGGCTACTATGGAGGAGGCGGATTCTATGGTGGCGGCTACGGTGGTGGATTCAATCAGGGCATCAGCCTGAATGTCGGTGGTGGCCGCGGCGGTATTG
>Ga0163150_10003664_pt1 | contig 21355 bp, 5 predicted proteins | sample OliLakLV19P2IB_FD_148628 | JGI IMG/M metagenome (GOLD analysis project Ga0163150, IMG submission 148628) | Freshwater microbial mat bacterial communities from Lake Vanda, McMurdo Dry Valleys, Antarctica - Oligotrophic Lake LV.19.P2.IB | ecosystem: Environmental > Aquatic > Freshwater > Lake >...
GTAATAAAACGTATAACCTCGCTGTAACCGCTGCCAAAAATATTTTTAAATTCTGTCAAATTTAACTGTCGCATTTCTGAGCGGGCGGCTTTTTTGAGGATTTGTTTCACAAGCCAATTTGTAGAATAGCCGGAGCGGATTTTATTTAAGTATTCTAATTTAGCAAGAATATGTGTAAGCCATTGAAACCAACTCATCGGTTGATAGTGCCTGATAGCATCGGCAAAATACCAAAATGGCTTGGGTGAAAAATAACTTATTCCGCGCTCACGCGCAGACGTAAACATCTTTTGCTGAGAAACGGGCAAATTATCCACCAATGTGGCAGAGCTTTGAATCAGCTTGACCGCCTCCAATGCTGAAAAATCATCTCCTTTTTGGGGAATAAATGTTCGTCGAATCCAATCCTGAATAACCGCATCATTCTCAGATTGAAATCTTTTGACCTTAGCTCCATCAATGGAGTAATCCCGGTCGCCACCCACTGTATCAATCAAAAGATCAATCCTCTCCACCCCCATCTTCATTATCATAAAATCGATATAAACCCGCGGATCAACAATAGCGGATTGAGGATAGGTGTAAGTTGAAGGTGCTTGCAACAATGGATCGGTCATCGTCAGTAAACCCCAAGCCATGGCTTCGCGCTCGGTAAAATCGCCCACTTTTCCTGGCATCTCAGGATGATTCCATTGGTTTTTGAGAAGTCGCATAAAACCGCGCGTAGCGTGCATTAAAAATTCATTGTCCCAATTAACCAAAATTTTTCCGGGAAATTTTTCCCAGCGTTGTTTCGGAATGCCCAGATAATCCAGCATTTCAATATTTTCCTTTGAAGCTTCGATTGTTTCCATATGCAGTCCATAAAATCTTAAATGCTGCGCCAACCCCACTCCCGAATGCCAAAGCGTGTGAAGATGCTCACGATCATCACTTGCTAAAAGTGCGTCCAAAAGAATGTAACGCCGTAAAAAAACTTTAGGCTTCTGAAAAGAATAGTTGGTCCACACGAGATACGGCCCTATGAATCCAAAACGCTCCTCCAAGCCTTCACGTTTCCAAGCTGCGCGCAATCTTGCGCCAATTATTTTCATAATTGCAACTTGTCGCTGCAAAGATAGACTTTGCATCTCGGAACCCTCGATCATTTCCGCAACATTGAATCTTAATTGACTTAATTTGCTTTCAGTCCATCTCCACTCCCTGACTTCTCTTTCAGGGATATGTCGATTAAGAAGAAACAGAATATCGTGATAAGGCTTCAAGACTTTTTGAATGACTGCTTCATCTTCAACGCTGCCATCTCCCAAAACAGGATTGGTCAATTCTCCGATTGAAATGATCATGCGACGCACGTGCACGCCATCTTTTTGCGCGGGCTCGGTGACAAAATTAAACCGGACTTCTTTAGGATTTAACCCGGGGACATTTTTTAAAAGCCCGCCAGCAATGACCCCCGAAAAAATCATTAGATTTTCTTTTTGCTCCGCAACCATCTCAGCTTCAAACCCCTCACCCTCCGACTTCGCAATAATCTGCTTAGAGAATTCGAACACTGCTTTATACTCTGTCGGGCTGCGAAACCAACTTGCATCTTTCTCAATTGCTTTTTGAATTTGTTCTGAAAAATTAACGCGGTCAACAATTCGCATTTCGGAGCGGCCAACTTGAGCTCTTACTTTTTGAAATAATTTAATGATCACATCTGGACCGTGTGTACGCGTTCCGTCGTCGTTTTTTGTGAGTGCTCCTGCCGGCGCATGCGGATCACTGCCAATATGATAGGCAACTCGGGATTCACCAAGACGATCCTCCCCGTGGCGATCCTTAGCGGGCCCCACATTGACGGTATTACCGGCAAAACCTTTAATTCTTGTGATTTCTTCCGCAACTCCAAAATGGTGCGTCGTCCTTGCAAAATCATCATCGAAATAAAAAGTCTGCTTTTTTGCGCGGCCGGAATATTTCAAATAATCGTCGATGGCCTCTTTCTTGGAAGCTTTCGGATGCATAATATGCATGGAGGAAACATTGGCTTCCTGAAATTGAACGAGCTTTGCATCGCCGCCTAACTCTTTCGTTACAAAAGCGGCCATTTCCCGCCTTAAATCCCTGCCTAATAAAATAGGCATGAAAATAAGCAGCAAATGAAATAGTCTTTGTCTTGATGGATCACGCGTGGCTAATAATGCCGGAACAGGAACATCTTTATTATTATGATGCGTGCGCCAGAAATCATCACCGTCCCAGATTACTTTCTTTACGGGCCAAGTATTAAGAAAAAACCCGCCCCCTTTTTGTCTGCGGCTCTTTGCAATGTCGGTAATTGTTTTTCCATGGAGCTCCAAAAATTCTTTCACGTGCGCCTGTTCAGGATCAGTGAAAAATTTTCGAACCGCTTGATTTACCTTTTGTTCTATTTCCGGTGATAAGGCAAATCGATTGGAATAGGCTTCATCAATGACATATTGATCTTGTTGATTCAACTTCAGTTTGAGAGCGCCGGCACCGGCATAAACCGTGATTTGATGATAATACTGCGCCGGATGATCCAGTTTTTTGAAAATCTCCTGGAGAATTTCCTCATGCAGCGTCTCAATCGCAACGCCGCTGACAAAACCGATATGCACGCCTTCTCTCAGTAGCCACGCAAGAGTTTCAGCCATAGTTCCCGAGATTTTTCCATCCCAGCGCACCGTACCGCTCACATCAAACAAAAATGAGCCCTGCTCTTTGATTTGCGGCCAATCGCGCACGAGCCGTTCCAATAATTCCTTTTCGCCCTTTCGCATTTCGGAGCGAACCCGAGCCGACTGAGGACCATCGACCAAAGACGAACGACTTGCTTGAGTGATGGAAGAGGCAGAATCTGTAGAGCTTGGAATTGCGGCAGCCTCCGGGACTTGCGCTTTTTTAGCGGCTGACGCTTTACGGGATAAACCGATAATTCTTTTTGCGATTTCTAAGGCGTTTTTAACTTCACCATCCTCAATTCTGACCTCAATTTCAGCTTGAACGGTGTAACCATTTTTACCCGTAGCAAACAAAACCAGACTATTATCCTGCGCCGCAAATGAAACATTGCGGGGAATAAGCCCTTTCCATGTTCGCATGAAATCAACGAACTGTGAGGCCAAAGTAATGTCATAAAGCCGACTGATCGCTGCGGCAAGTGGCTCCGGATTTGCAACGCCGCGTTGCTCAGAGCGATTTTGCAAGGCGTACATCAAAGCTAAAATGGATAAATGCAATGCCTCTAAACGCAAATTCCAATAAAGAGGATAATCTTGATCGCGGCCTTCCCATTTTTTAAAATTCATGAATCTTTTAGAAGCAAATCTCTTTGGTGCTGCATCATGGGATTTAAGATTTATAAAAAAAGTGCGCGTAAATTTACGCGTTGCCTGTGTTAGTGCGGATGGCTTTTTAAAAAGCGACTCAAACACTTCGGCGGCATGATTTTCTTCTTCGAGGAAAGTTTCCTCTAGCGCAATAACGGGGACCGTGTAATTGGGCGGGTATTCATACTCGAGCACTTCAATGGCCCGTTGAGTTGTGACGCCGTCTCTCAACTTTAAATTTTTTTCCGAAAAATGCGTGTGGTTTTTTACCCGCACTTCTGAATGATTTAAAGAACCATGCCCCATTGTTGACTGCGACCCCATGACCTGCGATTCACTTTCAGACCAAATCAGTTCTAAAGACACCGCTAAGATCCCATAAGCGATGACTCCAGAAACAATAATTCCCACAAGATCCCAAAAAGAAAAAGTCATGCCCGGAACATAATATTTCAAAAGCCTTGCGGATTTTTCAGGAAGTAGCTCGACGAACAATAGCAGGGTTTCTAAGGATGCCGTGACCGCAGTCATTTGCAACGCTCGCTTTAAAATGATCCGTTCAATTCGCTCGAAACTTTGGCCGATTTTTATGGAAAGAGATGCCGAAGTAAAAACTAACGCTGAGACTAGGAGAAAATTACTCACACCACCCCAAATTCCCGTTGCCCAACCTAATGAGAAACCGGGGATAGGATTTTGCTGCGCATACTGCAACATAAAATAATTGAGGGGCAAGGAAACTGCGCTCACGATACCCATCGTCAGAAATATTTTTTTGAAGAATTTTATTTCTGTATCATCTTTTTCGCTGCGCATTTCGGAGCGCAAAGTCTGCCGCACAACTTCGACCAACGTTTCTGATCCCTTTTCAATCGGCATGTTTCCTGAACGAATCATTCCCGCCAGATCTAAGAATCTGTCGCCTTTTTCAACCACAAGGCTAAGCCATGAATCTTTTTGAGTTGCGTATTGGGCGGTCTGAAATTCGCCTGCGAGCAAGCTAAACTCCTGAGAAACCGCTTTGCGTTTCTTTCGAACAATGGTTTCCTGTTTATCTAACATCATTTGATCGAATGCCTCGCTTAATTCCTGGTGTTCCCCTCCATGAATCTCGTTCAAAGTCGCTTCAATTCGCTTAACAATTTCTTCCTCTGCGAGAACCGTATTTTCATTCACCGGAAGCTTTTGAAAATCTTCTTTAATCCATTTCCGAACCAACGCGGCATCCACAACAGCGGGAATGACAGGCGCTGTATTCGTTTTTGGAGCGGGCACTCCAGGCACAACAGTTCTTTCACTACGCCGAGGTGCGGATTCTACGGAACCCGCGGGTTTAGGCACATTTTTTAGCACGGGTTCAACACGCTCCTGCCCTGAAGCAAAACCGATGGAGATGAGATGGCGTTCACTTTTCTTTGATAATGCCCTGATTTGGATAATGACCTCTTCAAAATCAGATGCGGTTTGCGGATCTAATTTTCGGGAATGAAGTAATTCCTGTGCCCTTGATAGCCACGGCCTCGCCGCATTCACGCCGTTTTGAATCACTCGTGGTTGGTTGCCCGGAATCATGAGCATGCGTATTCCCGCTGCCTTCGTTAATAACTCTTTTAAAGTTGTAGCGATCAATTCATCCTGTTGCCCTGCTAGTGAGTTTTGAACTTCCGGTTTTGGTATGGCAGGGATGCTCATTGCAGCAGGTTGTGCCTGTACAACCTGTAATTGTTCCGTTGGTCTCGCTGGAGGAATTGTCGCCTGAGTTGTTTCCACTGAAACCGCAGTCGCTTTTAAAGCGGTCGCGTGAAGCAATTTCATCGCGCTCTGCCGAACAGAATGAATGCGGGCTGGGCCGGGTGTCACCATATATTGCTGTAAATATTCCGCGGCCAAAGCATCCACCGTTATCACATCGCGGTCAATTCCGTGAAGCCGCGTCAAAACAAATCTTTCTTTCTCTGGCAAACCTCCCAATAATTTCCGCGCATGTTCCTGCGTCACTTTTAATTCATGCGCTAAACCGTCAATACCCTGAAAATCTCCTAACTGTTGAACAAGCGGAGCGGACGGGCTATCTTTTGGCTGCTGCGCATTTTCCCCACTTGCAGATGAAGTCTCAACATTCGCAACCCCTTCCACAGCCTTTTCATGCCGCACATACCATTCCGCCCACGATATGCTCGTCTTGGAAATTTTTAAACCAAATCGATCCGCCAAGAATGCATGGACTCCGCTTTGCGCGCCAACAGACTTGTATGGCACTAAACGAATCCAGCCCAAATGATGCGCAAGAGTTAAATCCCGCGCGAGTTCAACAGTCGCACTAAATTTATTTTTCATATAGCGTTCCGGATGATTGAGACGCGACAAGTCAATAAGGCCGATAGCGGTTTGAACTGGCGCTGGCACCATATTTTCAGGAACAAGAGGTTTGCCTTCGCGCATATGGACTAAAACTGAAGCCAAGGATTCGGATGTTGCCATGGGAATCTCGCTGTCTGTAGGCTTTGATCTAGAAATTTCAAGCTGTACCGCAAGCAGTGTTGCCTCGCCGGTTACTTCAGTTTTAATTTTTTTTAAACGCTTAACCGCGGCAGCTGCAAACTCACGGCTGCGCGTTTGTAATTCTGGAGTCCATTCAAAGGGCGTGATGCGCGGCTTAACCCTGCCCATTTTTTGATCCAGCGCTTGGATTAAATGTCGAAAAGCAATTGCCTCAAGATCATTTGTACTTTGGCTGGGCTGCTTAGCAGTCGCTTTTTCTGAGAAATTCTCCACTTCCAAAATTCGCAGGCGATCTGCGGCTAATACCACCCGAGCTGAAACAATACCGTATTTCAAATCAAGAACTCGCCGATCGCGTTTAGTCATTTCTTCAAGGATAATTTTTTCAACGAGACTGCGTTCTGCGGCAGCAATTTCAAGGTCATTCAGAAGCATGCGAATTCCATCTTCACGAGCCCTGATTTTCCTCAAGACTCGATTACGAATCCTTCCTGCACTGCCCAAACTTTCCATGGTTAGTTCCGGCCGGTTCTGTGCCGTTGAAATACCAGCCAGTTTTTCCTGAATTCCGGTCCCGCTAATCGGACGCCGTGCGGTTTGAGCTTCCAACAAAATGTCATAAACGATTCGTTCAACGTCACTCATTCCCCGTAAAATCGCAACATCTTTTTCTTTATTTAAAATGGTTTTATGACTTTCATCATTCTGTTCCGCGGCTGTGCGAAGTGCTTCCCATGCATAGTTTTTAAAGTTGGCAATTCGGCCTGCTGCCCGACTCATCCGAGTTGCACGGCTTAAGGAATGGGATGGAATATGTTCAATCAGCTCTTCGCTTTCTAAAGCTTCAATCAATTGAATCGAATCTTGGACTTTCTGAACTCCAATTCCATAGAGCAGTCTGAGGATTCGCTCATTGCGAATATCTTCAAGCTGTGACAATAATTCTTCAGATATCTTTTCGCGCGAAAGCCCGGCATCTGCCGCCAGTTCATCCAAGCCTGATCTTCCATTCATCAATAAATTTTCAATTCGATGAAGTACATATCCAACATGCGCGCTGGCAATTCCCACCTGCTCAGCAATTTTCTCGTATGAAAGGGGTTCACTGTTTTCTTCAGAAATTGCTAGATCAAACACTTTAAGATCAGCGGGGGTAAGTAATTGGCGCACTTCAAGAGGCGCCCTTTTCCAGCCCTCACGGTCAAAATGCCAATAAGGACGTAAAGTTTCTAGTGGAGGAATGAGCGCGGCTTCTTTCTCACCTAACAAAGCAATCAGTTTTGATCTTAAAGCCGTTTCAGCATCAGCTTCTTCTTTTTGCATTGCGGCGACAATTCCGGAATATCCAAGTTTTTTGATTACGCCCTGAGCTTCTAAGGCAGCAGCACGTTTGGCCAAATCATCCTCGCGATTTATTCCAATTCCATGCTGGAGGCCAAGAATTTTTTTTTCATGTTCACTTAATTGAGCAAAAGCTTGTGCGGTCTTGTCTTTAAAACCAACCAGAATGGCTAGCGCTTCCATCAAGCGATTGATCCCTTCTGTCCGGGCATGAACTTTATCCCACAGAGTTTTGATCGCAGAACTAATGGTTGTGACGACAGGAAGCGATTCAATCGCTGCTCCTTTGAAAAACTCTTTTATTACGGCACTATGAACCGTTTCAGCAGTAACGGGCCGGCGTTTTTTCTGAGCTTCATAAAGCTGGTCGTAAATAAAACGATCTCGGGAATTCAAAGCTTGATAAACCGCTTTATCTTTCGCTGTATCAAGCTGAACCCAGGTGCCATCCTTCTTCTGCTGGATTAATTCTTTTAACCGGCGAAAGGCACGCGCTTCAAGCTGTAAGACATATCCGCCATTGTCATTATTATCCTCGCTCGGATTCATAACGATACGTTCGGGGCTTTCCAATAAGCCTTGATTTCTCAACCCAATCAAAATCGGAAGCGTCGATACTTCCCTCTGACGGCCAATTCCAAACCGCGTACGCAACAACTCATCATCCGCTAAATCATCCAAAGCACTTAAAAGCTCTTCGATTAAATCCGACCGTGGAATTTTTGCCCGCTCAGCAAGAAGGTCCAAACCGATTTTCTGAGCGCGAATAACTTTATCGATTCGAATGAAGGCATTCGATGCGTAGTTCCAACCTTTAAGAGAACCCGCCATGACCTGATCCAGCGTGGGCAAACCGCCATTCTGGTATTTAGCCTTTCCATAGAACGCTCGATCGTCTTTAGAAAGTGTTTTCAGAATTTCTTCAGATGCCAAATGCCATTGACCGCGGTCCATTTTCTCCATTTTCTGCCTAAAAAAGCGTTTCGCTTTTTCGCGGGAAGTTTCAGCAGGATGAGGAGTGGGCGTAACTTTTCCCGCCGGCTTACCAGACGCTGCTACCTTGAGTTTTTCAGTTTTTTCTTCTTGACCTATAACTGCGGCGGGTTCCACAGCGGGCGGTGCAACTAGAGATGTTTCTTCTGACGCATCTAAAGAAGCCGATGGAGTAGGTGTGCCAAAAAGGCTTGCCTTCAACTTTTCATAAGCTGATACGTATTCATGAGATTTGCGCATCTCGGGCGATTCTTTTCGGGGAGCCTTGGCTTCTTTTTTCCGCATTTCTGAACGCGCAAAAAAATCAGTCGCGGGTAGATTCGCATCAATGTTTCGGGCAAGCGTTTCGGGTGAATCTGAAGCCATAATTTGATCGCGCAGTTCCTGAGGGTGCATCATCAACTTATTCGACTTGAAGTAATTCTCAAGCACCGTCATCCATTGATCCAGGAGGTTCCCATTCACATCTCCTTTTCCATCTTCAACTGTGGCGATAACTCCAATGGTTGTATACCCCGATAAAATATGTGGTGATTTTTTACGAGATTCCATAAATATTTGTAAAGTTTTCCGCACACGCTCAAGAACTTGGACATTGCCCGTTCGCAGTAACAACTCACCCACAAAACCCCGCGCATATTCATCCGTATTGGGCCACTCAAAGTTTCTGGCCTCGTGATCCGCAAGCATTCCGGCAATGACTTGAACCGCCTCCTTCGAAGCATTTTTTCGAATTGCAGAATAAACCATGGCAGTCCTATTTCGTTCCAAAAGATCTTCTGCAAATTGAATCCACTGATGAACCGGACCTTGCCCATCATTTAATTTTTCTTCCCGCATTTCGGAGCGCAAAAACGCTGGCGGATTTACATCTAAATAATGTGCCGCGCGAAGGATTGTCCCCTTATGCTCCGGCTTAATCTTAGCGCCATTTTTTTGCTGCATTTGCAGTTTACGCAAAGCAATATCATATTCGATGCGAACCTGACCGTGATTTCCCGGAGAACGGACAAGCTCATCAATTCGATCCATGCGTGCATCTAAAGGACGTTTATCTTTGGATTGTTTTTTCTTGATTTTCTTATCATGCGAATTCTGTACTGAAGCAGTGTTCCCGCTATAAGCTGGCGTAGAAATATTTCTAAACATTTTTGGTTCAGCCGGCTTTGATGCTTGAACAGGTTGCGTCACTTCATCAAACGAAGTCAATCGACGAAAAACCGGCCAATCCAAAACGACATTGTGATTTTTTATAATTCTTCTGGCGATAATTGCAAGACGACGAGCATCCAAAGTTGCTGGTGTCAATTCGGCGAGATGAATATAGCCATTTGCAATATATTTAGCTTGAGAATGAAGTTCCGGCGAAACAGATATAAAAGTATTTACAATCCGAAGTGCTTCGTCCAAATGCTTGCGCGCGTCAGCTAAATTTTTTGTGTCGGAAATGCCCATTGATTGCCACGCCAACCTTGTATGAGCCGAAAGAATATAAGCTGCTTCGTTAAGCACTTCTTTTTCTGCGCTGTAATCGTATAAAATTTCACTAGTTCGACTTAAAATCTTATTGGCTTTATCGAAGCTGCCCTGTTTAATAAGATCATGCATTAGCAATGAAGCCGCCTTTAAGATTTTTGCGGTTTGAGTCACAATTTTCATATTTGCCGGATAATCATGAAGAAGATCGAATGCGCGCTGCTGCATGGCTATTGCTTCGTTCCTATTTCCAGTTCTAACGAGGCTATGCACAAAATTCATGCAGGTCGCAATTAAAGAAGCGGCCGCATCTTCACGTTGGGAGTCGGAAAAATAATAGTCCGGCGACAGGAAAAGATTCCATGCCTTTGCCATATTTTCTTCAGCTTCTTTTTGAAATTGCGTGTGGTTAATCTGCTCTTTAGCTAAAGGCGCATACGCTAGCATCAGATAAAAAGCTGCGATTTCAACACTTCTGAAGTCGGAGGAAAATTCATCAAAGATTTTTCTTGCGGACTCGATTAGATTTTGGGCTTCAACTATCTTTCCACCTATGCGAAGCCCTTTCGCCGCTTTGAGCAGCGCAGCCATTGTATGATTCGCGGTTTTTTGGACGTTATTTACTTTTTTATTCTTTTCAAAAAAAGTTTGAACTTTGCCGGCGACTCTTTCCGCTAGAATCAAATCATCATGCTTAACTGCTTTGCCAACAAGCGACTGATATGCCTGTAGAATATAGGAGGCCTGGGGTTTAACTTGAGAGTATTCCTGGTGCGCATCGAAAATTTCTCTTGCCTCATCCAGAATGGCTTCAGCCTTGTTTCTATTGCCATTAGCGATATAGGCATTGGCCGTCATATTCATTACCATTAAAATGAATTCGGCTTTTTCCGCGGGTATTCCCTGATTTGAATATTGGTTGAAAAAATTCTTAGCCTCTGTCTGACGCAGGCGAGCCAGGTCTAACGAGTTTGCAGTAATATGACTTTGAATTAATGTCAAATAAGCACCATGTATATAATCCGCGTGGGCCCGCAAACTGGTTTCGGCTTCGACCAAAGATTTCATTTCATGAATAGCGAATAAGGCCGCCTCAGATTCATTTTGATTAATCAATTGAATAGCAAATCGATGCAATAAAACCAGGCGTTCGTGTTTATTTCCAACATTGGGAAATAACTCAGCTGGTAATAGCGTGCGCGCTTCGGAGCGAGATGCAGTGGTTTCGCTGCGGACTTTGTGAGCTTGCATTGGGGACGGAGCGATCGCTTTGTCCCCTTTAAGGATTTCGCCGGCCCGCCGCATTTCGGAGCGAGTTTTGGTAGTCGTAGTGGGCGCAGCTGGTTCCAAAAGTTTTCCATCAACAACTTTATAATGCGCATGGAGCTGATCCTCAGACCAGATGAAAATGGCCAATGCTTTATTGGTGCTTTCATGAACCGTTAAAAACAGTTTTTGCTCTCGCAGAAGAACGTCTATTTTTCTTTTTTTAAATTCTTCTCCCATCATTGTGCGCGGCGCCTTCGTGCGCGTATCAAATTTAATTTCTCCGTTCTTATTCATCTCAATTTCATAAAGATATGGGGCCGTTTGTGTTAATACATTCGGAGCTGTAAGTGATGGCTCTGGCATAGAACGTGCGAGTTTTAAAAAACGTTCGCGCGTAAAAATTGCTGCTATTTGACGAATATCTCCTGCTGGAAAATAAACATAAAAAATATTTTCACGGCTAGCAGCTTGAGCCCAAAATTCGGAGCCCTTCCTCCATTCCGATGGAATTTGGATTCTTCCATTTTTCATAGTAGTCGGAAACACTCGACCAACAAAAGGCCGCAAAGATCTATCAAGGTCTCTTTGCATGGAGCGCCAATATTGTAATTTTCCAGATTGGATAATTTGATCATGCACTAACGCATCAGCGAGGAGAACCGGGTTGTGTTTAGCAAGTACAGCCACACGATTTGACAATCCAAACCGCTCTCGCAAATAAAGAATTGAAGACGGATGACTTCCCCAAACAGACTTGTCATTTGCAAACCGCGCTTTTCTATAATTTTGAATGTCATCTCCATCAAACTTCTCATAATTAGCTGAGACCTTATGACCATATTTTTCGTTAAGACGACGCGCCAAATTGGAATAGGGGTCTTTCCAGCGCTTGTGCCAATTACTCGATCTGCTTGCCGGCAGAGTTGCTGATTCAACTTCGGCTCGAATCTCGCGGCCAACTGTTGGGTGAATAAAAAGCGATTTTGAAAGCTTCTCACTCTTTTTCACTTTCTGAACCGGCTCGATCTCTGAAATTGCTCGACTTTCCGAACGCTGCCGCGGCGCAACAAATTCAGCCGGTAAACGCATAAACGGTAAAAGCACGGGGGCCTGAACTCCAGCGGGCCGCAAAGTCTGAGTCAAAGTTTCTATGTTAAAATTATTTTTTGAACGTAAAATCTGAATTTTTTCGGCAATGGTGTGGATACGTTCCTGCCAAGCTTTTCGCAAACGATCTTTTTTTTGAGCCGGAATCAAACGCGCGAGATTTTGATTCATAAAACCAGAGTATTTTGCGAAATCACCTATTCTGTTTTCATTTGCGAGCAAACGAATTAAATCCTGACGCCAACGCAAGAGCTCATCATAAGCTATTTCTTTTTTTTCATTTGCGAGCTTTTCAACTAGAGATTGCAAATAAGCGTTTTGCAAATCAATTTCGCCGTGAACCTCTTTAAAGTTTTTACTCCAACTGACTTTTCCCAGCATCAAATCGGTATAAACATTTTCAGCTGGAATTTTCTGAAAGTTGGGACGCACGGCAATCACCGACCAGCCATGCCGTTTGCAAAAATCAAGCACCGCATTCCGATGAAAACCGCCCGCAACCGTCACTGCGATGTTGCTCTGCTCAAAAAACTTTTGGAATCGCTTCTCAAACGTATCTTCACGCAAATGCTGAACTGCATAAAAATCAATAAAAGGCTTCCAGACATCGACGCGTTTGAGTTTTAAATTTCCTGAATGCACCTGATTCCAATCCTCACGATTCAACTCAAGTTTGATGAGCCGTGTAAAAAATCGAAACTGCAGAGCGGAGTGATGAAGCTTTTTGTTCTGATGCGTTCCCAGCAAATCGTTGAGCGCTTGTTCGGCAAGCTTTTCAAGTTTATTTTGCCATTCACTATTTTTTATATGTGAGAAAGCTTGTGCATCCAGCATGAGTTTCTGGACGAGTTTTTGCTCGCTTAAATCAAGCGGTTGACCCGTCCAATTTTCAAGCACGCCCTGATTTTCCCAGTCCCCCGCAATTTCAAGCACCGTTTTTCGGCTCGTCCTCAAATCCTGCAGCCAAGCACCTGCTTGATTGTTTTTTTGAAGAATTTTTTCAAATGTCAACCGCACAATCGGACGACGATAAAACGCGAGCGGCGAAGTCAACTGATTCAGACTTAAAAGCTCGGGGTGCGAGGCAAGATTATGACGATGCCGATCAGTCAAAATCCGAACCCCGGCTTCAAAAGTTTCAGCTTCCCAATTTCCCGAAAGTGTGTCGAGAAATTTCTCCAATGCTTCTGCATCAGAGGAATAAGACTCGTGGATTTTCTGAGAAAGCATTATTTTTTTAGAGTTAATTGTTGCAAGCAACGCTTCGCGTTGAATTAGTGTATTTTGATAAGCTTTCACCGCTTGCAAATAAGACTGCTTATCTTCGAGTGCGCCGGGTTTCTTTCGAGCCGGATTTAAAATAAGCGCGGCGGCACCGCCGGAAAGATCCGATTGCGCAACGCCTTGTTCGATTTTTTCACGCAACCAACTTTGATTCGGAAATGACCTGAAAAGAGTCAGATCGGGTTGATCAAAAAGTCCTTCGAGAAAAACTTCACCCACCCCATTTTGAGTCCGAAGAGATTCAATGATTTTCTGAATAGATTGCTGGGCCTCTGCCGCCGCATGCGCGTCCTCGATTAAAATTAAAGTCTTGGATGACGAACCTTTTTGACGGACATCGACTTTTCCCCATTTTTCAGGGGCAATCCAATTCAATGCTTGAAGTGAAACAGAACTCATTTTAGGAGAAAGGGTTCTTGAAATTTGCGCGGATGAATCGCTCGGCAAAGCGGTTGCGATCTGAATCGCAACCAGCAAACTCGCCGTCCATTTTTTTGATAAAGTTTTGAACATTTTTATTTTAGTGAGTTCTCAGAAGCCGTTGCTGCCAAAAAAGTTTAATAGATCTATTTAAAAGTCTTTATATTTGAAACTGATACCAAAAAATACCACATAAGAACGTGAATACAACTCGGTCTAGGAAGTTTATGCTGAATTAAAAAAAAGATGAAAAAGCTTGAATGCAAATGATAAAGATTGCTATTTTATGTATCATTGGGGACAGGCACTTAGGTGCCTGTCCCCAATGATTTTAAAGCATATTATCTATGAATCAGACGAAGTGTGAAAATGATCCCAGACAGCTTGGGCGGAGGCGAAGTTCATCTCAGGTAATCCGGCGAGCTGAGAAATACCGGCGCGCTTGATTTCCTCAACAGAATCAAATTGTTTAAGCAAAGCTTTTTTCCTTATTTCACCCATGTTTGGAATCGCATCCAGCACTGATTTTTCAAGTTGTTTACTTTTTAAATGACGATGATAGGTCACCGCAAATCGATGGGCTTCGTCGCGAATGCGCATGAGCAAATGTAAAGCAGATGAGTCTTTTTCAAAAGGAACGGGTTCTTTAGAACCGGTCGCATAAACCCACTCGAAGCGTTTCGCAATTGAAATCAATTTGATATTCGTCATTTCTTCTTGCTTCAAGACTTCCCCCGCCGCGGAGAGTTGCCCTTTCCCACCATCAATCATAATCAAATCAGGAATCCAACCCTCGCGGCCCTCTTTAATTCCCCTGCACATGCGCCGCAAAGCTTCTTGGATGGAGGCAAAATCGTTTACGCCTTGCACTGTTTCAATTTTATATCTCCGGTATCCAAGCTTGTCGGGAAGTTCACGATAAAAAGTAGTTCGCGACGCCACCGTTTCATCGCCCTGAACATGGGAGACATCAAAACAAACAATTTTTTCAGGTAGCGTTTCCATATCTAAAGCTCTTTTCAATTCCAGTGTGGCAGAAAGCGTAATGGACTTTTCAGGAGCTTTAATTTGAAATCGTTTACGACGTAATTTCTCAAGTGATTCAATCTGGTTTTTATAAAACTGGGCGTCTTCAAATCTTAATTCTGCAGCGGCCTGCTTCATACGTTCAGATAAATAATCGAGAAAACCTTTTTTCCCACCGCCTAAAAAATGTTGAACTTCCTTCACGAGACGCGCATAAGTTGGCTCTACTTCGGGTTTAATGCACGGTGCAATACATTGTCCAATGTGATAATAAAGACAAGCTGTTTTGGGCAGGGTTTGGCATTTTCGTATTGGAAAAAGTGACTGCACCAGTGACACGGCTTGGCGCAAAAGCTTGGCATCGGTGAAGGGACCATAATAAACCGCTTTTTTTTCTTTTTGATTGCGTGTGATCACGAGGCGCGGAAATTTCTCTCCGGTAATTTTTAAAAGGGGAAAGCTTTTATCGTCTTTTAGTTCTTTGTTATAACGCGGCTGATGTTCGCGAATCAGCTGGGCTTCAAGAAGCAGAGCGTCCATCTCCGTTGCGGTTTCTATGTAGTCGACATGGCGAACATGGGACATTAAAACTTGAACCTTCGGAAAATCAGGATGATGCCCAAAATAGGAAGTTAAACGTTTGCGGAGAGATTTTGCTTTGCCAATGTAAAGCGTTTCGCTCTTTTCATCTTTCCAGAAATAAACTCCAGGCGCATCCGGAACTTCCCGAACCTTCGTTTTGAGCGCTGAATGATCAGGACCGGTCATGACATCATCGCCGGTCCAGACTTATTTTTATTCCGGCGAATATAATCAAAAACTTGTTTCGCTTCTTTACCCTGCAATAGAAGCGCGACGATAACGTAAATCACCACCGCAATGACAATCGTTCCCAAAACCTCGATTGCATACAGCGTTGTGGATGTTGGAGGCATCGCATGCATCCATTGAGTCAAAACTATTTTTGCGGCAATCGCCATCACAATTGAGGCGACCAAAGTTTTGATAAAACTCATGGCACTTTCTTTGAATGGAAATGACCCCACGTGCTTGGGATAAAGAAACATCAAAATTGCAAATTGAAAAATTGCCGAAATGGATGTCGCCATCGCTAGCCCCGCTTCACGAAAACGATGCATCAAAATAAAATTGAGTCCTGCATTGAGTAAAAGCGAAAAAACTCCCGCCCACATCGGAGTTTTAGAATCATGTACCGCGTAATAACCCGCAATCATCATCTTTTGGCCGGAGTAAGCAAAAAGTCCCCAGGAGTAGGCCGAGAGCACCGCCGCCGTGCGTATGGTCGACTCAGCATCAAATTGCCCTCGTTCAAAAAGCATGCGCATGATGTCCGGCGCAAGCGCAATGAGCCCCGCAGATGCAGGAAGAACAACCATATAAACAACCGATAGTGAGAATGCTAAGGTTTGCTTCGCTTCTTCTTTTTTTCCTTGTGCAACCTGATCGGATAACATCGGTAAAAGCGCGCTTCCCATGGCTACAGCAAACATGGAAAGTGGCAATTGCATGACACGATTGCCATACCAAAGACTGGAGTTCGCTCCCGGCCCCACCCAGTAAGCAAAGGCCGTATCAACGAGCATATTGACCTGAACGGCGGCAAAACTAAATAGAACCGGTGTGAAAAGTTTCCAGCTCCGAAGAAGACCTTGATACCCCGGTGTTAATTTTTGCTCTGGGCTTTTGCTCAACCGCCATGGCCACGTCCATTTAAAATGAAATCCAATTTTTGCGAGATCGGGCCATTCAATAATCCAATGCAAAAAGCCCACGAACATCATGCCCCAGGCCAAAACATTTAATTGAGCAATCGGGCCACTTTTCACGAAGGGAAAAATCCAAAGCATAATCGCAATCCAAAGTCCGTTCATCAAAACAGGCCCGACCATGGGTGTAAAAAAGCGGCCGTGACTGTTTAAAATTCCCATGCCAATCGCGTAAGCGCACAAAAACCAGACATGTGGAAACATGATTTGCAATAAACTGATGGCAAGACGAATACGTTCTGGAAATAGACCCCATTTCAGGCAAGCACCAAGTCCAAGCTCGACCACTAAAACAAATACAAGTAAAGCCACACCCATAAAACTGTAAACTAAGTTGGCATAGCGGAAGGCTTCCTGCTCACCTTGCTTCGCCCGAATATCGTTGTAGACCGGAATAAAGGCACTCGCCAAGGCCCCTTCACCCACAACTCGGCGAAAAAAGTTAGGAACCATGAATGCGTAGAGAAACGCGTCCCAGGCCCAACCCAGCCCAAATATTTTTGCGCTCACAATATCGCGCCATAAACCCAAGACTCGGCTTAAAAGAATCATGGCCGCCACCAAAAAAGCAGATTTGAGAAGTTTACCTTTTGTCATTTTTTCAATTTTCTCCAGTGCTTCGTTAAAAATGAATGGTCTAAAACCACGAGTGTCGAGTTGGACAATCGTGGTTTTAGACCATTTCAAAACAAGACTCAGCGCCGTGGTTTGTGACTCGACAATTAACCCGCGATAAACCACTAGTTAATTGACAGGCTATAGAGGTCATGCTATAGTCCCGTCTCGATTTACACGAATTCTAGCTATACAAGGAAATTTTTCTATGCCGAATATTCAGTCCGCAATGAAGCGGCTTCGCAGCGATAAGCTGAAACGCGAGCGCAATCAAAATATGCTTTCCGAACTCAAAACGATGAAGAAAAATCTTCAAAAGTTTGCTTCGGAGCCTGAAAAAGCCAAAGAGCACGCAGCTAAAATGATCAAGCGTTTTGACCAAGCTGCCGGAAAAGGCATTATCCCTAAGGGACGTGCCAATCGCAATAAGTCTCGCATTCAAGCTTTTATCGCAAAGCTTGCTCCGACGGCAACTAAAGCCAAAACTAAAAAGAAGTCCTAAGATCCTCAATTCCGACCTCTTCCCTTCACAGAAGGTGAAGCGGTCGGAGCTGTGAGACGCAAAAGCCACAGCTCAAGTCCCGACTCACCGTCTGCTCTTCCCGATTTTGATTTCCAATCGAGTTGATGAAGCTCGTCAATTGCACTTTCAAGTTTTTTAAGCTGAAAATTTTCGAGTGATCGAAAAAAATTCCCGGCAACATAGGAAGACTTCATCCCCAGTCGTGCGGCGACTTGCGAGGGCGATAATCCCTCAAGCAGAAGAATTTTTGCCTGCCATAATTTTTTAATTTGCGAATGAATAAAACCAAGCATGGAGTAAATATCGTTATCAAGCTCAAAGAGTTTTCGTAAAACATGCAAAGCTTGACCTGTGTTGCGCGACAAGATTGCATCGGACAAATCAAAAATACGCACCTCGGTCCAATTCTCCTCAAACTGGGTGGTCATCGCGGCATCAATCTGAGTCTTATCCCCTGCAAAAAGAATTAACCGATCAATCATCGTCGCCAAAAACATCGGGGCTTCTCCGCACATATCAAAAAGTTGCTTTTGGGCCTCAGGCGAAATCGTTTTCTTCGCTTCGGATAAGCGGCTTTTAAGAAAAAGGGCTTCTTGCTTAAGGCGATCTGCCGCAACGGGGCGAAGGATCGCGCCAAATTCGTGGATAAGCTTGGCCAGACGACCTCGCTCTTCAGCTTTATCCGCCTCGAGAACGAGAGAGGTCTTCGTAAAAGGTGTCTTGAGATAGGCCTCGAGTTCACCCAAGTCACTTTCTTTGAGCCGGTCAGCTTGTTTGATGCGCAAAATTTGGCTGTCCACTAAGAATGGAAGGGATCGTGCAGCTGATAAAATCTGGATTAAAGGAGTATCGGTAACATCAAAAGCTTGAATTTCGCATGTCCCACCAAGCGCAGATTGTAGCTGAGGAATCAGCGCATCATATTCTGCGCGCCGCATAAACGCATCACCTGCAATCAAATAGATATTTTTATGGGATGAGGTCATGGGTGTCTTTTTTTGCATCTCTCAAAAGGGCTTAGATGCTAGGCGTGCATGAGCGACTGAGGAGACGTATGCGGCAATACGTCGCACGAGGAAGCGAAATGCACAACGACGCAGATGAGTCCTTTTCAGAGATGCGTTACCAATCTTCGACGACTCGATCGACAACTTTTCTGGCTATATCTTCAATCGCCTTCTCAGTCGCAGCTCTTTGCCCCTGAGCACGGATATTCGTTACAAAATATTCTTTATTTCCTGAAAAATTAAGCTCTTTCCAAATAATTTCACCCGTTACGCGATGCTTCAAAACAAGGCTTAAAACAATAAAAAGACGGTACTCGGAAACGCTTTCTAATGGATTAAAACGAACCCCTTCCTGTTCATAGGCCATTAAATCCATTGAAAGAACCGCATCCGCCTGATCCGCTTTAGCGATTTTCAAATTCCCATCAGTCTGAAAACGGCTAATCACGGCATTGGTGATATCCATTTCAAGCCCGGGCTGATAGGAATACATTTGTTCGATCGCGATCTTGTTTAACGCTGTTTCAACATAGATCGATTTAATATCGTGAGACAACTTCATCTTGTTTGTGTAGCCACAAGACGTCATCGCAAAAATGAGTGACATCACGAGCAAGCAATGCAAAGAACGATTTATTTTTTTCATAACACCATCCATCAATCTTTCAGCGGTGAAAACCGTGTTTTTTCTTTTTCGAGAAAATCATGTTGTTGAACAATTTCTGTGATACGTGAATCCATTCTCTCGCGTTCTTGAATCAAGTCACCGCTCATGGCTTTGGATTTCACCTTCTTCAGCTGCAGATCGGTTTCGATCATACGCTTTTCAAGAATTTTCTTTTCCGCATCCTGCAATAAAATTTGATCCTGAATCACTTCGACAAGCGACGTTTCGATATCTCTCAACTCTTTAACTGTTTTAGGATCAGCGTTAGAAGTTTGAGCCACAGTCAACGCGCTGGAAAGATTGCCCGAGGGCTTAAGCGTTTGCGCTATTTTTTGAATTTCACTGCGTAAAGCTTCACGGCTCACATCCGATGGCTTAGAAACATCTAAACCGGATTCATCCGCGGAAGGCTGCTCTGAAGCGGGCAATTTGCTCACAGCAGCTTCAACATGAGCCAGTTCACTTTTCAAGGCATCAAGCTCTTTCGTTTTTTGGTCAAGCTTATCGATCAAAAGATTTTGACGCTGCTCGGGCGTTACCAGTTTTTCAGCATTATCGACGGCATCTTCAATAAAAATATAGGGAACCTTAACCATCGAAGAGCGAAATTGATACCCGCCTGCAAGAGAGGCTTGAGCACGCAAAATTTCGAGCTGCTTTTCAAGATTTGCAATTTCACGCGATTGACCTTGAATCATAATACTTTCAGTTTCGATTTCTTTTTTCAAATCCTGCGCTTCGACTTGATCAGACTCGCCTGCTTTCTTCGTCAGGGCCTGCGCCGAATTATCACGGCCAAACAAAAATACTCTTACCACCTTCACAGGAAATAAAACAGGCGCCGCCAATTTTTGTGAGGTTGTTTTTTTAGATTTTGTTCCGATCAGATGGTCTAATTGATCCAGCAACTTGGTTTTTCGTTTATCCCGATTCTCAATGTCTTCATAACGCGCACGAATATCTTTTTCAATTTTCTTAGTGTCTTTGCGCAGCTCTTTGGGATCTGCTGCATCCGAGCTTTCGAGTTTCTCTGCGAGGCGCTCTTGCTCAACTAACTCGAGCTCTTCACTAAACGCCGTCGCCAGAGTATGGACGACGTTTTGTGCTGCGCCCACTTTTTCGCGCAAATGCATTCTCAACTCTAATAGTTCCTGAGTGTTTTTTGAACCAACCCCACCCGCTTTAAATGGGTTAACGGCTGCAGGATTTAAAAAACCATACTTTCCTGTAAAAGAAGTTGACCAATCGTCTGATCCAAAACGAGACCCGTACTGATTCAATTTCTGCTGAACCTGATCATGGAGCGCCTTGCTTTCAGGTGACTGATCGACAGCTTGCGGCGTGGAGGAAACCACGGGCAATCCCGATGCAAGTGACGCAACTTCTTGATGTTGCTTATAAAGCAATTCTTTTTCATCCAAAGTTTTCTTTGTTTTCTCCGAAATCTTATAAAATTCGCGGGCATCCATGGCTTGAATTTTTTCAAGCGGAGTTTTCGGTTCGCCGACAAAAGGCACCCAACCATCATAAAACGGTTTAACTCCCAGCTCAGAGCGCCAACCCGCCAATTGTTGCTTCTCAGCTTCTAATGCATCCCGCTCCGCTTCAAGCGAGGCTCGCCAACGCTCAATTGCCTTTTTGAAATCATCGGATTGATTGTCTTTGTGCTTTTTAATTTTAAGATCTAAATTTTTAAACTTTTGTTTTAACTCTTCTTCTCGGCGAGTCAAATCTTGCGAAAGACGCGAAACACTTTCGCCCTTTTCTTTTTCAAGCGACTTGCGACGCTTATCGAGACGCTGAAGCTTACGTTCAAGGGACAGTTTTTCTTCAGGATCAGCCGATGCATCAAGTGCCGCAAGGCGCTTTTTCGTATCATCATAGTCAGCGTCCAATTTATCGCGTTCGGATGTTAAATATTCAACAGGCTGCTTCAAAGCACGTAAATGGTCCGCGGCCTTCGTTCCCCATTGAGTGCGCGGATAACGCTTGGCAAC
>Ga0163150_10003665_pt1 | contig 21353 bp, 15 predicted proteins | sample OliLakLV19P2IB_FD_148628 | JGI IMG/M metagenome (GOLD analysis project Ga0163150, IMG submission 148628) | Freshwater microbial mat bacterial communities from Lake Vanda, McMurdo Dry Valleys, Antarctica - Oligotrophic Lake LV.19.P2.IB | ecosystem: Environmental > Aquatic > Freshwater > Lake >...
CATCTCCAAGGCTTGAGCCAGCGGGGCCGGACAAATCAAATAGAACTGGCGCTGGATGCCTCCGCGTTCGATCACCTGCACTTTGGACTGGTGGCCCATGACGGTCTCCTCCGGTAGGAATTCCAGGATGGAGGCAGTATATCATAGCGATATCGCTAGTCAAGACCTTTTTTGAATAATTTTTTCACAGCTTCCGGGAGAGGGGCCTTGCTGGAGAAGGTGTTGAATGCGGATGGGGGAGGCTATTCGGGAAAGGACGTTGCCTGCAGCCAAGGGCACCCGGCCCGTTTTGTGGACACGCGCATGAAAGAAGTTATGACGGTGCTGGGCCGGGTGGAAGTGCAGCGAGCTTACTACCACTGTAGAGTGTGTGCGGCGGGGGTGATTCCGAAGGACGAGGTGTTGGACCTGGAAGGGACCAGTTTCAGTCCTGGGGTGAGGCGGATGATGAGCCGGGTGGGGAGTAAGGAATCGTTTGAAGAGGGGCGGAAGGATTTAGAAGAGTTGGCGGATCTGGTGGTGACGGCCAAGCAGGTGGAGCGCATCTCGGAACAGACGGGTGCTGAAGCCCAACAGCTGTTCGATTCACCCTCCGCGAGGTCCGCCGACACCGTCGTCCCCTTCCAGCCGGCGGTCAAGCTGTATATTGCCTATGACGGCACCGGGGTGCCCGTGGTTCGGCGGGAAACCGAAGGGCGGGCGAGCAAACAGGACCATGGACAGGCGAAGACCCGCGAGGCCAAAGTGGGCTGTGTGTTCACCCAGACGAAGGTGGATGCCGAAGGCTATCCTGTGCGGGATGAAGGCTCGACCAGTTATGTGGGTGCGATCGAGACGGCCGACGCCTTCGGCCCGCGCCTCTATGCCGAAGCCCGTAGGCGAGGCCTGGATCATGCCCAAAGCGTGATTGTTTTAGGCGATGGGGCTCGCTGGATCTGGAACCTGGCCGAAGAGCACTTTCCTGACGCGATCCAGATTGTCGATCTCTACCATGCTCGCCAGCACTTGGCCGAACTGGCCAAGCTGGTTGATGGGCCCTCGGGAGCGGAATGGAAGAGCTGGGCAGAAGCCCGCTACCAAGAGCTGGGCCAGGGAAAAGTCGAATTCGTGGTGGGAGCGCTAATGCGGTTGAAGTCTGGCAAAAGCGAAGGGCAGCACGCCATTGAGAAAGCGACCGGCTACTTTCAAAACAATGCCGAACGGATGCGCTACGCGGAATTCCGACATCAGGGATTGTTTGTGGGATCGGGGGTGGTCGAAGCGGGCTGCAAGACTCTGGTGGGACTCCGGCTCAAGCAATCCGGCATGCATTGGACAATTCGGGGTGCCAATGCGATTCTGGCCTTACGCTGCTTGGATCTGAGCGGACGTTGGGAAGACTTCTGGGAATCCCGTACTGCCAGTTAGCCCACCCACAAATTTGTCGCACACCCTGATGGTTCAAGAGAGTTGACAATTGAAATGGAGCGTCACTCTATGTGACTGACTTTGGACTGTCAATAATCCTGCCCGGGCATCTTCCAGAGCCTCTCAAGATCCCGTTGTCGAGGCGTGGCCTCAATCGGTAAACAGCATTCTGAATTCCTGCGCCCCGTTTCCGTCGGATGGTCGGTGCGTTCGAGAAGCAACGCACCCTACGTTCGCCGTCATCCAAGGTGCCCGGCCTCCAAAGTTTGCGCGCTGCTTGGGTTTCCTCTAGAATTCTGGGCCTGCTGGCGGCATTGGTGTCAGCCGTGCGGTTTACTCATCTCGAAACCTATGGTGCGTGCCTCCTCGTCGTCCAGCTTTCCCCATCCCTCCTACCTTCAGACCGTTCTCAAGCCCAATTTCGAACACTCGGTTCGCCACTTTTTTCAGCCGCTGATCGAAATCAACCGTGCGCACGCCGTCATGCTGGCCCGTTGTGGCATCATCCCCAAGTCGCACGGAGAGAGAATCCTTGACGCGCTGAAGCAGATTTCCAGCCACGGGAAGCAACTGCTTTCCTACCGGTATCACGGGGTTGAAGAAGACTTGTTCTTTCACGTCGAGAGACGGCTCGAGGTCCTCTGTGGGAGTGAAGTTGCCGGGCATTTGAGCGTGGCTCGCAGCCGCAATGACATCGACATCTCGCTCTATCGGATGGTTTTGCGCAAGGAGTTGCTCCAGGCTTCCCGCCAGGTCAGTTCGCTTCAGATCCTGTTGCTGGAGTTGTCCGGCCGGCACATCGACACTGTTTTCCCCGTCGTTACCCACACGCAACTGGCGCAACCAACGACTCTGGCGCACTATCTCATGGCTGCCGTGGAGTTCTTACAGCGCGATCTCGGCCGCCTTTGCAGTGCTTATCAGACGGTGAATCAAAGCCCCTTGGGAGCCTGTGTTGCCACAACGACCGGCTTCCCTATTGACCGTAAGCTGCTGTCCGAACTGCTCGGATTCTCTTCGGTGCTGGAGAACGCGTATGGGTGCATTGCCAGCGTGGACTACCTCATCGAAAGTGTGGGCGCCATCTCGACCCTTATGATCAATTTGGGGCGGTTCATCCAGGATTTGCTCGACTGGAGTTCACAGGACTCACAATTGATTTATCTGGCAGATGGATTCGTTCAGTGCAGCAGCATCATGCCGCAGAAACGGAACCCCGTGGCGCTGGAACATCTGCGGGTGTTGGCGAGCTGTTCTCTCGGGCAATGTCAGGCCGTGGGCCTGGCGTTGCACAACACACCGTTTGGGGACATCGTCGATGCCGAGGATGACATTCAACCCGTTGTCCGCAATGCCTTCGACTATGCCTCGAGGGTTTTGGAGTTGCTCACCCAGGTGCTGGCGTCGATGACCGTCGACCGGGAACGCGCCCTGACGCGTTGCCAGAGTAGCGGCATTACCTTGACGGAGCTGGCCGACTCGCTGGTACGAGACCACCGGCTGCCATTCCGCACAGCCCATGGCATCGTGAGCCGCGTGGCCAGTGGTCTGCGGCAGCGGCCCGCGCGGCGGAAAGGCGAACCCTGGGCCGAAGCAGTTTCTGACTTGACGGCCCGCTTCAGCCGCGAGGTTACGGGCCAGGAGATCCGCATCTCGCCGCGGCAGATGTCGCGTGTTTTAGACCCGGCACGGTTCGTCGCGGCTCGCAAGGTTTTCGGTGGTCCAGCGCCAGAAACCGTCCGCCGCAGCATTCGCCGGCATCTCAAGTGGAATGCCGACCGGCGCCGCTGGTTGGACGACCACGAACTATCGTTGCAACGTTGCCAGCAGAATCTTGCCAAGCTCGAGCGTTAATCGGCACGACGAACCCATGCCCCATCAAACCCCGTTCATGAACTTTCGCCCATTCCTTTGCCTGAACAGGAGCTGGGCCGTATTCTTGCTAGTTCTCTGTCTCGTGCAACCAGGCTGTCGCGGCAGCGATGCCGGCAAAGTCCCTCTGGTCGTTTACTCCACGCATGGCAAAGAGCTGCTGTCGGAATTTGAGACGGGCTTTGAACGAGATCATTCGAACGTGGACGTGCGATGGCTGGACATGGGAAGCCAGGATGTGTTGGATCGGGTGCGCTCAGAGAAGGAAAACCCTCAGGCTGATATCTGGTGGGGGGCTCCCTCCATGCTGTTTCAGCAGGCGGAGAAGGAGGGACTCTTACAGCCATACCGCCCCGCTTGGGCCGGCGAAGTAAGTTTGGAAGCACGCAGCGCAGGTGACTTCTGGTATGGAACCTACGAGACTCCTGAAGTCATTGCTTACAACAGCGCTGCGCTAAAGCCGGAAGAGGCGCCGCAAGACTGGGACGATTTGCTGGACCCGAAATGGCAGAACAAGATCATTCTCCGCGATCCTCTGGCCTCCGGAACCATGCGCACGATTTTCTGCGCCATGATTCTGCGTAGTTATCAAAGGACGGGCTCGCCTGAGGCGGGCTTCCAGTGGTTGAAGAAGCTCGACGCCAACACCAAAGACTACGTGGCCAATCTCACGCTGCTCAGCCAAAAACTGGCGCGCCAGGAAGGATTAATCACTGTGTGGAACATGCCCGACATCGAATTGCAGCGCGCCCAGTACAACTACCCGCTGGCCTACTTCATTCCGAAGAGCGGCACTCCAGTGGTTACCGATGGCATCGCTTTAGTGAGTCAGGCAAAGCATGTCGACACGGCCAAACAGTTTTACGAGTATGTCACCTCAAAGCAAAGCATTGTCCTGGCCGCCAAGAAGTTCTACCGGATTCCGTGCCGCAAGGATATTCCGAGCCAGGAGCTGCCCGAGTGGATTCGGCAGACGCCGATCCGAACCATGCCGGTCGACTGGAAGATCCTGGAAGAGAAATCCAACGAGTGGATGAAGTACTGGGACAGCCAAATTCGGAACAAGGGAAGGTTGTAGTTTGGTTGCCTTGTCGGCGCCCAAACGCCCGCCGAGACATAGCCATCGCCTGGAGAAACTTCGGCATGCCGCATCTCGAACTGAAAAATCTCACTCAGCAGTTCGGCAGCCAGACAGCGCTTGACGGGTTAACTCTCTCCATTGAGAAAGGAGAACTGATCAGCCTGCTGGGTCCGAGCGGTTGCGGCAAGACGACGACGATTCGTTTGATTGCAGGGTTTCTGGAACCGACGCGAGGAAGCGTTTGGATCCGCGGTCGCGATGTCACGCCGTTACCGCCCGAGCAACGCAACATCGGGATGGTGTTTCAGTCTTATGCCTTGTTCCCTCATCTCAACGTGTTTGAGAATGTGGCCTTCGGCTTGAGGGCTGCCAAAACACCTCGCCCACAGATCGAGAGCCGTGTCCAGCGAGCTTTGGAGCTGGTGAATCTGCCGAACTATGAAAAGCGGCCCGTCTTTGAACTGAGCGGCGGCGAACAGCAACGCGTCGCCATCGCACGGGCCGTTGTGATTGAACCGCAGATCCTGCTGCTCGACGAACCGCTGAGCAACCTCGACGCCAGCCTGCGAGAGCGGACGCGCCGGCAGCTTCGGGAGTTGATCACGTCGCTGGGAATCACGACCCTGTTTGTTACCCACGACCAGGAGGAAGCGTTTGCTCTTTCCGACCGCATTGTTCTGCTTTCCAAAGGCCAGTGCCAGCAGGTCGGAACTGCGCAGGCGCTTTACGACCATCCGGCGAATGAGTTTGTCGCCGGTTTCATCGGCAGGTCGACTATTCTTTCTTTGCCCCTAAAAGCAGTGGGTGAAGATTGCTTGAGTTATGTCTGGCCGTCCGGGCGTGAGCTGCGGCTGCGCAAGCCGATGGATCCGGTCAATCCTCAAGTCAAGGTCGGGCAGAGTTATAAGTTTCTTCTGCGGCCTGAAAAGATTGAATTTGAAAAACGAGAAGGCCAGGTTCAGCTCATGTCGGCAAAGCTCTTGAGTTATCGCTTCGCGGGAGCCTGGTCAGAGTGGGAGGTGGAGGGCGAGGGAGTTCGGCTGTCGGTCATCCGTCCGAATACGCCTTTAGATGCTCAGTGGGCAGTTGGAATGGCCTTGGATCTGTGGGTTCATTTGGAAGATGTTCAAATACTGGAAGCGTGAGACATTCCTTTGCGAAGTCCCTTGGTGTCGCGGTAGCCCTGTTGTGGATGGCTCGTAGGGGCAGACCTGTGTGTCTGCCCTCATTGGTGTGGCGACTCATCAAGGGCGGACACGCAGGTCCGCCCCTACCACCTCGAATAGCACAATTTGTCATCATCCCGTTAAACCCACGTTAAATCCTTGTGAGACGCCCTTTCATTTTCGCTCTCCATTTGCTAACGCTAGCTATCCTACTTTGGCTGGTTCTCTATCCTAATTCCTACATCCTGGTTCAAAGTTTTCTCCAGACGGGGCATCTAACCCTTGCTCACTATCGCGAATTCCTCACCAACCCTTCTGAGAGGGAAGCTCTCTGGAACAGTCTCTGGATCTCGGGGTGGAGTGTCGTGCTGTCCGGGCTGATCGGAGTGCCCTTAGCTTTCCTGTTTCACCGCTTTGATTTTCCAGGACGGAAGATTTTCGCAGCACTGGCCTCGCTGCCAGTGTTGCTGCCGCCTCTGGTCGGCGTGATCTCGTTTTTGTTTCTGTATGGCGAAAGCGGCATCCTTTCACGCAGCTTGCAGCATTGGCTGGGTTGGCGCGAACCGTTATTCTCGTTTCGCGGCGTTGGCGCGATTTTGTTTGTGCATGCCTACACCATGTACGTTTACTTCTACATGTTTGTTTCGGCAGGCCTGAAGAGGCTGGACTTTACCCTTATCGAAGCGGCGCGCTCGCTGGGCGCTTCACGCACCAGGATTTTCTTCCTGATCACTTTGCGTCAACTCACGCCTTCTTTGGTTGGCGCCGCCTTGCTGACCTTTATGACGTCGATGGCCAGCTTCAGCGCGCCTTACATCTTTGGCGGCGGAGTTCGGGTGCTGGCACTACAAATCTACAACTCGAAGCTCAATGGAGACCTCGAGATCGCCATGGTAGAGACCGTGATCTTGACTTTGGCTTCCATCGTGTTCCTGTTTCTTCTGCAGCGCTACGAAGGAACATCAAAGTATCGGTCTACGACCAAGGGCTCCCGCCAGCCGATGATGTTGGTGATTCATCCAGTGAAAAGGCTGCTGGCGGGCACGGCTGGGATTATGGCGGTGCTGTTCTTACTCCTTCCTCATCTGACTTTGCTTTTGATTAGCTTTGCAAAGGATGGAACGTGGACGATGGAGATACTCCCCCCTCGGTACACTTTCGAAAACTACACACGGCTCTTTTCTGATTCATCGTTCCTCGAGCCTGTCGTGAACAGTCTTCACATGGCGACGCTGGCGACGCTGGCGAATTTCGTATTTGCGTTTGTGGCGGCCTATCTGATTGTCCGTCAGAAAGTGCGTGGACGGGTGTTCATGAACAGCCTGATTCTTTTGCCTTGGGCCTTGCCCGGCACCGTGCTGGCTCTGAGCTTGGCAACCACGTTCAATCAGAACAACCCTTGGCAGGCAAGAGTCTTGCTGGTTGGCACCTACTGGATTTTGCCGCTGGCCTATTTCATTCGTAACATTCCGGTGGTTGTGCGAGCGGTGCAGGCGAGCTTCGAGCAATTTGATGCGGCGTTGGAAGAGGCGGCCCGCTCGCTGGGGGGAACCTGGATCTACAGCATGCGCCGTGTGGTGTTGCCAATGGTCTTGCCTGGAGCGCTGGCGGGTTCGCTGCTGGCCTTTGTCACGGCCCTTGGTGAGTTCGTCACGTCGATCGTCATCTACACCATCCACAATCGACCCATTTCTATTGAGATTCTAGCCCAGTTGCGCCAATTTAACTTTGGAAGTGCCGCGGCCTACAGCGTGTTTCTCATATTGCTCATTGGTGCGGCCTTTGTGCTGTCGGAGAAATACCTGTCTGACGCCGGCAACCGGGCAGTTTCGTGAACTTCTGCTGGTAGCGCAGTCCTGTCCGTTTTTTTAGGCAGGTCTGCGGTAGTGCGTTGAGTTTGCAGAGGGGCAATCCTTTCTCCCCCTTGCGAAGCGAATAGGGGGAGATCAAGAGGGGCTTTTCTCTCCGACCCCCTGCCGCAAAAAGCGCGGCGTCCCCCTTGGAAAAGGGGGACAAATGTAGAATAGAAACTCCAGGTGCAGGCTTCCAGCCTACAGGCTCACAGACCCGCCAACCCAATTCATCATGACTAAACAAACCCGACGGCTCGTTTTTATCCTGTTCTTCTGTTTCCCCTCGTCTTTGGGCGCTCAAAGTCAGGAACTTGCTATTGACCGCGGCGTTGTGGGCTTGTCGCAAGCTCTCGATCGGTTGCCCTTCACGTCGCGGGTCATGTTTGTCGCGGCCCATCCCGACGACGAAAACTCTGGCGTGTTGCCCTACGTCAGCCGCGGTCTGCATGCGCGAACAGCCTTACTAACCTTGACTCGGGGCGAAGGCGGTCAGAACCTTATCGGGCCCGATCTATTCGAGGCACTCGGCCTCATTCGCACCGGCGAGATGATGGCTGCTGGCGAATACTATGGAGTCCAGCAATTTTTCACGCGAGCGTTCGATTTCGGTTTCTCCAACAGTGCGACAGAAACCCTGGGCAAGTGGGGAAGAGAAGCGGTGCTGGGCGACATGGTGAGGGCGATTCGGCGCTTTCGACCACACGTGATGGTCTCCGTGTGGCGGGGAGACAAGTCGGACGGTCATGGACACCATCAGGCCGCAGGGCTGTTGGCTCGTGAGGCGTTCCAAGCCGCTGGCGATCCTGAGCGCTTCCCTGAACAAGTCCGCGAGGGGCTGACGCCATGGAAGGTTCAGAAGTTCTATAGCCGGGTCGGTGAGAAGGAACAACCGACCCTCCAGGTGAATCCCGGCCAGCACGTTGCGCTGCTGGGATCGTCCTACCAGGAAATTGCCTCACGCGGGTACAGCTCGCATCGCAGCCAGGGAAGCGGAGATGCCTACTCGGCGCCCGGCGCCAGAGCGTTTCAGTATCGGCTCATCTTTCCCGAAGGCCGGGTGGACAGCGGTTTTCTTGACGACGTACCGGTTGGCCTGGTTGATCTTGCCAGGCTTGTCGATAGCGGCTCAGGAGAGCGCCAGAGAGTTTTAGATGAGCTTACGCAGGTCGAGTCACTGATCGCCAAAGCCAAAGAACAGCTTCGACCGGGCGATTCTTCCGGCACGGTAGGACACTTGTTGCGAGGTCTGGAGAGAGTGCGAGCGCTGCACCAGAGTCTAGGGGACACGTCATCGAAGGCCCCGGAGGGCCAGGCTCTGGATTTTGTTCTGGCTGAAAGTGAACGTGACTTTGAGAAGGCTCTGGAACTTTCTACGGGGATCTATTTTGAAGTTCTGGCGGACGATTTGGAAGTTACTCCGGGTCAAACGTTTAACGTTGCGACGAGCGTCGTCAATCGTTCTTCAGAAACCATCGAGATCCAGCGCATCCTCCTCGAGTCGCAATGGAAGCACCATCTCTTGGAGGGCCATGTGCATCCGCTGCTGCCGCTGGAGAAATTGGCTATTAACATCTCGGGTCCTTGGGCTGCCCTGTCGTTGTTCCCCAATGAGACGCTGAATCTCAAGTTTTCAGTCACGGTGCCTGAGGACGCAAAGCCTTCCACTCCGCACTGGAAGCGAACTAGCAAGCAAGAGGCGGTGTATACGTTCTCCGACCCGACCCGCATCAACGAGCCCTTAGTTCCAGCACCGTTGTCTGCTCGCATGGAATACCGCCTGCATGGAACGGGGTTGCGCTTGAAACGTGCTGCAGAGTATTTGGACAGGGATCCCTTCAAGGGTACGCGTAAGATTCCATTGCTGGTCGTTCCGCCGGTGGCCATAGAGGTCACGCCGCCCCTTCAGTTGGTCTCGCTCACTTCGGCTGGCAGCAGCCGCGAGCTCCGGGTGAAGTTGGCGAACAACACGCGCAACCCCGTCTCAGGCAGCCTGTCACTCAGTCCTCCTGCTGGGTGGAGTTGTGAACCCAGACAGGTGCCGTTCGCGTTCTCCAAAGAAGGAGAGGCGGCAGCCTTCAAATTTGTAGCCGTCGCTGGAAAAGAGATTCAACCCGGGCGCGAGGTTTTTGAAGCGGTCGCAACCGTCAACGGTCAGAAGATCGATCAAAGTTATCGGATGTATTCTGTGTTGGATCTTTGGCGGTTACCGCTCTATCGGAAGGCAGACTCTGAAGTGGTGGCGTTTGACTTTAAGTTGCCGGCGAGACTGAAAGTGGCCTACATCATGGGCGCCGGAGATCGCGTTCCCGATGCACTCGTGCAGACGGGCCTGTCGGTGAAGCTTCTGGAAACAGAGGATCTGGCGGCAGGCGACCTGCGGCAGTACGACTGCATTATCGCCGGTGTGCGCGCCTATGACGTGCGAGACGATCTCATTGCGAACAATGCCCGCCTGCTAGACTACGTGAAACAGGGCGGTGTTTTTGTGGTCCAATACAATCGAAGGGAGCCCTGGAACAAAGCCCAATACGCTCCCTATCCAGCCAAGATAGCCAGTAACGACGACCGCGTGACAGACGAGAACGCTCCCGTCACAATTCTTGATCCAAAGCATCCCGTCTTTAATTTCCCGAACAAGATTACCTCTCAGGACTTCGAAGGTTGGGTGCAGGAACGCGGGCTTTACTTCATTCAGGACCGAGACCCACATTTCAAACCGCTGCTTGCTTCCGGAGATCCTGGTGGAAAGCCTCTCGACGGTGGCTTGCTGGTCGCCGATCACGGCACCGGGAAATACGTCCTGACGTCCTACGCCTGGTTTCGTCAGTTACCCGAAGGCGTCCCCGGAGCGATTCGGATTTTTGCGAATCTCATCAGTTTGGGACGAGCTCAGGCGAGCAAAGCCACGGACAAGACTCCAAGATGAGAAGCAAACCGAGTAGACGCGAAGAGCGCGAAGAAAGATGCAAAGAAGTGAAGGAGCTGCGGAACCAGTGTGCTAGTTTTGCTTCACGCCGAACTGTTTGAAGAACACTTCAGACCAGCCGGAGCACCCATGGGCCTTTTGTCGATTTCCTCATTTGTTGAACATTTGCAAATCATAGTGACAACTCCCGTGGATGCTCGTTTGTTGCGGTCGCAGGCTGGATTCGGCTCCCCTCGCCCCAACGCGGGAAGCTGTGAAAAATTGTGTTTGCCGCATGAACCTGATCCGGTAGGGACGCGGTGCCCCGCGTCCGGATTGGGTTTCCGGTTGTGGACGCGCGGCAGCGCGTCCCTACCGTTGAATTTTTTCACAGCTTCCGGGTGGAGGCCTGCAGGATAAATCAGCCGTGTGCTCGCCCCCTCACCCCATGAAGGCTTCTAATGCCTTCATCCTCTTCTCGCGTTGGGGCGAGGGGAACTGAGGTGGTTCGCGGTTTGCCTTGTCTGACTGATCCTGATGTCCACTCATTTTCATCTGTGGCGGGCACTCGTGGGTTTCCTGCAAGGAAACTCCATGATTTATGCCGCCGCGATTGCGTTCTACACACTCTTCTCTTTCTTTCCACTCATTCTTATCCTGTTAAACGTTGGCGGTGTGTTCATCCATCGCTTCGGTCTGGAGACCCAGATCGTCGAATCGGTCCGCTTTTATCTGCCTGTCGGTGCGGACTTGATTGAGGAGAATCTGAGACGCATCACGGCTTCGACTGCACCTACATCGCTTGTAGCCCTCGTCCTGCTGACCTGGACGGCCTCCGGCGCCTTCATCCCGCTGGAACTTGCATTGAACCGGGCTTGGGGGGTCAAGAAGGAACGGAACTTTTTCCTTCAAAGACTTGTGGCCGCCTCGATGGCACTGTTGTGTGGCACCTTTATCCTGGCGTCCGTCTTTGCCACGGCGACGATCGGCCGTCTTGACCGCTTCGTGCGCGCAGTTTTCCCCGAGGCTGGCAAGCTGGCGGTGACTGGAATCGTCTTCGAGATTCTGCTGGTGGTGGTTAGCTTCTTTCTAACGGTGTGCGTGTTTTCGTTGATCTACAAGATTGTCCCATACACACGAATTCGGCTCTCGCAGGTCACCCCTGCGGCCATCATGGCAGCCTGGACTTGGGAGCTGGCCAAATACGCCTTCACTACGCTGATTCGCTTTTCCAACTATAAGAATGTTTACGGCTCCATTGCCACCATGATCATGATCTTGACCTGGGTCTATCTGTCCGCCGCAATTCTGCTGTTCTTCGCTGAGTATTCGGCACAGATGCAGAGAAAACGCACGTGAGCACAGAATAAAGTAGCCGCCGACGTGAGGAGGCGGTGCGAGGAAGTGGCTTCCGCCTCGTTACCTTGGCGGCTACAGGATCATCCGGAAAACTTCAGTATTGCTTGAAAAACAGCGAAATGGTCATGGCAAAGCCGATCGCGATTACCGTCCGGCGAACGACAATCGGACCCAGCTTGCGCGCCAGGCCCGCTCCGCCATAGCCTCCGGAAACGGCGCCCAGAGCCATAATGGCGGCCACCGGCCACTCCACCAGCCCGGCGGTCATGAAGTACACGGTGGCGACGACGTTAATGCAGAGTGCAAACAAGTTCTTCAATCCGTTCATCTGGTGAATATCCGTCAGACCCAGCAGGCTCAGCGCGGCCAGCATTAGAATTCCGATGCCGGCGCCGAAATAGCCGCCATAGACCGCCACTCCGAATTGGAACACCGCCGCTCCTGCAAGCCAGCGCATTCCGTCGTGTTGATGCTGATGGACTCGCAACCAACGCTGGACGGTCGCTTGCAGCATGAACAGAATCGTGGCGAAGAGAATGAGGAAGGGTACAAGCCTGGCAAACACTCCTGGCGGCGTTTGCCGCAGCAGCACTGCACCTGTGATACCTCCCACAATGCTGGGAAAGATCAGCAAGAAGAGCTGCGTTCTCGTTTGCCGCAGCTCGTGGCGATATCCCCACATGCCGCCCAGCGAACCCGGCCAGAGGGCAGCTGTGCTGGTGGCATTCGCGACAATGGGCGACAGGCCCAGCCAAACAAGAGATGGAAACGTAAGCAATGTTCCCCCGCCAGCCACCGAGTTGATTATGCCTGCGATGAAGGCAACGCCGAAAACGGCGATCCAGTGGAAAAGGGTCATTGAAAAGTTCCTTGCTTCGGGCGAACAGCTTGCTCTGTGGTCGGGCAAACCGGAGCCGGACGGGATACTCCTGGCGATCTTTGCCTTTCGTTGTCGACTTCGTTCTCCGGCACAGATGTAGCGCAGACCGCTGCTTTTGGCGGTCTGCGGCCTTTCGTCGCGGATTCTACGAACTGCCGCAGACCTGCCCACAAAACGGGCGCTACAGGGGTCTTTAGACCCGCTCCGGTTTGCGGCGCGTGAAACTTACCATGAGCCGCGGCTTGTGGAAAACATTTCCAGCCCGCAAAGCGCATTTGATATCATCCGCCTGCTTTCACGAGGCAAAGCTAGTGAAGATTGCGCTGATTGGCTACGGCAAGATGGGAAGGGAAGTGGAACAGGCCGCTCGGCAGAGAGGTCATGCCATTGCTGCGCGAATCGATCCCATTGCAGACCTTGGCGCCGCGTCGGAGATCTCTTCTCAAACGATCGGAGGCGCGGACGTTTGTGTCGAGTTCACTCACCCGGAAGCTGCAGCCAGCAATATCGAGCAGGTGATCACCCTTCAGAAACCGCTGGTGGTGGGAACGACGGGCTGGTATGAGCACCTGCCAGCTATCGAGAAGAGGGTTCTGCAAGAGAAGACCGGTCTTGTTTACGCCCCCAATTTTTCTCTAGGGGTGAATCTTTTCTATCGGGTCGTTGCCGCGGCAGCGCGGCTTTTCCATCGCTTTGAGGAATACGATGTGTGCGGCGCCGAGACCCACCATCGCTTGAAAGTAGACAGTCCGAGTGGCACCGCGCGCAAATTGAGCGAGATTGTCCTCGAGCATTTCCCACGTAAGAAACGAATCGTGGTGGATTCGCTCAACCGGGCGATTGAACCGGAGGAGTTCCATCTGGTGTCGCTTCGGGCAGGGCACTTCCCGGGAACTCATTCACTGGCTTTCGACTCCGCGGCCGATACCGTTGAACTGACTCACACAGCGCGATCGCGAGCTGGCTTTGCGGCCGGAGCGTTGCTGGCTGCAGAATGGATCGTGGGTCGCCAGGGAGTTTACACGTTTGAGCAGGTGCTGGAGGATTTGCTGGGCGGCGTGGAGTAGACGGCGTCCGTGGCCGTGCGACGATTCGTAATTGCTTAGCGGGTCTGGAGCCCGAGTACCTCCGGCTTTCCAGCCTGACTGCCGCGGAGAACCAAGCCGTCAGGCTCGAAAGCCTGACCTACAACGCCGATTATTCTAGGAGACCTACCCAATGACATCCCGACCCTTATTTCGTGGCGCGATGACGGCGCTGGTGACTCCCTTCGACCGCGAAGGCAGAGTGCACGAAGAGCACCTGAAGCAGCTCATCGAGTTTCAAATTGCCGGTGGTGTGGATGCCATCGTCCCCTGCGGTACCACGGGAGAGGCTTCCACACTCGAGTACGACGAACACTTCCGTGTCTGCGAACTCACTGTGAAATGTGTGAACCGGCGCGCCAAGGTCATCGTTGGCGGTGGTAGCAACAACACTCGTCGTGCCATCGAGCTCACGCGGTTCTCGAAAGAGATTGGCGCCGACGCCGTTTTGTCCGTCGGACCCTATTACAACAAGCCGACCCAGGAGGGTCATTATCAGCACTTCAAAGCAATCGCTGAGTCCACCGACATCCCCATCATCATTTACAACATTCCCGGGCGGACGGGCGTCAACATTGAGCCCGAAACATTGTTGCGGTTGGCGGAGGTTCCCAACATCGTTGGCGTCAAGGAGGCTTCTGGAAATCTGGACCAGATGATGTTGATTCTGCGCGGGCGGCCGGCCCACTTCACGGTGTTGTCCGGAGACGACTCGTTAGCGCTGCCCCTGATCGCCGCGGGCGGGGATGGCTGTATCTCGGTTCTGGCCAACGAAATGCCCAGAGAATTTACGCGGATGATTCATGCTGCTCTCGACAATTGCTGGGATGAAGCCCGCCGCATCCACTACGAAACCTATTCCTTGATGCGCGTCAACTTCGTGGAAACCAATCCTGTGCCCGTCAAAGCGGCGTTGGCAATGATGGGCTTGATTGAAGAGGTTTACCGGCTGCCGCTCTGCCCGATGCAACCAAAGAATCGTGAAAGGGTCCAAACTGCCCTTAGAGAGTTGAAGTTGATTGCATAGCCACAGGGACACGCGACACGGACAGGGATGTTGGACACAGATTGCGCACAGGGACGCAGTGAATGAGGAATGCCAAAGTTCGAATGACGAAGGCTGAATGTCTAAAGGTGCTTGTTCGTCATTCGGGTTTCGGATTTCTTTAGTCATTGGTGCTTGGGCATTAGTCATTCCTGCTGAGACATATTGCTCAGCCGCAGCAGTGTTTCGAGGGCGTCACTCTCTCCTAATCTGCGTTCCTCTGCGCAATCTGCGTCCAGTATTCCTGTCTTTGTCCCTGTGCCCCTGTGGCGCTCTGAACCATGGATCTCGAGAAACTGATTCCTCTTCATTTTTCCCGAAAGCGCGAAGAACTCGACGAAGAGTCTCGCCAGCTTTTTGAGGCCTTCATCGTCAGACTCGATGCCGGAGAGATTCGCGCTGCTGAAAAGCGCGGCGGCCAGTGGCAGGTTAACCACTGGGTGAAGCAGGGCATCCTGCTTGGCTTCCGTCTCGGATGGATTGCCGATTTTTCCATTAACGACACTTTCCAGTTTCGTGACAAGCACACCTATCCACTTAAGAACCTGAAGGAGCTCTCGCAGAACATTCGACTGGTGCCCGGCGGTTCCTCGGTGCGGCGGGGGGCCTATCTCGGGAATAACGTCACCCTGATGCCGCCAATGTACATCAACACCGGCGCCTACGTGGACGATGAGACGATGGTGGACTCCCATGCGTTGGTGGGTTCGTGCGCGCAGATTGGCAAGCGCGTGCATCTTAGTGCTGGAAGCCAGATTGGCGGCGTGCTCGAGCCCGTTGGGGCCATGCCGGTGATCATTGAGGACGATGTTTTGATTGGCGGCAACTGCGGCATTTATGAAGGCGCCATTGTTGAAGCGCGCGCCGTCATCGGGGCGGGAACGATTATTACCGGCTCGACTCCAGTCTATGATTTGGTGAACAGCCAGGTGCTGCGGAAAGCTGCGGACGCTCCGCTGGTTGTTCCGCGCAACGCTGTTGTGGTGCCAGGAACACGTCCGGCTCGAGGTGCTTTTGCCATCGAGCATCACCTGCACATTGCTTGTCCCGTGATCGTGAAGTATCGGGATGATTCCACCGATGCAACGACAACGCTCGAGGAGTTGTTGCGGTAGGTGTGAACGGAAGCCTGGCGGCCATCAAGAGTGGCAGAGTCCCCTCGTCTGAGGAGAGCAACATACCCCGCATTCCACGACGCTGATCTCGAAATGACCCATTCGCAAATCCAACACGTTGCCGCAGCGCTTCAGCCGAAGCTGGTGGAGATTCGCCGCGACCTGCACCAACACCCGGAACTGAGTAATCGCGAGTTCCGCACAGCAGGCATTGTGGCCGAGCATCTCAGGCGGCTCGGCCTTTCGGTTCAGACCGGTGTCGCGCATACCGGCGTCGTGGGACTTCTTGCAGGAAGCCGTCCCGGCCCCACCGTGGCCGTGCGGGCCGACATGGATGCTTTGCCCATCCAGGAAATGAATGCGGTGCCGTACCGGTCGAAGTACGACGGAGTGAAGCATGCGTGCGGCCACGATGTGCATACAACCATAGGGCTGGGTGTTGCCGAAACGCTCAGCCAGATGCGAACGACACTCCAGGGCTCGGTGAAGTTCATCTTCCAACCGGCCGAGGAAGGCGCCCCGGCAGGGGAAACCGGTGGCGCCTGCCTGATGCTTGACGAGGGAGTTCTGGACAACCCTCCGGTCGAATCGATTCTCGGTTTGCATGTCATGCCCACACTGGATGCGGGAAGACTGGGTTACCACGCCGGCCCGGTTTGGGCCAGCAACGATGCGATTGAGGTGGTCATTCACGGACGCAAGACCCATGGCGCGTATCCGCACACCGGCGTGGATGCCATTCTGGTGGCCTCGCACGTGCTGCAAGCCTTGCAGACGTTCGTCAATCGCTCGGTGGATGTGCGTGATCCACTCCTGATTTCCTTCGGAGTGATTCAGGGTGGGAATCAGTTCAACGTGATTGCTGACGAGGTGCGGTTGCTGGGAATGATGCGGTGCCTCAATCCGGAGATCCGCCGGACTGCGCCGGTCAGGATTGAAGAGCTAGTCCGCGGAATCACTGGATCCTTTGGGGCGTCTCACTCGCTAAAGATCACGCCGGGCGCGCCGGTGACAATGAACCATCCCGACATGGTGAGAAAAGCCGTGCCGGTACTCGAAGCCGCCGTGGGCAAGGAAAACGTGCTGTTGCAGAAACCACAGATGGGCGCAGAAGACTTCGCCTGCTACGCTGAGCGCGTGCCGGGATTCTATTTCATGCTGGGTGTGCGCAATGAGAGCCAGGGCATCAGTGAAATGCTGCATACGCCGCGATTTGATGTGGACGAAACTTGTCTCTCGGTGGGCGTTCAGGCGATGAGCAGCCTCGTCATAGAGTGCTTGGGTTCGCGTTAGCTCGATATCACACGGCCGGAAACGAGTCATATCCTCTGAAAATCCCGTCCTTGGAGGCGGTGAAGGCTTAGCCTTCACCTTAGCACCGGGGTGGGTTTGTTCCCAGCTGTAGTCCACAACCCATCCCATGGCGGACAGCCCTTGCCCCTCCCGAGGAGCCCACCTTGAGTGGCCTTGACAGGAGCGCTGCCTTGGATTGACATTGCCGGCTGCATTCGCCAGAATCCGTTCTCCACGCACTGACTGAGATTGTCTGCAAGTCCTCTGTCTTTCCTATGGTTCAGCCTGTCACTGGTTACAGCGGGTTTCTTTTGGGCGCCAATGTTGTCTTAGCGGCCTTTCTTTTGGTTGGGGTGACCGCGATGTTTCTGGGCCGTGGGCAGAGCCGCGGCGCTGGGAGTCCGCTCTCCGAAGTCTTTGCCAAGCAAGCGCAGTCTGCAGCCGGGGTGCTGAGGTCTGAGTTGGAGAGAGTGCGGCAAGAGACTCGGGCGGCGGCTGAACTGGCGACTCACATCTTTTCCAATCCTGAGAGTTACCGCCTCGCCGCACAACCGGGTGAGTATGACTACGATCAGGCCACAACACTTTACGGTTCCGTCCGAAATGACGGCACTTCCGTCGTGTTCTTGAGTGCCGCCAGTGTCCTGAATCCAGAAATTCTCCGTGAGATTCGATTGTCGGAGTACCTCAACCCAATTTTCAGAACTTCCGCAAGTTTGAATCCTCTCGGTCGCAGCATTGCCCTCTACACAACCGATGGACTGGTACGAAGCTATCCGTGGTTCGATTTCAAGAGCCGGATTGCCTCCGGGGCACTGAAACCCAGATTTTCGGTGACCGAACTGCCCTTTTTTGCAAAGGCGATACCCTCACGAAATCCTTCGAAAGAGGGTGTTTGGGAGGTGTTTAATAGCGGCTCTCAGAGCGGGGAAATACAACTCGTATGTGCCGCGCCGTTTCTAGCCGGTGACACCTTCCGAGGCGTTGTCGTCACTGAGGTGGATGCCGGAAAGCTGGCAGCGCAGATTTTTGGGAATCTGGAACCGCGCGAAGCGCTGGGCCTGCTGCTGGCCGGCGGAGACCGTGTTCTGGGAACCAGCCGCACATCGGAGTCGAACGTTAAGCTCAACGGCTCGTTGCCTGCCGTCCTCAAGGATCTGGAGGTATCTGGCCTGACGGGATTGGAGCCTCTCTTGCGGCGGTTGGCGAGCGACGAGAGGTTCGTTGGCAGCCAAGCCGGGTTCCTTGTGGCAGCTTCAGGGGCAGGTGGCTTGCCAGTGAAGCCAGTTCTCGTCGTGCCCGAAGGGCTAGCTGCTGGGCAATACAGCTCCCTCCGAGGGTCCAGTTTGCCTGTCTGGTTGCTGATTGGAGCAGTGTTGGCTTGCGGCGTTTTGCTGGCCGACGCCTGGTGGATTACCGAAACGCGACGCAACCTTGCAGAGTCGGAGAGGAAGCTCAGCGAGTCGTTCACGGCGCTGTCGGATCTGAATTTGCAATCGGCCCTGATTGCCGCGCCCCCCCACGCAGTGCTCGGCGAACTCTATCCGAAGTTTGACGAAGGATTGCTTTCCATCCAGAAAGCCCTCGAAGCCAGCCCGTTGGACCCGGTTCCAGAAGAGTTTGCGCCAGTCTCCAAAAGCGTGGGTCGCGACCTGCAGCAAATCGAGCACCAGGCAGCCGTGTTCTGCGCATTCGACGCCGCCGATTCTGCCCAGCGCAATCTGAATCGGCTGGGGGCAGCATTGCGCAACGCGTTTGAAGTACGGCTGGTAACCTTCTTATCCTATTTCGAATCGGCGCTAAGGATCTTGCCGCAGGGCGCGGGCGGCCCAGCGGAGGAAGCCACCCTGGACTGGAAAGAGGGACCCTTGTTTGACGCCCTGATCCGATCGCAGGGAGTCGTATCATCCAACACCCTGGTTCTGTCCGCAGAGGAACGGCAGCTGTTGTCTCCATTGATTCGGGGCGGTTACCTCGCGGTGCCCTTGTTGGATGACCAGAGACTGGTGGGCGCAGTAGTGCTTTCGGACCAGCCGTCGGGTGTCTCTTCCGGGGATGAAGCGTTCCTTGGGTCGCTGCAAGCGGTCTTGAGCAAGACAGTTCAGAACATCCATCAATGCGATGGTCTTTCGAAGCTGAACCAACTGCGGCGCGAGTATTGCTTTGAATTGGCCAAGGCCCTTGAGACTCCACTGGACCGGATTCGAACCGAGGTGCAGTCCATCTACGCTCGCCTGGGGAAGCTGACGCCTTACTACAAGCAGCACTGCGAGACGATCTTGTTCGAAGTGGGCAAGCTCTACGAAATGCTGCGGGAAGCACGCGAGGCTGAGACGACAGTAGAGTCAGAACCGGCCCCTTCTTCGGAAGGCGCCGTTGCCACTGTCGAGAAGAAGGACCGCGAATGAACGCGGGAGATCCAGACGCCCTGCAAATTTCCTTGAGTTTGCGTGTGAGGCTTCACTATCATTCCTCCATTCTTGGGGTGAGACGACAACAGGGAGACGGATGAACTGGTACGAAGAGCTTTTCAATTCAGACTACGACCGGGTTTACTGCCCTGCGTTTACACCCGAGCGTAATGCTTCTGAAGTCGATTTCCTCGAGTCAGTGTTGCTGATGCCCAAAGGAGGCCAGGTTCTGGATGTGGCGTGTGGCCACGGCCGCCATGCCATTGAGCTGGCCAAACGGGGCTATCAGGTGATGGGCATCGATCTCAACCCGCGCTTCATCGACCTCGCGCGGCAATCTGCCCAGCTCAATGAGTTGACTAACATCGAGTTCCTGGTCGGCGATATGCGGGAAAGCTACTTTGTCAATCGCTTCAATGGCGCTTTCAGCTACTTCACCAGCTTTGGGTATTTCAACGATGCCGATAACCAGAAGGTTCTTGAGAGCATTGCCAAAGCGCTTGCGAAGAGCGGCGTTTTCGTGCTCGAAACCGTGAATCGCGATTGGACAATCCACAAGGTGGAAAACCAGCCGCGCCGTTGGGACGAAATCGAACCCGACTTCTTCTTGTTGGAAGATACCAGCTTCAATGCCCACACCTCGCGTATCCACACCAAACGCATCATTTTCGACAAAGGCGAACGCCGCGCGGTCGAATATGACATCAAGCTCTACACCCATGCGGAACTGGAAGACCTGTTGGAGGAAGCAGGCATGCAGGTTATCTCCACGTTTGGAAGCAAGGAGATGACACCGTACTCTGTTTCCAGCCCGCGTATGATCATCGTCAGCAAGAAGCAGTGAATCCGCCCCTGTCTCAGTCCTGCTCCTTCCAGAGCTCGAATCCCCCGCTTGAGGCCGGGTGTCTTTCAGGAAAGGGACATCGAAGATCCCTGTAGCCCTGGAGCGCAGACCGGCGTTCTGTGCAGGTCTGCGGCTTTAGAAGAAACGATCCCGCAGAACCTGAACGGCAAAGCCGCGGAGAAGCGGGGTCTGCGCGACAAAGTGATCCCAGATTCTGCGAGCCCAGGCGGACATCATGAACAAGGTCCGAGGGCAATTTTGCGCCGAGAGAAGTATTGCGACAACAATGCATTCGAATTGTCAGACTAGAGCGTTTCTGTTTTTTACAGCCTTGCTGTTCTCCTGCATCGAGCTAGGTTACCTCCAGGGCGCGTCCAAAGCTCCGGTTCGCTCAAAAGAAGGGATGGTGGCCTCGGCTGAGAACCTTGCCTCCCAGATTGGCATCGATACCTTGAAGAAAGGCGGCAACGCCGTGGACGCTGCCGTTGCCGTTGGCTTCGCGCTGGCTGTCACCCATCCCACGGCGGGAAATCTTGGCGGTGGCGGCTTTATGATGATCCGCTTTGCCAGTGGCGAGACGGCGTGCATCGATTACAGGGAAACGGCTCCGGCGGCGGCTGACCGGGATGCTTACCTCGACAGCGCCGGCCAGATCGTTCCAAAGGCGAGCACACAAGGTTATCAGGCCAGCGGCGTTCCGGGAACTCCGGCGGGTCTCTGCCTTGCGCAGAAGAAGTACGGACGTCTTTCGCTCAAGGAGGTGATTCAACCGGCAATCGACCTGGCTGAACAAGGATTTCTGGTCAGTGACCACTTAAGCGACTCTCTCAAATGGGCAGCACCTCTGCTGGAGTTGTTTCCGGAATCACGTCGGGTGTACTTAAACAGCGGAAAATACTTCGAGCCCGGCGAAAGGTTCACCCAGCAGGATCTCGCCTGGAGTCTCAAAGCCATCAGAGACAAAGGAAGCGGCGGTTTCTATCGAGGGGAGATGGCTGCGAAGATCGCCGCTGCCTACGAGCCGCACGGACGTTGGA
>Ga0163150_10003667_pt1 | contig 21351 bp, 17 predicted proteins | sample OliLakLV19P2IB_FD_148628 | JGI IMG/M metagenome (GOLD analysis project Ga0163150, IMG submission 148628) | Freshwater microbial mat bacterial communities from Lake Vanda, McMurdo Dry Valleys, Antarctica - Oligotrophic Lake LV.19.P2.IB | ecosystem: Environmental > Aquatic > Freshwater > Lake >...
CAGAAGCGCTGGCGACGATTGAACCGACATGAATTGATTCAAGATGTGATCGCCGGCGTGACGTTCACGGACGGCGCAAAGAAACAGGCCGCCTGATCACGCCGTCCACAGGATTTGACCATAGCTCGAAATGTCGGGCGGGAACAATTGAAATGTGTACCGGAGATCATCTGCATCAATGATCAATGGTCGCGCGAGTTTCGTTCCATCGCCTTCGAGGCGATGGAACAAACGGCTCGGCGGGAGCCTCGCCCTCCCAATCAACACACGGCTCGGCGGCAACCTCGCCCTCCCTCACTGCAACATCCAGTACTTGTCCTTGAAGTCCATGAACGTCTTCTCGCTGTTGAGCGGCAGGAGCTCGACGTGGCCGTCGAGGAAGGCGACGTTGCTCGCGTTCATGTGCCACAGCCCGATTTGCGGCCGCATCCAGTAGGGGTTGTAATTGTTCTGGTTGCCGCGGTCGCCGTCGCCGAGCAGGTTCTGAAAATAAACGTTGGCGGCGGCGGGCGAGGGGACGTACGGGTTCCACGAGCGGTGCCCGTCGAACATGGCGACCTTTTGCGAGACGTCGCGCTGCTTGTGCAGGTTGGGGCTGCTGTTGGGGTCGATATTGGTGGGCCCGACACCGTTGGGCGCGACGCCCCAGCCGTAGCCGTGCCCGCCGAAATAGGGGTTCGGGCGGTAGTTGGCGAACACGATGTAGCGCTGGCCGTTGAGGAAGCCGGTCTCGGGTTCGCGCGGGTGGGTCGCGCTGTTGTAGGCCTTGCACTTGTAGGCCATCATGTCCTTGTTCAGGTAATCCCACAGCAGCGTCGCCCAGGTGTGGCCGCCGTAACCATTCCACGGGTCGGTGGTGCTGCCGAAGCGGGCGAGGTCTTCGGCATGGCTCCACGCCCACGGCAGCCGGCCGCGCGTGTCCTGGCAATACATTTCCAGGGCCCGCCCGATCTGCTGAAGCTTCGTCTGGCAATCGGCCGAGTGCCCCATCTGCTTCGCCTTGCCCACCGCGGGCAGCAGCAGCGCGATCAGCAGCGCGATCAGCGAAATCGAGATCATCAGCTCGATGACGGTGAACGCCAGACGGGGTGTGCGGCGGACAGACATGGCGGCGACTCGCGAGATGACTCCAACATGATAATGGACGGCGTGCGATTCAGAAAGGGAGCAAAGAAGAGGGACAGGGGAAAGGCGCGGAAGACAGAGGACGGGGGCCGGCAGACAGAAAGGCCGCCGAGCGACCCGGCCATTGCCTGCTGCGCTTGTGCCTGCTGCCTCGTGTTTTCCGCCTTCTGTCTCCCGTCTCCTGCCTCGCCGCTTTACACCTTCGCCTCCACCGCCATGGTGAGCTTCATGCTGACGCCGTGCTTGCCTTCGTCGTAATAGTCGGGCAGCAGGCGGACGCACTCGAAGCCGGCCTTTTCGTAGAGGGCGATGGCGCGGTCGTTGTCGGCGCGGACCTCGAGGTAGACGTGGCGGACGCCGCGGTCGCGCAGCTCTTTGAGGGCGCTATTCAGCAGCAGACGGCCGACGCCCTTGCCCTGGCAGGTGGGGTCGATGGCGAGGGTGTAGATGCGGCCGGAGCGGTGGCCGCGGTGCTGGCGGATGAGCGAGACGCACCAGCCGGCGATGGTCAGGTCGGTGCCCTCGGGGCCGATGCCGTCGGCCACGCGGCAGAGCGTGTTGGGGTTGTCAATCAATCCGCGTATCTGCCGCATGGTGAAGGCGTCCTCCGGCTGGAAGCAGGAGTGCTCGATGAGCAGCAGGCCGGGGATGTCATCCGGCAAGGCCTTGCGGACGACGAGCTGGTCGGCGGGGCGGTCGAGTCCGGCCGAGCCGGTCAAGGGCGAGCGGTGCAGCTCGACGTGGGCGGGGTGCAGCGAGTGGGTGGAGTCCGGGGTATCCGGGGTATCCGTGGTATCCGGGGACATTGTGGGTTGCTCGAAGAGCGGCGACTCGTTGCGGTGGATGAAGCGGGTGGCCTTGAGCGGGCGGTGGATCACGTACTTGCTCAGGTGCCTTGTGGGGCGGTAGCTCTGCTTGGTGAATCGTAGGGTCGGGATGCCCCAGTCGTCGCCGACGTTGATCTCGGGCTTGTCGCTCCAGCACAGCCGGCAGAACTCGCTGAAGATGAACTGCGGGGCGCCGTGGAAGCTGGGGTCGGTCTTCTCGAAGAGGATCGAGGCCTGCACGGGCGACAGCGATTCGCCGAGCGTGAAGCCGACGAGCGTCTGATCTACATAGAGGACGAGGCCCTTCATGCCGAGCTGGGCGTGATTGGTGAGGGCGACGGTGCAGGCGGCGGTGTCGCGGCGGCGGAGCTCGGCGGTGTTGCGGGCGTGGCCGTCGTCGGTGACCTGGCCGGCGTGCGATTCATCGGCGTGGCGGCGCCACTGGTGCAGCAGGGCGAGGCACTCATTCACATGGTGCGGCTGCATGACCTCGGCGCGGTGGCCGGGGTAGTCGCGCATGAACTTGGTGCGGGCGTGCCGCTTGGATTTCAGGGCCCCGCCGGGCAGGTCGATCATGTTGCCCACCGGGTAGATGTAGTCGCCGGACATCGGCGCCGCCGACAGGCGCAGCCGCCGGCCGAGCACCGCGTTGATGCGCTCGAGCAGCTCGTCGGACACGTACTCGATGCGCGACTCGTGGCGGTCGGCGTGGATGTCGTTGTAGGCATCCATCAGGTCGAAGGCATCGCCGAGGCAGCGGCGCAGGTCGGTCGATGACGCGCCGGGCTGCGGGATCGGCGGGAGCAGCATGGTGAGGTCGCCGGTCCCGTTGGCGAAGATGCACAGGTGCCGGTGGTAAGCGCACCAGTACAGCTTCAATGCCGTGGTCCATGCGAAGACGTTGGCGAATGAATAGTCCGAGATCGGCTGCGCCAAGGATTGGAACGCAGGGTCGAGAGTTGATTTGTCGGTCAGGGTGATTTGTGCGAGACCGAGTCGCGGTTCAGGTTCGTCGTCCATTGGATTGGCGGTTTGCCAACCTCCAGGGCACGCCGGTGAGGCGGGTGGCGGCGAAATCTTTGGTGACGGGCCTCACATTCAGCCGGTCACCGGTGATTGCCGCACACGAGACGGAGCAAATCATCGTCACTTCGCGTTCGGTTTCAAGAGGGTCAGGCCAAATATGGACAAGATTTTCTAATTCAGGGTTTATCTTAGGTCGAGGGGGCGCAATCGGGGCGGGCGGTGCGGGTTATGGGACGGGTTGAGGCGCCGTGGAACCGTCGACGTGCGGTGTGAAAGCGCTGACACACGACGGTCGGCGGTCCGGTTCCCCTCCCTCTTAGGGAGGGGTTAGGGGAGGGTCGAGGCTACAAAACCACTGAAATTCTCGTTGTTTCCGTGCGTCTGCGGGTGGGCGCACTTTGGTTGCGTCCGCTCGACCCTCCCCCGGCCCCTCCCTGGGAGGGAGGGGAGTAGGAGCCACCCCCTCACTTCTTCGCCTTCACCTTCACCTGGCTCAGCCCGCGGTAGTTCCACAGGTTCGGGTTGATGTTCTCCACCACGTCGGGGTCGAAGACATGCAGCGCGTTGTACTGGTAGATCGGGGCGATCGGCTGGTCGCGGGTCAGGATGCGCTCGGCCTCGAGCAGCAGGGCGAACCGCTTCTTGGGGTCGAGCTCCTTGGCGGCGGCGTGGTAGAACCCGTCGAACTCGGGGCTGGAGTAGGCGCTGTTGTTGTGGCCATCGTCAGTGATGTGCTGCTCGAGGAAGGTGGTGGGGTCGCGGTAGTCGCCGTACCAGCCGCCGCGGGCGACGGCGAACTGCGTCTTGCGGCGGAGGTCCATGGTGCGGTTCTTCTCGACGCCGTCGAGCCCGATGTCGACGCCCAGCTCGCGCTTCCAGACCTGCTGGATGACTTGCGCGACGTTCTCGTGCCCGGCGCCGGTGTTGTAGAGGATCTTGTAATCCTGCGGGAAGCCGACGCCCTTGGGATAGCCCGCCTCGGCGAGCAGTTGGCGGGCGGCCTCGGGGTCGTACTTGCAGCCGAGCTCGACGGGCGGGTTGTAGCCGGGGATCGCGTCGACGGGTGTCATGGTGAAGGCGATGGGCTGGTGCAGGCGGGTGATCTGCTCGACGATGTACTTGCGGTCGATGCACATCGACAGCGCCCGGCGGACGCGCGCGTCGGCCAGCGGGTTCTTCTGGCCCTGCCATTGGGGCTTGCAGTTGAAGTGATAGAAGTACGTACCCGCCCCGCCGATCAGGTGAACATCGTTGCGCTTGCCTTTCTTCTGTTCCTCGATCAGGTCGGCCGCCACCGACGAACTGGTGGGGATATCCGGCAGCCAGTGGGCCTCGCCGCGCTTGTACATGATCATCGCGGTCATCGGGTCTTCGACGATCACCTGGGCGATCGAGTCGTTGCCCATGTTGGCGCGGTCCCAGTAATGCGGGTTGGCCTTGAACAGCGTGTGCGACTTGAAGCGCATGGCGGCGAGGTAGTAGGGGCCGTTGGTGATGACGCGCTTGGGGTCGCTGAAATACTCGGCGGCGGAAATGATGCCGCCGGTGTCGGCGGCGAGCGAGACGGTCGGGTGGACGCTCGCTTTATGAACCGGGGCGTAGGTGGCGAAGGCGAGCAGCTCCAGGAAGAACGGCGTCGGCCGTTCCAGGGTGATCGAGATGGTCTTGTCGTCGACCGCCTTGACGGCGACCATCGCGTCGAAGTCGGCCATGGTTTTTTTGTAGAGCGCCTCGGCGGTGGCTTTGTTCTTCGCCTCCGGCTCTCCACCATACTTCGCGAGCACCGCGTCGAGTTCCCGCCGGGCGGCGAGTTTCTTGCGGGCCTCCTGAGCCTCGGGACCGTCGCCCTCGACAAGGACCCCCGCGCCGAGGTAGGCCGCGAGGTCTGCGGTGCGGGTGTCGAAGAACTGGCGGGCACCCTTGATGTACATCATCAGGCTGAAATACTGCGAGGCGTAATCGGGCAGCATCGCCCGCTGCCATGCGTAAATAAAATCGCCGGCGGTGAGTGGGTCGCCGTTGCTCCAGCGGGCGCTGTCGCGGACGTGCAGCGTGTAGGTGAGCTTGTCTTCGCTGACCTCCCAGCGATCGACCGACGCCGGCTCCAGCGCCATCGTCTTGGTGTTCACCAGCAGCGGCGTCTCGAACATCAGTTCGAGGGCGCGAAAATCCGTCAGCCAGCTCGCGGCCTGCGGGTCGAGCGTGTCGACCTCGGCGGCGCTGACGAAGACGAAGTCGGCCTCCTGGAACGAGTCGCGCATGGAGATCGCCAGAAGTGCCGAGCCGGCGGCGATGAGCACGGCGAAGAGGATGGCCATGAGTTTCATGGAGGGAGTCCGGCGGTGTCGAGGTTGGTGCGTCAGTCTGAATCTGGGTGGCACGGGCAGGCCGCGGTCCGCCGCGGTTTGCCCGTGGTCGCTGGCCGTACGGTGACCGCCACGGGCAAACCGCCCCAAGCGGCGGCCTGCCCGTGCCACCCAGTCCGCCGCTACGGCGGATGGCACGCGCATCCGCGTGCCTCCATCATATCCACCGACAAAACAGAATCGGCCGGCCAATCCTGCATCGCAGGGCTGACCGGCCGATTCGGAGCACCATCACGGCTTAGGTGGTGCTGGTGAGATTTTGCTGACGCACCGCGTGGGTGGCACTGACAAGCGCAGTCTTCGGAGCTTGTCAGTGTCCGGCGACGAAGGGCGTTCCTCACTGACAAGGCCTCAAAGCAGTCCTTGTCAGTGCCACCCGCACAGACTCAATATCAGGGCGTCTTCGGCTTCACCGGCTCAGCGGCCTCGATGCCCAGCAATTCGACCTCAAACACCAGCACCGCGTTGGGCCCGATGGTGCCGTCGCGCGTGCCGCGCTCGCCGTAGGCGATTTCGCTGGGCAGGTAAAGCTTCCACTTGGAGCCGACCTTCATCATCTGCAGGGCCTCGGTCCAGCCCTCGATCACGCCGCCGACCTCGAACGTCGCGGGGACCTTGCGCTTGTAGCTGGAGTCGAACTCGGTGCCGTCGAGCAGCGTGCCCTTGTAGTGGGTGCGGACGGTGTCGGTCGCCTTGGGGCTCGGGCCGATGCCCTCGGTGAGCACCTCATACTGCATGCCGCTCTTGGTGGTCTTGACGCCTTCCTTCTTCTTGTTCTCGGTGAGAAACGCCTCGCCGTCCTTCTTGTTCTTGTCGGCCAGCACCTTGCGGTCCTCCGCGGCCTTGGCCTGCACGCCGGCGGCCTTCTTTTCCATCTCGCCCTGGAACGCCACGATGACTTCGCGGATCTGGTCCTCGGTGAGCAGCGGCTTCGCCGTCTTCTCGGTGAGCGCCGCCTTGATGCCGCTGGCGAGCAGGTCGGCATCGATGTCGACGCCGTCGCGCATCATGTTGCGGCCGATGTTCAGGCCGATCGCGTAGCTCACCTTGTCCTTGAGGTTCTTCAGCGGGCCAACGGGGTCGTTGAGGGTGGACTTCGGCGGCTCTTCCTTGGCGTCCTTCGCGTCCTTAGTCGGCTCCTTCGCCGGCTCCTTGGCGGGTTCGACGGCCTTGGGCTCCTTCGGGGCCGCGTCCTTCGCCTCATCGGCCGCCAGCGCGATGCCGGCCGTCAAGCCGGCGGCGCACAGAAACATCCACATCCGTCGCATCACAGTTCCTTTCAAGGGGGGATTTCAACAGGAAACGCAACCGCAAGGGGCGATTGCCAAGCCGAACAGTATAGCCAAAACGTGGAAAGTCCCGGCAAGCGCGGTGAAAAATGCAGGGTAAATGTGCGTGCCGAGGTGAAGGCGCCGCCAAGCCTTGCCGGTGCCACGGGTCGGCTCGGCGACCCGTGCGCCACACGGAACACGGGTCGCAAAGCCGACCCGTGGCACCGCGGATCACCGGGTGCGCTGGAGCGCCCGCACGCTGACGCGTGGCGGCTCGGACGGCGTCTTACCATCGATCTGATTCCCCGGCACCGGCGGCTTCGTCCACGGGAAGTTCCCCCCGCCCCACGGACCCACCGTGAACAAATACACCAGCGCCAGCACCATCAGCAGCAACACCACGATCACCAGCTTCCCCTTCCAGCTCGACCGCCTGCGACCCGTCGCATCGTGTACCTGCCGCTGGGTGACCGCCTCGCCGGTGGACTTGGCGACCTCTTCCTTGGCGAGCATGTCGAAGTATTTCTGCTCCTCCTTCGGTCCGCCGGTGCGGGTGATGGAGGCGTAATACCCGTCGCCGGTGGTGCGCGGGAGGACAAAGAAGATGCGACCTTCCTCATCGCGGACGCTGCGGCCGATGTCCTTGTCGCGGACGCGCACCGGCCGATTCGAGTGCGGGCTGTTGATTTCGATCCACATGGCCAGATGTTAGCGGATCAGCGGCGGATGGTGGCGACTGGAATCGTCGCTCGGGCGGCTCGACCCCCTCTCCCCCCGGGAGAGGACAGGCTCAATCGCCGCGAAGCAGCGATTGAGACAGGTGAGGGGAAGATCAACTGCCTGCAAGAGTGGCGAACGGCGCGAGTTCGCTCCTATTGACTTACATCCGCGTCACATCGGCCCGTATCCGTCACCTTCGGCGTCTCACCCTCACCCGGCTCGCCGAGCCTCGCCGACCTCTCCCTCGGAGGGAGAGGTGGGAACGGCCTCTCCGTCTAATCGCCTTCCTCCCCGCCTCTGCCTAAAATCCGCCTTGCCGCGGCGATCGTGCTTCCACCGGTGGTCATGCAACCGGTCCCCTCTCATGCGGGCGCGGCTCACGAAAGAGTGCAATGACCCAGGCTGTTGACGATCTCGTTCGGCCCGCCGCCGTGCCGCCGCAACTGTTGCCCGAGGTCCCCATCGCCACCGCGATGCCCGTGCTGGTCGCCCTCAGCGCCTCGCACATGCTCAACGACACGATCCAGTCGCTGATCCCCGCGATGTATCCCGTGCTCAAGGAGGCCCACTCCTTCTCCTACGCCCAGCTCGGCTGGATCACCTTCACCTTCCAGCTCACCGCGTCGCTGCTCCAGCCCATCGTCGGCACGCTCACCGACCGCCGGCCGCGACCGTTCGCGCTGCCGGTGGGCATGAGCGTCACCCTCGCCGGGCTGCTGCTGCTTTCGCAGGCCGGCGACTTGCCAGTGATCCTTCTCGCCGCCGCGATGGTCGGCACCGGCTCCTCCATCTTCCACCCCGAGGCCTCGCGCCTCGCCCACATGGCCGCCGGCCGGCGGCACGGCTTCGCGCAATCGCTCTTCCAGCTCGGCGGCAACTTCGGCACCGCGCTGGGCCCGCTGCTGGCGGCGTGGATCATCGTCCCCCGCGGGCAGGGCGCCGCCGCCTGGTTTTCCATCGTCGCCCTCGTCGGCATCTGCGTCCTCACGCGCGTCGGCCTCTGGTATTCCAAAGAGCTCGTCCGGCTGCGCAGCAAACCCAAACCGGTGTACGCCCGAACCTGCGCGCTCACGCAGAATCAAATCATTCTCACCATGGCCATCCTCGTGCTGCTGGTGTTGTCGAAGAACTTCTACCTCGTCAGCTTCACGAACTACTACACGTTCTTTCTCAAGCACAAGTTCGGCCTGGAAACGGACGAGGCGCAGGTGCTGCTGTTCCTGTTCCTCTTCGCCGCCGCGGTCGGCACGATCCTGGGCGGCCCGATGAGCGACCGCTTCGGGCGCAAGGCGGTGATCTGGGTTTCGATTCTGGGCGCCGCCCCGTTCGCGATGATCCTCCCTTACGCCAGCCTGCCGGTGGCCGTGACCATGAGCGTCTTCGCGGGCCTCATCATGGCCTCGGCGTTCTCGACGATCGTGGTTTACGCGCAGGAACTGGTCCCCGGCCGCGTGGGCCTGATCGCCGGCCTCTTCTTCGGCGTGGCCTTCGGCGGCGCGGGCATCGCCGCGGCCGGACTGGGCGCCCTCGCCGACGTCACCGGCATCGAGTTCGTGTTTGAGGTGTGCGCGTTCCTGCCGCTGATCGGCGTGCTGACCATCTTCCTGCCGCGCATCACGAAGTAGGGTGGGCACCGCCCACCGCGATGTAGTCTTGCGGGTGATTCATGGTGGACGGCGCCCGCCCTGCTCCGCTGATCGCTCTGCGGTTCGCAGCCCGGAGGGCGCATGAAGGTAGCCACGGGCGCAAGCCCGTGGTGAATCGCCCCGTTTATCGGAGCCCGCAGGGCGATTGAGTGCCCGATGGTCAGTCGCCCTACGGGCTCTAGCACTTGCGCCCACCTGATCCACGGGCTCGCGCCCGTAGCTACCGACAGACGCCCTCACGGGCTTTGAAGGCATGTGCGCCGCGCATTGAATGCCGTAGCCACAGATCATTGGGGATTGACGAACACTTCATCCGCGAAGATCCACAGCCCGTTCGTCGGCGCCGTCACCCGTACATACCGCGCCTTCACGTCCTTCACATCCACCGCCAGCGTCTCAATCACCGCCGCCTTCGCCTCCTGCTTCGACTTCACCGACCCGATACTGCGGAACGTCTTGCCATCATCGGAAACCGAAACCTCCATGCTCACCGGCACGTATACGCCGACCCGCGCGTAGCGCATGAAGTTCGCGCCGACCCGCCTGATGGCCGTCGCCGCCCCCAGGTCGATCGTGGCGACGAAGTTTTTGCCGTCGATGCCGATCCACTGCGGGTTGAGGAAGTCGGCCGTGCCGCCGACGCGGCCATCTGTCATTCCCTCGACGCCCGGCAGCATGTAGATCTCGTGCGGCTGGTTTTCGAGGCTCACCGGCTTGCCCACCGCCGCGTGCCTGAAGTTCGGCCCGACCACCGGCGCATTCACCGCGAACTCATCGATGAAAATCCAGTGTGCCCCCGGCAGCGGCGTGCAGACCGCTTTGATGTACCGCGCTTTCACCGGCGACTCCGGGGGCACCGTCGCGGTGAACCAGCCGTTCGCTTTCGCGCCGGCGGCCCGCTCGACCGTCGCCAGCGGCGTGAACGCCTTGCCATCATCCGAAATTGAATACGCCACCTCGCCGGGCATCTCGACGCCGTAGTCGGCCCGCATGCAGTGAACCGACAACGATGAAACCTCCACCGCCTTGCCCTGGTCGATCACCAGCTCCACGGGCGTCGCGTTCCAGCCGATCCAGCCGGGCGCGCCCGCGTTCATCTGCGCCCCGAGGAGCCCGTCGGTCATGCCCTGCGGCCCGGGGCCGTAGTAGCTGCCCGGCTGAGGGGAGACCGTCACCGTTGCCCCGCGCGCGGACGTCTTCACCGTCGGCGCCTTGCCCAGCGGGATCACCAGCGTCAGGGCATCCTTCGGCGCGTCCCCCGCGATGTAGCGGGCCTTGAGCACGGTCGTTCGCTCGATGGTCAGCGGCCCCGCCCAGCGCGGCGACGCCTCCGTCGGCTCGCTGCCGTCGACCGTGAAGTGAACCTTGCTCGGATCGCGGGCGCCCACCAGATTCAGCACCACCGACTCCTCGAACATCGGCTCGACGCGGAGGTACGTCAGCGGGCTGGCGATGCCCTTCATCTCGAACGTGAAGCCCGCGAGCAACCGGTCAAGCTTGCCCTCGGTCGCCCGCTGCCGCAGCAGGAAGTCGGCCAGCCCGCGCTTGCACTGCGGATTCCACGCCGGCTCATTGCGCAGCGAGGCACCGTTGCGCAGCACGGGGATCATCTGCTCCGGCCCGGCTTCCCACAGCGGCGCGATCGCCCCGTGCATCAGCGGGTCGCCGTGCTTGAGGTTCACGCCGCTCACGTTGTGCGGATCGAAGTACGGCCCCGGCGGCGACCACGGCATCTGGTTGATCGCGTACCCCTTGTTCGTGAACACTTCCGCGCCGCCGCCCGGCGCCCAGACCGTCACGATCAAATCCTTCTTCGGCGCCACCGGCCCCAGCACACCGTCGTAAGCCGACATCCGCTTGCCGTGCTTGCGCACGATCTCCTGCACGCGGTTCTGAAAGTAGTTGAGCACCTCGTGGCCGCCCGTCATCCTGTGCTTCGCCAAGAACTCCTTCACCTCGTCGAGCGTCTCCAGCCCGGAGATCGAATACTCATCGAAACCCACGTGGAAGAACGGCGAACTCTTGAACACCTGCGACATCTCCCCGATGATCTTGTCGAGCGCCTCATACGACCGCTCGCCCACCATGTTGATCGTTTCCTGCGTGAGGAACTTCCCCTCGTGCTTGTAATTGAAAATCTCCGGCAGCGTGCCGCGGAGCTGCCCGCTGTGACCCGGCGCTTCCAGTTCCGGCACCAGCGTCACGCCCCGGGCATCGGCAAACGCCACCAGCTCGCGCAGCTCCGCAAGCGAATACGCCGGCTTGCGCGAGCCGTCGAGCTGGGCGTTGTGCTTGCCGAGCTGCGGGAACGCGGTCGATGGAAACATCCACGCCTGGTCGTCCGTCATGTGCAACTGGATGTAGCGGATCTTGTAGAACCGGGCGATCCGCACCGCCTGCTTGAGCGATTCGATCGGGTAATAGCGCCGCGCGATGTCGAGCATCGCCGCGCAGTACGCGATCTGCGGGCCATCATCGATGGCGACGCGCGGCGCCGTCACGCCGCCGTCGCCGGTCTTCAGGAGTTGGATCAGCGTGGCCGTGCCCAGCGCCGCCGCGTTGTAGGTGCCCGCCGTGATGGTCGCGCGGTCGCTGACGACCAGTTTGTGGTTGTCGCCTTGAAGTTTCGCGCGGCGCTCGAGCACGATGTCCCCCGCCCGGCCCGGCCCGGTGCCCGCCTGCATCCGCACACCGGTGGTGAGCAGCACCTCCTCCGCCAGCACGTCCGCCAGCGGCGTCAGCGCCTTGTCGTTGGTGATGATCCGCCCGCCCCCGGCGATGCGCATCTCGCCAACACCGCGCTCGACGCTGCGCGGCCACGGCGTCAACGGCAGATCACCCTCCGCCGCCAGCGCAGCCGGGGCCGCGGACACCAGACACACCAGCAGGCCGACCAGAATAGTTTTACGCATGCGGAGCATCATAGAGCCCCGCCGCGTGCCATCCCCGAACCAATCCCGTCAACCCGCGGACCGCTTTGCAGGAGCCGCCCCCGAAATGGTCACCGGACGCCAAGGTACGATGCCCGCTCGCAAGCCCGCCCCGGCCCTCGAACCCCGAACCCCAAACACCGGACCCCCACATGGCACGCACGAAATCACCGAAGTCATCTGGCAAGCTCCGCAAAGCCGCCCCGACCGCCGCCGCGTCCCGGCGTTCGGGCGGTACCGCTTCCGGGGGCGCCACTTCCGGGGCCGGCCGCATCATCCTCCGCACCGGCGAAGCCCTCGTCGAGGCCGACGCCGCCTGGTCCGCCGCCGAGCCCGAAGTCGTCATCGGCGAACTCGACGGACCCGTCGGCTACGCCCTCGCCAACCTCATCGGCGACCAGGTCAAGGGCCACTCCCGCGTCTTCGCCATCCTCAACAGCGACGTCCAGGTCCGCCCCGCCACCGTCATGGTCAGCAAGGTCACCGTCAAGTCCACGCGCTACACCAACATCCTCATGGGCACCGTGCAGGCCGCCATCGCCCACGCCGTGCTCGACTGCGTCCGCGCCGGCACCATCCCCAAATCCAAGGCCAACGACCTGGGCATCATCATCTCCGTCTGGCTCGACCCCTCCGTCGCCGACGAGAAGACGCAGGTCGACCACGCCATCCTCTTTCAAACACACCGCGAAGCGACGGCGAAGGCGATCACCAAAGCCATGCGCAACGAACCCACCATCGACTGGCTGCTGGAGAACCAGGAGAAGGTGCCGCACTACTTCCATCAACTGGGCGTCGAAGGAAAGCTGTAGGGTGGGCACCGCCCACCGCGGTCTACCCGGCGCTCAGCCCACCCCACCCGCAATCGACCACCTCTGCGAAGGGCGGATGATTCCGTCAGAAAGCCCTTGATCCATTCACGAAAATCGCTACATTAATGCCCCTTGTTCACGGTGCTCGTGTGCCGGTGATCAAAATAGTTTCACAACGAGAGGAATTGGAAAATGAGAATTGTTCATGCGCTGTCCGTGCCGGCCTTCTTCACGCTCCTGTCCATAGCTGCGCCCGCGGTGATGGCCCTGCCCACGTTTAACGACTTCGAAGGCGGCGGAACGCCGTTCACCGTCACGACCGGCACCGCCCCGGCCGCCGCCGTGATCACCGCCTCCAACGGCAACGACTTTCTCCGGCTGGTGACGCAACAGACAAACAACCGAAACACCGTCGGCTTTGATCGCACCGAAGTCGGAAACAACTTCAATCAGCTCAAGGTCGATTGGGACTTCCGGATGTTCAAGAACAACACCACCGGCGACCAGCGCATGGGCGACGGCTACTCCTTCGGCTTGCTGCCCACCGCCACCTACGGCACCACCGGCGCGCTGCCGGGGTCGGCCACGGGTGATGCCTCCCCGGAAGTGTGGAACCTGCCCGGCGCCCTCGTCGTGAATTTTCTCGGCTTCAATGGCACATACGACGCTCGCAAGGACGTGGCCCTGCGATTCAACGATGTCCAGATCGGCGCCACTGTGAACTCGCCGGTGGATTTCACCTTCGATGCCCGACCCATCCTCGATCCCGATGCCAATGTTGACTTTGTCCACGCACAGCTTCTGATCAATGCCCTTCCCGGCGGCGGATCGAACGTGAGCTTCCTCCTCGGCGGCACCACCGCCACGGGTTCGGGCACGCCCATTTTCAATAATGTCTTTATCGCCGGCCTCAACCCCTACGAATGGCGGGTGGGTTTCTCAGGTCGAAACGGAAGCGCCATCAACTTCACCGACATCGATAACGTCTCCGCTGTCATCGTCGTCCCCGAGCCGGCCACGGCCACGCTGGGCCTCTTGTCCTTCGCCGGCCTCATGCTCCGCCGGCGCCGCGCCGCCTGAGCGATACCCCAACATCCTGAAATCAAGCAACCCCGGTGCAAGCCGGGGTTGTTTCTTCTAAGCACCTTTGACGTGCGCAAACGAGAACCGCTCGCGGCCTTTCAGGGCTCTGGCCCAGGGCAGCCTCAGGGCAGCCCCACCAACCTGCAACAGTCCGCACCGCTCGCACGTTCCGCCTCGGCTGGCTTCTTCCACAAACACGAGGTGCCTTATGCCCCGCCTTCTCCTTCCTTTCGCCATCATCGTCGCGCTGCTCAGCACCGCCGCCGCCCGCGCCGACGAAACCAAACCCGCCGACGCCCCGAAATTCGGCCCGCCGCCCAAAGGCTTTGACACCCGCCGCGACGGCGTCCCGCGCGGCAAGCTCGAAACCATCGAGTACGACTCCACCACCGTCGGCATCAAGCGCAAGGCCCAGGTCTGGACCCCGCCCGGTTACTCCCGCGACCAAAAATACCCCGTCCTCTACCTCCTCCACGGCATCGGCGGCAGCGAGCTCGAATGGACCCGCGGCGGCACCGCCGACGTCATCCTCGACAACCTCTCCGCCGACAAAAAAATCGTCCCCATGATCGTCGTCCTCCCCAACGGCCGTGCCTCGAAGGACCTCACCGCCCGCGACCCCATCCCCAAACAATCCCCGGCCTTCGCCGCCTTCGAAAAGGACCTGCTCACCGACCTCATCCCCTTCATCGAGAAAAACTATTCCGCCATCCCCGACCGCGAGTCCCGCGCCTTGGCCGGCCTCTCCATGGGCGGCGGCCAGTCGCTCAACTTCGGCCTCGCCAACCTCGACACCTTCGCCTGGGTCGCGGGCTTCTCCTCCGCGCCCAACACGAAGAAGCTCGACGACCTCATCAAGGACCCCGCCGCCGCCGCGAAAAAGCTCCGCCTCCTCTGGGTCTCCTGCGGCGACCGCGACAACCTCTTCCGCATCAGCCAGACCTTCCACGACGCCCTCGCCGCGAAAAAAATCCCGCACATCTGGAAGATCGACCCCGCCGGCGGCCACGATTTCGGCGTGTGGAAGATGAACCTCTACCACCTGGCGCAGCTGCTGTTCCGCGAGAATGGCAACGCGCAGTGAAAGCGATCGAAGCGTAGCACGCCGCGTGCTCAGTTGGCCGAGGGGTAAATGCCGGACACGAGGATGTAGTAGCGCAGCTCGCCCTCCGCCAGCTTGACCGGGCCGAGGTTCGGCAGCGCGAACGTCCTTACCCCGTCGCCGCCGAACGTCGTGCTCAAGAGCGAGAACAACGCCGAGTTCTGGGCAATGGACAGGGTCTGCCCGTTGCACGCCATCCAGTTTTTGGGAGCGGTCGCGTGGGGCAGCAGTCGGACCTCGCCTAAATACCATTGGCCATCCTCAGCGCGGGCGGCGGTCGCCGTGACGCCGAGGATCAGGACGATCAAGGCCAGGCGAACGCTTGCCAATGAGGCGGCGACGCGGCGGAGGTTCATCGGGAAAGTGGGCATATCTATATTCCTTGTATTTGTAGGTTGTCTGCGTATCCGGACAGTCACGGCCTTAGTCGCGAGGGGGGAAGGTCCCCCGGAGCGCGATGTAGTACTGAAGCTGGTTCCCCGACTTCGGATCAGGACCCGTGACCAGGGGCAGGGCAAATGTCTTCGTTCCATCCCCCCCGAATTTGGTGCCCAGGAGCACAAAGAGCTCCGTGTTTTTTGTCATCTCGAGCAAACGTCCATCGCAGGGGGCCCACCCTTTCGGATCGAAGTTGAAGGCCAGGAGGCGAATCTCGCCGACGTATGGATCCTGCTTGGCCGCTTCCCAGGAGATGCACTTTGAAATCTTGACGATCGCTCCCACCGGGCTGACCCTGAACTCCGCTTCCAACACGTCCAGCAGCACGCTGCATTCCTGGATCCCGGCCTTGGCCTCGCCCGCCTTGATGCGCGTCGCTGCAAGCTGCGCCAACTGCTCGGCCGTGCGTTTGTTCGCGATCAGCCCCTTGGGGTCCACCAGCGCGTCCATCAGGACAGGCAGGTCCTTGAGCGCCACGGCCAGCTTCTCCCGATCCGCCGCGGCCCCGCGGATCGTCTCTTCCGCCATCGACATCGCCACGGCATCGAACTCTTTACCCAGCGGCTTGGCGATCGCGCCCTCCAGCGTCTTGATCTGGAAGTCGATCGCCGCGATCACCCGGTCGGCGACCTTCTGCCGCGGGCCGGGCTGCGGAGCCTCCGCCGCCAGCGAGGGGAACTGATTGATGCGGTTGAACACCATCACCGCGTCCTCGGCCTTGATGATGTTCTCCCGCGTCTTCACCGCCACCACGCGGAACTCCTCGGCCATGGCCTTCGCCTTCTGCTGACAGGCCGTGATGTCTTCAAAGCCCTTGGCCATGCCGGAATACAGCCCCGGCAGCTTCGGCGTCTTGAAGGTGACATCCTTCTCCCCTTCGCCGAAACGATTCTCGATCACGTTGAACAGCGGCTCGTTCTCACCAATATTCAACGCCCGGCCATCACAGGCATAAAAGCCGCTGGGCGTGAAATTGTAAGGAAAAATGCGGACGTCGCCGACCTCCAGGCCCGGCCCCGCCGCCGGCGCCCGGGCGGCCAACAAAAGCAACGCCATCGTCGGCAGCAGGATCGTCGCGAGGTGGCGCGGGCGCTTGGGCATGGACATGGGCATGGTGTTCACCTGACATGGCAACGCGCCGCCAACTCTGCACAGAGAGTGGTGGAGCGCGACAAAGTTCGATGCATCATTTCCGACGGGATCGAGAGACGGGAGATCGAGCCGATCCAGGGAAGCCCGGCGAGGGTACCGCGCCACACGAGCAATCACAAATTGCGGGCTTCGAAGAACCAGCCTACCCTGCTTGCCGGGGGTAAGGTGAGCCGCATCAGTAGGGTGGGCCGAGTCCGCGAAGCCCACCATTTCGCGCCCTATCAAAACACGTCGACGCCTTCTCCACTGGTCATCAAACGGTGGGCTTCGAAGACTCAGCCGACCCTACCCGATCCGCCCGTCATACTTGCTCACTCAGCGGGATCGGCGGCCGATCCATCAGATCTTGCCGATCCACCCGCTCCTCGATTCGTCCTGCTTCTTCTGCACGCTGCTCGCGAGCTGCTCAGCCTCGTTGTAGTTGGACATCAGGTTCTGGATCGCGAAGTTCGAGGTCGCCCCGTCCGATGCCCGGCTGAAGGCGCTCCTCAAGAACCCTGGCGTCTTGGCGGACGAATGCCGCACCACCTCGCCATCGCCATACGCGGCGGTCTTGAAAGCCGTCGCGGCGATCGAGCTCTTCGAAAACAGGCCGCCGACCACGGCACCGTCGGCGATCAGGGGCTTCGGCGGGGGCGGCGGCGGCGTCGTCGTCGGCTTCACCGCGTCATCGTTGGCGTTGCCGGCTTTCATCTGCGTGACCACGATCAGGCGACTGATTCCATCGAGGCTCATGGTAAATCCCTTCGTTAAGTGTCCCCCGGTTATCGCCCACCCCCGCCGATCGTTGCACGGCGATTGCCGAAAACCATCAAATGCCGCCGTCCCTGACAAAGTCCAGTAGGGTGGGCTGAGCCGCGAAGCCCACCGCCCCGCAATGATGGATGATGCGAACGCGCTCTGCCGACCGGGAATCGAACGATGGGCGACGAAGACTCAGCCGACCCTACCCCGCTTTATCGGCAACGTGCAACGACACCGCCGGGCAGGCGATAACCAGGGACCTCTCAACCCTGGAGTTCCCGTCATCAACCTCACCACCTACGCTAACGCCGCCAAGAACACTTCCTACTCGGACGCCTACGCCCAGATCAGCGGCCCGCAGGTCAATGCAGCGCACCGGGCCGCCACCCCCGCCGCCGCAAGGCTCACCGATGGCCTGGTCATCGCCCCCGCCGGCGAAACGTTCGCCTTGGGCCTGTCCAGCGCCTTCGCAAAGAGTTTCAAGGCGGATGCAGAGGCGCTCCGCGCGGAAGCCAAGGGCCTCAGGGGGGAAGCCGCTGACATTGCCGCCGCGGCCCAAGCCCAGGCCGAGGCCCTGGGTGTAGCCGCGGCCGCCGCCGCCGCGATCCCGGTTGTCGGCCCGGTCATCGCGGCCCTTCTGCTCGCCATCGCCGCCCAAATCGCGGCGATCGCCCAGTTGGAGACGGCCGCCCTGGAAAAGCAAGCCGCGGCCAAGGAACAGGAAGCCGCCGCCTCCACCGGCCCCAGCCACACGCGGCACAAGATCACCGACCCGTGACCCGCCGGCCGCCTCGCGCTTGAGCGGACGGAGTGCGTAGGGTGGGATGAGTTTGCGAAGCCCACCACCCCGCGCCCAATGAGAACACGTCGCCGCCTTCTCGACTGGCCATCAAACGGTGGGCTTCGAAGACTCAGCCCCACCCTACCGGTCCGCCGCCCAGCCTACTTGCTACTCGTTATCGGGTTTGCCCATTGCAAAGATGCCGCGCCAACTGCCCGATTAGATCGCATCGACTGCGAAGAAAAGTAGAATAATCGGCCTTATCGTACGGGAAACCACCGTGGAGCGACGGTAGCAGGTTTGACGCAAAGACATGCTCCGCCTGTCCTCCCAGTGCTGTCGCACAAGTCGGAAGGTATTGTTTAGGATCACTGTCGCTAACAAGTTTGTTTTGCGAAGCAGTGAGCATACATATGTTTGCAATTGCATTATGCTCTAGTGGTTCGTCAATTGACTCCAAATACCCGCGTGGGTGTACATGATGGAACTCGCGTCTGTTCCACGCTGAAAGGGCGGAGGCGACATCAATCGCGGCCCCATTAGTAACGTTTCGGGGTTGGAGGTGCGCCAACATCAGCACGAATGCTCGCGATTTTGAATTATTCGCACGGAACGGTGTCCTTCCCCATGTGATATCTGCGGGAACCTCACCAAAAGATTCTGATGTCCCTTGGCCGTCGAGGACAAAGTCAGATACTTTCCCAATATCTTTCGAGACAAATGCTTCGCCCCCTACCCTATATCGCTCGCTAATAGCCGCACGCCAAAACCATTGACGCACCCTCTTGACTTGCTGTGGATTCAGCGCCGCGCGGTCTGCGTACACTTTCGTCAGAACGACAATAAGCGCTTCATAAGGGAGGAAGTCCCAGCTATAAATTCTAAACTCTGTTGTTAACAAGTCGACAGCCTTCAGCATCGCTTCTTTTGTCCTCGCGACGAGATCGTCCATCATCTTCTTTTCTTTTATTTCCCGTAGCCCTGTGATGTCACTGCTTTTGACGGACCCCACTTTCACAGCCGCAAGGCATTTTAAGATCGTGTCGCCGTCAACGTCACCAAATCCTTTCCTGCTTAGCCCCGTTCGAATCACCCTAACCTCATCGTGCAGGTTGAAGTTCGGAGTCCACGTCGCTGCAACCATTAAGTCGTAGGTTGACAACCGTGTTCCGGAACTATTAATTCGCTCAAATATTGGACATACTTCTTCGACCTTTAAGTCTTTAAGCGTCACTACTGGCAGCCTGTAGTTCGTAATTGCGTGGACCAACGCATCAAGGGCTTCGTTTAAAGCAGGCCCGTTCGTTTGCAACCGAAGGTCAGTGCGGAAATCCAGAAGTTTTGTTGTGTCGTACATCAAGCGTAGCGGGAACACGAGCGGATCGAGCGACGGAGGCATTTCAACGAATTCGTCATCGCGAACGTGATACCCGGCGGCAAATCCTCCGCCGTTAACAGGCGCGCCAAGGCATGAATAGATGACGGTGAGTCTTTGTTGGCCGTCCAGAACATAGTCTGTTGGTGTCAAATCGTCGGTCACTGGAAGCTGAAAGTCCCCGATATTCCGATCGGTAGCTAGCTTGGAGGGTGTTTTCCAAAGTAGTAAGCTGCCAATAGGATAGTTGTTAGCGATGCTATCCAGCAAATTGAACGCTTGTGGCGCTTTCCAAACGAACGGGCGTTGAAACTGGGGCACCTTGATCTCTCCTTTCCGAATTGCCTCGATAAGAGAGAAGAGCACCGGCGTATCGGTCGAAAGGCGACTGCTGACGTTCGCTCGCATCTTCACGCTCCACTTATTACATATTGTTTTCAGTTAGACGTTAGATCGTGGCAACCAATTAAGTTATCACGATTTGTGTTCTTGGTCTGTTCTGCTGGGGCTCGCTTGCGGCTTGCTTTGCGATTCGACAATCATCCGATCGAGCGAGTTAACGAATAAGTCCTGAATCACTGCGATGACGAAAATCAGAACCCCGATGGCAGAGATTGCTGTTCTGTTCTCGTTGACATACTTTGTGAATCCACTGCTGCTATTTTCTGGAGGTATCAGGCAAGTGAATACAAATAGTGACTCCCCGATTATTAGTAGCACGATAAGTTGCGTTGAGCGCAAGAATAGGTGGTTAGACAACACCGGATTTGTGTGCCGGAGTCCAATGCTTTTTGGGATAAATTCTGAGAGCCATGCTAAGTAACCATCTGGGTGACGCGATGTTCCCCAATTCCAGCATAAATCAAACAGTTGATGGAGTGAATAACGATGCGTCACAAGCCATGCGTTGCCAATAGATATTGTGACAATTATCATTACTGTCAGATGGCCTGCATCGGTCCAGTCAATGCCTTCAAACCAACTTGGGCGCGACGCGAATGCGCAGCCCATCACTATCGCGCCTGGCAGGAGATGGCGAAAGATTGCGGTTATTCCGTCAGAGATGTGCTTTAATGCTTCCGTCACTTGAGTTCTCCAGTTTTCTCGGCCGTACGCGACCGCCATGATAATGAGGGTAGCAAGTTACGTGTGATTGATATGATCCTCCGGGAGCGGGTGGCTATGGTTGAGGCTCGACTCAACCACGGCTGCTGCCTTCATGAGTCAAACGGGTGGCATCACCGCGCCGATTCGGCCGCCACCTCCAGCAAATTCGCCGGTGATTCGAGACCTGCCCGGTCGGCGCTCGCTGGCGGCAGCGCCGTCACTGCGCTGTGGATCGGGCGCCGAAAAGGGGAGAATTACATAAATCTTGCTCTCGCGTCTACCCCAGCCATCCGCCAAGGGGTTGGCAAATGATTCGCTGGTGGTCTTTATTGCGCCCAGCCGTGATGCTGATGACTGGGCCAGCCGAGGGCGATCAGGACGTTGACGTCGAGCAGAGACACGGGCATCAGTCGTCCTCTTCCATCGCCCGCCGCACGTTTTGCGATGTGATCGTCCTGGCTCCGGGCGGCACGCGAAGGATAGGCAGGTCGGTCAGCGGATGGATGTCCATGTCGAGTTCAATCACCTGCAACGTGACGCTGCCGGGTCGCAGGTCCGGTGGCTCGTCCGGCACGAAAACTTTCCCGTCGAAATGTGCCCTTAGAACGGTCATATATGGATTGTAGCATGGGTGGGCGACAGACAATTTCACGATCGTGCCGATGACGGCGGGTGGCTTGGGCTGGAGGCTTGGCGGAAGCCCCGGCTTTAAGTGCGTGGCAGGCGCGAGTTTGCACTGGCGATGCGCTTCACCGCTGCGATTCGAGCCGGGGGACTTCGATCACGTGGCGCTCGGCGTCCGCGGTCGGCGGGGCGGGGTTGCCCTCGGTGTGGATCGCGATCAGC
>Ga0163150_10003670_pt1 | contig 21348 bp, 15 predicted proteins | sample OliLakLV19P2IB_FD_148628 | JGI IMG/M metagenome (GOLD analysis project Ga0163150, IMG submission 148628) | Freshwater microbial mat bacterial communities from Lake Vanda, McMurdo Dry Valleys, Antarctica - Oligotrophic Lake LV.19.P2.IB | ecosystem: Environmental > Aquatic > Freshwater > Lake >...
GCCCGCGCTGAGTCCTTGTTGGCGGGGGAGGCGGACCCTCCCCCGCGTCGGCCGCGACACGCGGCCTCCCCCTCCTCGCCGCCTGACGGGCGGCGCGGCGCCTCCGGCGCCGGAGCTACGACATCCGCAAGAATCTGCGCTCCGCGCGCAGACTTTCGGAAGTAGTAGCTCAGTTGTTGCCGCGCCGCAGCACGGGCGCGTCGCCCGCCGAGCGGTCGTAGTCGTCGACCGACAGCGGCGCGGAGCCGCCGCCCGTCTGGGACTCGCCGTATCCGCGGCGACCCTTGGGCGAGGAGCTGAGCGCACCGGGCAGGTAGCGCTCGAAGAACCGCTTCTCGTTCTCGGCGATCCGCGTGAGGTCGAAGCGCGCCTTCTCGCGCAGCCCGGCGATGTGCGAGACCGGCGGGAACGGCATCGCGCCGTGCGTGGCGTGCGGCGCGCGCTGGAAATGCGTGCGGAACGCGCGCGGGCCGAACTCGAGGAAGTGCAGGAACGTGTGGTGCGTCGAGATCGCGCCGGCCCACGGGTAGGGGTGCAGCTCCCAGCGCGCCGCCAGCGCGTCGATCGCCGCGTCGACGCGCCGCTGCGACTCCTTCGAGCGCGCCCCGCCGGCCTGGTCGAACAGCGCGTACAGGCGCAGATCGTCGCCGGCCGCGTGGTAGATGCGGCGGATGCCGTAGCGCGCCGGGTCCTGCGCGATGTGCGAACCGGCTTCCAGGCCGAACGTGCCCACGAGGAAGAGCGCGATCGCGTCCTCCTCCTGCTCGATCCACTCGACGGTCGCCAGCGCCTCGTCGAGCGATTCGTCGGGGTGGTCGGTGAACGTCATCCACTCCGTCGCGATGCCGGCCTCGTGGAACGCGCGGTTCACCGCGGTCATCGTGGCGCGGTCGGAACCCTTGCGCATCAGCTCGAGGATGCGGTCCGATCCGCTCTCGATGCCGAACGCCGCGGAACGCAGCCCCGACTCGAACAGGCGCTGGCAGCGTTCGGGCGTGAAGTACTTCTCGATCTTCAGGTCGCTCGACCAGCGGATCTTGACGTTCTTCTCGATCAGCGCGTCGGCCAGGCGCAGCGCGTACTTCGGCGAGAGCACGTCGCACGACAGGTAGACGTTCCGCACGCCGTAGCGCCGCGCGAGCTGACCGAGCTCGACGGCCGCGCGCTCGGGCGGGATCTCGCGGTAGCTCGCGGTTGCCGTCTCCGTCAGGCCGTAGTAGCAGAACGAGCACTGCCCCCAGTAGCAGCCGCGCGTCGGCGCGTAGAGCAGCGTGCGGCTCGGCGCCAGGTAGCGATCGAGATCGAGGTCGGAGTAGTCCGGCATCGCCGCCTCGCGCAGGTCGAGCGACCAGCGCGGTCCCGTGTACGTCGAAACGCCGGACGGATCGACCGTCATCAAGTTCGGCACGTCCTTCAGCACGGCGTGGACCGCCTGCGAACGCTGGAGATCGAGCGCGCGCTCGCCGGCGGCATGGCGCGCTTCCACGCCGCTCACGTCGCGCGCGGCCTCGCCGGCCTCGCGCGCCTCGTCGGCGCGATCGCCCAGAGGCTGTGAGGGAATCACAGACTCTCCGCCGCGGAGCGGCGCCAATGGGATCAGAGAGCCCGTACGACCGGTTCGTCCACGGGCTCGCAGGGCCGCCGCGCGGTCCGCCTCGCGGGCTTCGGCCCCGCTCGCCTCGCGCCAGGCCGGAAGGCGCGAAAACAGCTGGAAAAGCGCCTCTTCGCCCTCGAACAGCACGATGCCGTCGACCCAACCCAGGAGCCGCAGCCGCCGCTCCTCGTCGAGGTGGATCGCGATCTGGTGGATCGCCGGCCCGCCCAGCGCGACGAACGCCTGCGGCGCGCGCTGCTTCAGGAAGCGCGCCATGTACAGCGCCTCGGGCACCTGCGAGGGGAACACGACCGAGATGCCGATGAACGCCGCGTCGGACGGATCGCACGCGGGTCCCGTGCCCTGCGACCAGTCCCACTCCGCGCTCGTCTCGAAGAAGCGCTCGTAGAACGCGTCGAACGGGCTCAGTCGCTTCTCCCAGTACGACTCGAGCAGGTCGAAGCTCCACGGCGCGACGCCGTGCCCGGCGACGTTGAAGCCGAAGCGGAACGGCCAGTACACCGCGTTCAGCGCCTCGAACAGCTCCTCCGCCTGCCGCTGCGCGAACGCGTACGTCGCCGCGTCGAAGAAGAGCTCGCGCGTCTGGAACACCTCGATCGGCGACGGCGACGCGCCGATCACGCGCTCGAGCTTGGGCCGCGCCTCCGACAACGCCAGGTACTCGCGCTGTTCCTCGAACGTCAACTCGTAGCGCGCGTTCAGGTACGAGAAGCGCGCGCCCAGGCGGCGACCGATGTCGAGCAGCGTCTCGCGCGCGAAGAGCCAGTGCGTGGCCTCCAGGTTCACGTCCACCACGCGCGCGTCGAGGCCGCGCGCGCGCAAGTGACCCTTGAGCGTCGGCAGGCTCAGGTAGGGCTGCGTGGGGTCCGCGAGGGGGGGAGTGAGGAGGATGTGATCCACTGTGGGGAATCGTTCATGGTAACCGGGCGCCGGCGACCCGCAGCGATGCCCCGCAGGTCCGTGTCACTCGGACCAGGAAGAAATCCCCATTTCCAAGCACCCGGATACAATCCGAGAGCCGGATGCGAGCCGCAGGACTCGTGGCCGGCCTGTAGTCCACGGGCGGCATGCTCCCAGGGCGCGGAGGACCGGCAGGTCCACGTCCAGGTGCGTGTCCGACGCGGAGTGCAGGGCCGATCTACCGGCCACGGGCTCCGCAAGGCGCTCGCGTCCGATCGGCACCCTGGCCGAGCGGCGGAGGAGAGACATCATGAGTGGATCGAAGCATCGCCGAGGGCTCACGGCAGTACGAGCCCGATCGGAAGCGCTCCCCCGCGCCCAGCGCCGAGGTTCCGTCCTCGTGGAATTCGCGCTCGTGGCGATCGCGTTCTATCTGCTTCTGGCCGGAACGATCGAAATCGGCCGAATGATCACGACCTCTCAGATCGTGCAGAACGCGGCGAGAGTTGCAGCGCGCGAACTCGCGCTCATGCCGCTGCCGGCGACGATGACGTTCCAGGAAGCGTTGAATTGCCCGTCGGTTCGCGAAAAGATTTACGACCCGGCGAAGCTGTGCGTCCCGATCCTCGAGAGCACGACGAGCTACACCGACGCGTGGCCGGTGGTGAACCGGATGCTCCTGCCCCTGATGGTCCGGGGCGAGGTGGGCGGTCAGACCTACCTGCACTACCCGGGAGCGGTCGTGGACCCCGACGGTCCCGGCGAGCTGACGGTGATGGTCCCGCACGTCGTCAACCGCAACGCGAGCGGCGCGGAGAACATCCGCTGGGTGCCGGTCCTGGAGGAGGTCTGGTCCGACCACTCCGACCCGCTCTCGGGCGCCTTCAGCCTGTCAGGCCACGGCCCGGAGTACGGTCTCGTGTCGTTGCGGGTCAATTGCCCGTACCAAGCGACGACGATGACGGCGTACGAGCCGCAGGACATCAGCACCGAGACCCCCAACAATGTCCCGATCCTGGCCCAGGACAATGCCGTGACCCAGGCCAACAGCCCCGGCGGCGCCCTTCTGGGCACGACCAACCAGATCGGCTCCTACGCCGGTCAGTACGGCCTCGGGAAGTTCTACGCCCTGACCAAGGAGGTCAGGCCCTTCCGTCGCCTGGTCTCCGGCCAGGCCATCTTCCGGCGCGAGGTCTTCGCGTCCGGCAACTCCTGCCCCTGATCCCACGACTCGAACGCCAGCCCCTTCCCATGCCTCGAACCAAGCCCCGTCGCACTTCCCGTCTCGGCTGGCTGCCGGTCCTGCTCCTCGTCTTCGTCGGGGTGGGCATCGTCGCAGCCTCGGTCTACCTGCTGAACGGCAGTCAGTGGCCCTGGAACAAGACCTCCCAGGCCACCGCCAAGGTCGAGCAGGACCGCGTCGGCAAACGGCCCTATCCGCGCGCCGCGCGCACGATTACGGCGTTCACCGCGATCACGGTCGAGCACCTGCTCGAGTCGCAGACGAACCAGCCGTTGACGGTGTGGCTCAAGCCGGAGGAGGCCAAGGCGGCCGGGCTGCTCGAGACGAAGGACATCCTCGGTCGCGTCGTCAAGGGCGAGAAGCGCGCCGGCTACGGCTTCACGGAAGGCGACTTCCTGCCGAAGGGCTCGCCCGCGAGCCGCACGGCTGCGATCCCGCCCGGGATGCACGGTGTGTCGATCAGTGCGGGCCAGATCCCGACCTTGCGCGGCCTCAAGGCCAACGACCGCTTCGTGCTGATCGCGGCGGCGGATCCCTACGCCGGTCCCATGGCGCCCAAGGGTTCGAACATCGCGCCGGGAGTCCTGGCCCGAGCCGCCGAGGACAAGGCCTTCCGCGCCATGACGCGCCGCATCGTCGAAGGCGGTCTCGTCATCCAGCGCATGCCCGACAGCAAGAACTCGAACGTGAAGGACGAGGCGTTCGTGGCCGTGCCGGACTCGCAGTACGACGAGCTCCTGAGCGCGCTGAACAACGGCATCGAAATCACGGCGATGGCCGAGTCGACGAACCCGCTCGTGCAGGTCGTGCCGCTGCCCGAGCCCGCTGCGGCCGAGCCTGTCGAGCGTCTGACGATCCAGAACGGCGACGTCTCCGAGACGATCGTGTTGCCGAAGGGCGGAGGCCCCAACCGGTGAAGTCGCGCGTCGGAGCCCCCCCGCCCCTCGATCGCAACCGCGCCGCCGCGGTGCTGATCCTGTTCGCGATGCTCGTGTTCGTCTTCCTGGCGATCGCGGGCCTCGTGATCGACATGGGCGTGGCGCACCTGACGCAGGCGCAGATGCAGGTCGCGGCCGATTCCGCCGCGATCGAGGGCTGCCGCTGGCGCAACTTCGACGAGGGCCCGGGCTTCAGCAACACCGAGAAGCGCAAGAACGCGGTCGACATCGTGCGCTTGACGTTCGACGACGATATGCACCCGACGCAGGGCGGGTACGCGCCCGAAGGCGGCAGCATCCTGCCCGCGGACGACAAAGACGCCTACGGTTTCGCAGCCGGACCGGGTTTGCGCGTCTACGGTGGCACCGGCGACGCGCACGCCTCGGCGACGATCGGGCAGCAGAGCGAAGAGGATCTCGCGCAGCTCGACGACCCCCGGCTCGGGCTGAACACGCAGCAAAACCGCGAGTGGGGTGATCTCGTATCGGGTCGCTACCGCCCGGATCGACCGCACGTCGAGCCGGCCAACTACGCACGCGAGGACTTCGAGGCGGCCGCGGCCGGGACGGCCAATGTGCAGGCGCTGTCCTTCCTCGTCCGCTTGCGCCGCGCCGGCTCGGAGAATCCGAACGACAACTCTCCCGGCGTGAGCACGTCCCTGCCGCGGCTGCCGTTCCTGTTCGCCATGGGCAGCACGATGCAGATGGACGAGGACGCATCGGGCTGGAATCCGCGGCGTGACGGGGTCACCGTCCGCGCCACCGCGATCGCCTCGGCGCGTCCCGCGATGCGCGTCGGACGTCCACCTTGCGACGAGAGCGGCGCGCCGATCTATGACCACGAGGATGTCGGTCCCGGCACCCAGTATCGCGAGCGCATCAGCGGCCTCATGCCCTTCTACATCAAGAAGGAAGCGTGGATCCGCCACTTCTCTGAAGTGGCCTGGCAAGCGTCGAGCAATTCGAACCTGGGCAAGGTCGCGGTGTGGTCGGACGGCAGCATCCACCTCGAGACGGGCACGCCCGAGTTCCCCTCCGACGTGGAGGTAGGCTGGTTCATGTTCTCCGCCGGCGGTGATCCTTGCGCCGCGGAGCTGGGCTGGCCTTCGATGCTCGGCCGCCCCGTAGTCGCGGACGCGGTCACGTCGCCCGTGCGTTCCTTCCGCTTCACGAAGCGCAAGCCGGCCTACATCGCGATCGTCGAGGAGATCCCTGCGCTCTCGGGCAGCGTGAACCGCGTCGTCGGCTACGGCTTCGCGCACGTGTGGCCTGTCGGCTACGTCCAGAACGAGGACCCGCCCGCGCAGTACGACGGCACGAGCCTGTTCGTGATCTCGGGCGGCGAGCTCATCGCGAACTTCGGCGTCAATTGCTGGCTGGGGCAGGACAACGTCAGCGCCCACCTGAACTCGGCCGCGGACACGATCGTGACGCCGGTCCTGTCGGCGGATGAGTGGATCGCGGTCCTCGCCGCCAACAACAACCTCGCCTACGACCTCCCCGACGGCGTGACCACGCCCGACCCGGCCCGCATCTACGACTACACCTACATCAGGCGCGGCACGTTGCTCGCGCCGGCTTTGACTCGCTGATTGGAACCGACCTCATGGAGCACACCCCCCAGATCCTCGTCGTCGGCTCGGACCCTCTGCTGAAGGACGAGTTCTCCGCCGCGGTCGCCGGATTGCGCGGCTGGAAGCCCGTCGTTCACTCGGTCCGCGGCACGCGCCAGGGCATCGAGGTCGCGCGCAATCGCCGGCCCGAGATCGTCTGCGTGCAGGTCGAAGGCGACCCGCGCTCGCTGAAGTCTTTCGCGGAGGAGGTCGTCGCTGCGGCGCCGGGCACGGCGATCGTCGCGCTCTACCGGCCCGACGCGCTGGGCTCCGGCGACGGCGAGAACAGCATCATCATCGAGGCCGTGCGCGCGCAGGTGCAGGACTTCCTGCGCCGGCCGCTGTCCTCGACCGAGCTCCAGCAGCTCCTCGACCGCGTGCTGCGCCGTCCCAAGGAGACGAAGCGCGACCTGGGTCGCGTGCTGTCGTTCGTCAGCAACAAGGGCGGCGTCGGCAAGTCGACCATGTCGGTCAGCGTCGCGTGCGAGCTGGCGCGGCGGCTGCCGGCCGGTCGCGTGCTGCTCGTCGACTGCTCGGTCCACCTGGGCAGTTGCGGGCCCATGCTCGACCTGACGCCGACGACGACGCTGGCGCACGCGGCGCGCGAGCAGAACCGGCTCGACGAGACGCTGCTGCGCAAGCTGACGGTGCGCCACGAGTGCGGGCTCGACCTGCTCGGCGCGCCGATCGATCCCGTGGACGCCAGCGTGGTCGACGATGAAACGTTGTCGCGCACGCTGACGCTCGCGCGGCGCTCGTGGGACTGGGTCATCGTGGACACGTTCCCGATGCTCGACGGGATGATCATGTCGATCCTCGACATGTCGGACCGCGCCTACGTGGTCGTGCAGAACACGGTGCCGAACATCGTCGGCGCGGCGCGACTCCTGCCGGTCATCCAGCAGATCGGGTTCCCGCCCGAGCGCACGCGCATCGTCCTGAACAACAACTTCGAGAAGGCGCCGGGCGGCCTGTCGATCGAGGACGTCGAGCAGCGCCTCGACGCCGACGTCGACTACGTCATCCCGTACCAGAAGAAGCTGATCACGGCCTTGAACACGGGCCGGCCGTACATCCTGCACGGCACGAAGCTGTTCGGCTTCGGCAAGGCGGTGAAGCGCCTCGTCGACGACCTCATGATCGGGCAGACCGCCACGGATTCCGAGACCGAGCCGGCACCAGCCCGCGCTCGTCCCACGCCGCCCACCGGCGGTCAGGCCAAAGCGTCCTTCGCGGACTGATCCGCACAGGCACCGAGAGGACTCCAAGTGGCCGATTTCGCCGACAGGGACCAGGTTCGAGCGCGCTTCAGCCGCTCGCTTTCTACCGACGTGGCTGCGCGCCTCAAGGGCGAGGAGCGCGAGCCGGCCTGGCGCGCGGCAGAAACCGCGCCCGGTTCCGCGCGCGGTGCCAGCGTCGACTTCCTCTCGATCAAGTCGCGGCTGCACAGCCGCCTGCTCGACGAGATCGGCGAGCGGTCGATGTTCGGCAGCGGCGAGGAAGCGATCGCGGCCGCGGTCCAGGATTTCGTCGCGCGCGTCCTGCAGACCGAGGACATCCCGCTCAACGCGTCCGAGCGCGAGAGGCTGGCCGACGAGCTGACGCAGGAGACGCTCGGCCTGGGCCCGCTCGCGCCGCTCCTGGCCGACCCGGCCGTGACCGACGTCCTCGTGAACGGCTTCGACCAGGTGTACGTCGAGCGCTTCGGCCGCCTGATCAAGACCGACGTGCGCTTCCGCGATGACGAGCACGTGCAGCGCGTCATCGAGCGCATGGCCGCCCGCGTCGGCCGCCGCATCGACCAGGCGTCGCCGATGGTGGACATGCGCCTGCCCGACGGCAGCCGCGTGAACGCGACGATGCCGCCGGTCAGCCTCGACGGCCCGACGATCTCGATCCGCCGCTTCGGGCGCCAGCGCCTGCGGCGCTCGGACCTGTTGCGCTTGGGCATGCTCACGAAGGAGATGCTCACGTTCCTCGAGCACGCCGTGAAGGCGCGCAAGAACCTCCTGATCAGCGGCGGCACGGGCGCGGGCAAGTCGACGCTCCTGGGCGCGCTGGCCGAGGCGATCCCCGAGACGGAGCGCGTCGTCACGATCGAGGACACGGCCGAGCTAATCCTGGACCAGGAACACGTCGTGCGCATGGAGACGCGCCCGCCCAACGTCGAGGGACGCGGCGTCATCACTTCGCGCGACCTGGTCATCAACAGCCTGCGCATGCGACCCGACCGGATCATCGTGGGGGAATGCCGCGGCGCCGAGGCGCTCGACATGCTCCAGGCGATGAACACGGGCCACGACGGCGGCATGACCACCGTCCACGCGAACTCGCCGCGCGACGCGCTGAGCCGCCTAGAGACGATGGTGCTGATGGCCGGCCTCGAGCTGCCGTCGCGCGCCATCCGCGACCAGATCGTGTCGGCGCTGCACCTCGTCGTCAGCGTGCGCCGTTTCGACGACGGCGTGCGCCGCGTCGACAGCATCGCCGAGATCACCGGCATGGAGAGCGGCACGCCGCTCATGCAGGACATCTTCCGCTTCCAGCAGACGGGCCGCAGCGGACGCAAGGTCGTCGGCGAGTTCATGCCGACCGGCGTCGTCCCGCGCCTCGTGCACGAATTGCGCGAGAAGGGCCTGGAAGTGCCGCTCGAGATCTTCCAGCAGAAGGGCGCGGGCGCAAATGCGTGAAGCCCTCGTCCTCGGCGCGTTCCTCGCCGTCGCTTTCGTCCTGGCCTGGGCCTTCCGGCACCAGCGCCTGCGGCGCATCGCGCGCGAGCGCCTGAACGAGGACGTCGTCGTCGCGGAGCGCACGTCATCGACCGGGTTGACGCCGTCGCTGCGTCGCGCGCGCTGGCTCCCGGTGTTCGTGTGGGTCGTCGTCGCGCTGATCGTCCGGATCGTCCTGGGCCTCGACCTCGTCTACGCGGTCGCGCTGGGCGTCATCTTGGGCGTCATCGCGTACTTGATCGAGGGCTGGTACCACACGCGCAACCGCTTGCGCCTCGAAACGCAGCTCGCACACGCGATCGACCTGATGGTGTCGGCACTCGGCGCCGGCTCGGGGATCATGGAGGCGATCGAGGGCGCGGCCAGCGAAGCCGGCAAGCCGCTCAAGGCGGAGCTGCAGGAGACGCTCGGCCGCATCCGCTACGGCGAGACGCCCAAGCAGGTCTTCGAGGACCTCGCTTTGCGTGTGCCGCTCGAGAGCTTCCGCCTGTTCGCGTTCACGATGGCCGTGCACGGCGAGACCGGCGGCAGCCTGGCGCCCACGCTCGCGACCGTCGGGCGCACGATCCGCGACCGCATCGAGATCGGCCGGCGCGTGCGCGCGCAGTCGACGCAGGCGCAGGCGTCGGTGATCGGCATCGTCGCGATCACGTACTTCCTCGGCCTCCTGATGTGGCGCACGAACCCGGTGAACTTCGAGGAGTTCCTCGTGCACCCGGTGGGCGCGAACATCGTCGCCGCCGCGATCGTCCTGCAGGCGATCGGACTCCTGTGGATCACGCGCATGTCGCAGATGCGCTACTGAGCACCACATGGCACTGCCCCCCCTCGCACTCGAAACGAACTGGCGCCTACTCAGCGTTCTGGGCCTGTGGGTCCTGGCGCTGGCCGCCGGCTGGATCGTGTACTCGCGCTGGCGCGCGGCCGAGACGGCGCGCCGCCGCGCGTGGGCCGAGGACGAGGCGCTCGACGACGCGCGCGACTCGATCGAAGACCTGGATTCGCAGAGCTGGCTGCGACGCTGGCTCTACCTGGCCGGCTTCCGCGCGCAGACGTCGCCGGCGCTGTTCATCGGCGCGACAGTCGTCGCCGGGGTCTTCGGTCTCGCGCTCGCGCTGACGATCACGCAGAGCGGCCTGATCGGCGGCGCGGTGCAGGCGGCGGGCGACGTGCCCGGCGGCATCGGCGACCTGGCGCGACCGATCCTGTTCGGCGCACCGTGGATCTTGCTGGTCATCCTGCTGCTCCTGCCCTACGCCTTCGTCAGCACGACGCGCACGCGCCGCATCCGCGAGGTCGAGCAGGACATGCCGGTCACGCTCGAGATGCTGGCGACGATGAGCGAATCGGGCCTGTCGTTCGACGGCGCGCTCAACAAGGTGATCGACACGAGCCCCGAGGATCGCCCGCTCTTCGAGGAGATGCGCACGTTCCAGCTCGAATCGCTCTCGGGCGTGTCGCGCGTGCAGTGCTTCCGCCGCCTCGCGCGCCGCATCGAGTTGCCGTCCGTCAACGTGTTCACGTCCGCGCTCGTGCAAGCGGAGCAGGTCGGCGCCGGATTCACGCGCGTGCTGCGCACGCAAGCGGACGACTTGCGCAATCGCCGACGTGAAGACGCCAACATGCTGGCGCAATCGCTGACGGTGAAGCTCGTCTTCCCGCTCGTGATCTGCTTCCTGCCTGGAATCTTCGTGGTCACGCTCGGCCCGACCTTCCTGCAGTTCCTGAAGCTGACGGAGAGCCTGTCCCGAGGCGGGTAGAGACAGCCCAGAAACCTGACCCGCCGCCATGCAGCCTTGCGGACTCGACCCGGAAACGGGTGCGAGCCGCGCGCGACGGGGCCCCCCCCAGATCGACACCCTGAAGGAGATCGACATGCAATCCCAGTCGCAACACGAGACCGTCCTGCACACCGAGGTGCAGCGATGAGAATGCTCGATGCATTCGGAAACGTGGGCCGTCGCCGCAAGAGCGCCGGTTCCAGCATGTTCCTCCTGGGTGCGTTCGCCGTGCTGTGCCTGGGCGCGGCGATCCCGATCTACGGAGCGGATCCGCGGCAGGAAGGCACGGGTCTGGCGGACTTCAAGACGAACGGCGGGACGCGCGCGGGCGACACGCTGACGATGGTCGAGGGCACGCTTGCGCGGCTGAAGTTCTCGCGGCCGCTGGCTTCCGATCAGGAAATCGGCGCCAAGATCGCCGACAGCAAAGTTGCAATGCTGCAACCGATCTCTGTCACCGAACTCGTCGTCACTGCACTGAAGGTCGGACGGACGAACCTGCTCGTGCGGTTCAAGGAAGGCGATCCCGAGGTGTACGAGATCGTCGTGCACCGCGACCTGTCCGTGCTGGAAGGCGCGCTGAAGGGCATCCACCCGACGATCGAGGTGCAGTCCGCGCCCGACCGCAATGCGCTGATCCTCACGGGGACCGTGCCCGACAGCAATGCAGCGTCGCGCGCGCAGCAGGCCGCGTTGGATTTCGCCCAGGCCAGCGGGGCGGACGGCAAGGTCATCAACCTGATCCGCGTGCAGACCGCGGCGACGTCGATCGAGGCGAGCCTCACGAACCAGGTCGCGCGCATGGGCGCGCCCGACGTCGCGATCACGCGCATCCAGAAGGGGCCGATCACTAACGACGCCGAGGACATCTTCATCATCTCGGGCTCCGTGCCGAACCTGATGGTTGCCGACAACGTGACCGACATGGTGCGCGCGACGATCGGCGACGACTCCGGCAAGAAGAGCCGAGTCGTCAGCCAGATCACCGTCGGCGGACGTCCCAGCGCGATCGAGAACATGCTCGAGCGCGCCATCCAGGAGCAGCTGGGTCAGACGGGCGTGAAGGTGTCACGCGTCGTCGGCACCGACTCGGAGGGCGACAACGACATCCTGATCCTGACGGGCACGGTCGCGAACCAGACTGCGCTCATCCGCGTGCTCACGTTGTCCGCCAAGGTCTTCCAGCAGCAGGCCCTCGTGAAGCGCAAGCGCGACGGCGAGTACACGCGCATCACCGAGACGTACGCGGGCGGCCTGACGCGCACGACCGACACGCCGCTCAAGCTGAGCGACATCTCGACCGACATCCGCGTCGCGGCCGACGAGTCCGGCGCGCTGTTCACCAACGAGGGCGAGCGCGGCGACCGGACGGGGACGAACTCGGCCCTGCGCTCGGTCCTCGGCACGCGCAACGGCGGATTCAGCGGCAGCGGCTCGACGGGCCTGGGCGGCCTGGTCGAGAACCGCTTGGACTCGAACCTGGCGCGCGCCACGGCGATCGAGCTGGCCGAGGGACGCATCCTGTCCTTCATCCAGGTGACCGACATCCCGCAGGTGCGCGTGTCGATCCGCTTCTTCGAGATCAGCCGCAACGACCTGCTGAACTGGGACTCGAACGTGAGCAAGATCGGCGTCGCCGACTTCGACACGAACGGCATCAACCCGAACACGCCGCTCTTCGGCGCGAACGACACGATCGTCAACAACGCGAACGGCGATCCCATCCTGTTTGCGTCGAACACGGACATCGCCAATGTCGTGTCGTTCCTCGAGGGCGGCTTCACGAACCAGATCCTGATCGGTGGCGAGCATTTCAACCTCGACGCCGTCCTGAACGTGCTCGAGACGGAAAGCGTCGCCCGTACGCTGGCCAGCCCGACGCTGACGGTGCTCTCGGGCGAGGTCGCGGCCTTCGGCGACGGCGGCAGCGTCTCGGTCACGAGCAGCATCTCGACTCCGGTCGGCGTGAACGACGGCGACCTGGGCGTCTTCCAGTCGGTGCAGCAGCTTCCCTTCGGCATCCAGTTGGCCGTGCGGCCGCTGGTCGGCGAGGACGGCTACATCACGCTCGACGTCGCGCCGTCGGTCTCGAACCCGGACTTCGCGCTGACCGCGCTGGTCCGCACGACGACCGGAACGCCTCAGGAGACCGTGGCGTTCGCCGAGCGCAACGTGCGCACCACCGCGCGCCTGCGCGACGGCGAAGTCCTGCTGATCGGCGGGCTGCAGGACCGCACGCGCAAGGATGAAGCCGGCAAGACGCCGTTCCTGGCGCAGATCCCGATCCTCGGCTGGCTGTTCCAGGACAAGAAGTTCGAGGACAAGGATCGCGAGGTCATGGTCACGGTGAATCCGACGATCGTGCGCGATCGACCGACGCAGGCGCGACTATGGTCGTACCCCGGCATGCGCGAGCTCCTGCGGCGCGACCCGCCGCCGCCGCCGGCCGCGGAACCCGTGCCCGCAACACCGCCGGCGCAACCCGTCCCGGCTTCGACCCCGGCGAAGAAGCCCGCGGGGCAGTGAGGTGCACACCATGAAGCTCCACACGATCCTCAACGCCACCTTGCTGGCTGCCTGCACGCTGCTCTTCGCGGCCTGCGCGACGTCGACGTTCGGTCACCGTGACGAGAACTGCAACCCCGACGCGCGCCTCGACGAGCTCCTGAACGCGTACGAGACCGGCCGCAACAACGGCATCAACTCGTCGGGCAATCTGCTGGTCGACTGCGAGCGCGCGCGCGCCTCGATCGAGCGGCTGGCGCTCGAGTTCCCGCAGCACTCGCGCACGCTGATGGCCGCGGCCACGCTTTCCTTCGAAGCGGGCGAGCCGGAGAAGTCCCAGAACTACCTGGATTCGCTGTTCCGCCTGCATGCCGGCAATCCGGAGGCCGGCATCCTCCGAAGCCGCATCGCGATCGACGAGGGCAACCTGCCGCTGGCGCAGCGCGTTCTCGCGATGCAGATCCAGTACACACCGGATCACGCCGGGCTGCGCGAAGCGCAATCGGGCGTCCTGTACATGTCCCGCGATTGGAAGGGTGCTCGGGTCGCGATCGACGTGGCCGAGGCCCTCGGAGCCCCGCCCTGGCGGGTCGCCTACCACCGCGGGCTGATCGCAGAGGGCGCTGGGGAGCACGCGGAAGCACGTCGCCAGTACCAGGCCTGCGTGGACAAGAACCCCGCCTTCCCGGCGGCCCAGTCTCGACTTTCCGGCATGAAAGCGGCCGGGGGTTAGAATGGGCGTCGCCCTCCGACCGGCAGGCCGGAGGGAGGCTGACGCCAAGAAAAGGCCCGAGCCATGGCAGCAAGCTCGAGCCCCCGATCACAGACGGCTGTCATCCAGAACCCCAAGGAATTGAAATGAAGACCCTGAAGACCTCGCAACGCGGGAAGCGCGGCGCCGCTCTCGTCGAATACGGCCTCATCGTGGCCGGTGTGGCCCTCGTGTGTGCCGCGGCCGTGTCCGTGTTCGGCCACAAGACGGCGCAGATGATCGGAACCTCCGCAGCGATGCTGCCGGGCGCCACGGATGCCGACAACGGCACGATCGTGACCGGCAAGGTCGTGCGCACCACGAACGACGGCGGCGTGATCACCGTGGACCCGGGCGAAGGCAACACGCTCGAGAACAACCTCGGCATCGACACCTCCGACCTGGTCGTCGACCCCTCGGGCGACGGCGGCTGAGACCCAGGCTCACCCCCGAGCCTCGTTCGCTCACGCGGACCGGACGCCCCCGCGGCGCCGGTTCGCGTTTTTCCTTGTCGGGCGGGCCTTCGTCGAAGGTCCTTCGTCGGGGAAGCCCTTGTCGGGGAAGCCCTTGTCGGGGAAGCCCTTGTCGGGGAAGCCCTTGTCGGGGAAGCCCTTGTCGGGGAAGCCCTTGTCGGGGAAGACGGCGCGCACGGTCGACTAGGCCTCGAGGCCAAGCTGAGCGGCCACGCTCTCCCAGTCTCCTGCGATCGTCGACGTGACCCGGTCGCATTCGAATGCGCGCCGGATCACGGGCGCCTGATCGGCGCCGCGCAGCTCGAGCAGCCCCAGGACGAGCCAGGCGTTCAAGTCCGGCTCGTTCCGCTCGCACAACGCGAGCTCGGCCGCGACGATCGTGCGCGCACGCGCCCGGCGCATCGGATCCTGGCCCGCGAGATGGACCAGCGACTCGCAGGCCAGCCCGCGCAGCAGCGGTGCGCGCGACGCGTCCTTCAGGATGTCGACGAGCGGCTGCTCTGCGGCGGTGCCGATCCGCGCCAGCACGTCCTGGAGCTCCGCGAAGAGGTGGTCGTGGCCGAGCCGCAGCACATGGAAGGCGAGCAATGGCTCGACAACTTCGGACGCGCCCAACACAGCCAGCGCCCGCCATGCGTGAGAGGCCGCGTGGCTCCGCGGATCGAGTTCCTCGAGGTCGTTCATGGCCGGATCGGTGGCCATCCGCACGAGCTCGCTCACGTCCTTCGAGGACAGCCCGAACCGAGTGCTGTAGTCGACCCAGTCCTGCCCCAGCCCCTCGTCGCCGATCGAGAGAAGCGTCGAGACCGGACTGACAAAGGAAGCGCAGGCCGCACGACGCTCTTCCGCCGTGGTCGCGTGAGCGCCCTGAGCCAGCCAGGCGAGCGCTCCCGGATGAGCTCTCCAGGCCGCGCCGATCCGCAGCTCGACGAACACGGCTTGGGCCAGGTGGTGCAACGGCGGGCCGTCCATGTCGATCGGGAGCACGGGCTTTCCGCGTGAAGACGAGCGCGGCTCGAGCAACGCTTGGACGACGAGCGGGCTTTCCGCGCGCCCTCGGCGCACGAGCCGCGCCGCAGCCGCCCGATCGTCGTTCAACCAGCGCTCGAGAGCGCGAGCCCAAGGCGCGACCGGCGAGTCGGAGTTTTCGCTGCGCGTGGCGAGATCGCGAGCGCACTGCAGCTCACCGCGTTCGAGTGCGTAGCCGAGGACCGTCTCGCCGATCTGCAGAGGATCTTCGACGTCCAGAGCCAACAGTTCCGTGAAGTGAACCTCTGCGTCCTGGCGTCGACCCGCGACGAGGAGCACGTCCGCCAGCACGCGGCGCGCGCGCAGGTAGGGCCGCGCCAGGACGTCATCCCACAATCGTCCGCCGCACCCTGCGACGAACGCGTGTCCACCCAAGGCGAGCTCGGCCCCCGTGACGACCGTCTCGAGCCTCGAGATCGTGCTCATCTCCCCGCGCTCGTCGAACATCGCGGCCAACGCTGCTGCATCGACGCAATGCGGATCGATCTCCAGCGCGATCTCGACCATGAGAGCCGTCACCTCGGGGTTTCTCGAACTGAGCGCCACGAACGCCATGTCCTGCGCGTCCTCGAGCGGGTGCTCCCGCGCAAGCCTCTCGGCGATCTTCGCGGCGCCGTCCGCCAGCGTGAAGCCCAGCTTCGCCATCCCGGCGAGCATGTCCGCCGGGCTCCTGAAAATGCGCTGTCCCGTGACCAGCGCGATGCGCCGCATCACGCGCTCGTCCTGGAGCGGACCCGGCAGTCGCTCCAGCGCGGTGTTCAGATCGAACGAATCCATCTCGACCGTGCTCCGCCCGGAAGCCCGATTCCGACGGACGTTGCGTTCGCGGGATACCTTTCGCGCGCGCCGTTTCTGCTTGTCGAGCCTGCCCCTGCCGTTCCTGCTCATGACGCCTCCCGTGTGTGGCCTCGAAAAAGGCTAGGGACGCACCGCGCGCTTTGCGCCGGGGGTCGAGCCCGAATCCGCGCCGCTTCCCCGGATTTGGATCCGCGGCGGAGCTCGACGCCTGTTTTCAGGATCGGGCGGCGCGCAAGGATCAGCCCGGGTCTCTCGATACGCGGCTGCCCCGCGAGTGGGAGCGCCGGGGAATCCCCAGATCCTTGGCCGCCTCTCTCCAATCTCCGGCGATGGTCTCGTCGACCAGGTCGCGCTCGAATGCGCTGCGGATCTCGGGTGCGAGCTCGACGGCCTGCAGGTCCAGCAAGGTCGAGATGATCCAGCCGTTGAGCTCGGCGCCGTTGTCTTCGCAGCGCTCGAGCAGGTCCGCCAAAGCCTCCAGCGCAACTGCACGCCGCCCGGGATGGTCCGCCGCGACATCGGCCAGCGATTCGCTCGCGACCTTGCGCGCAAGGGTGTCCCGTTCGACATCGGCGAGCACGGCGATCAGCGGAGCCAGCGCCGCATCACCGATGCGCGCGAGCACCTGGGGCAGATCCTCGTGCAGGCGGCCGTGTTCGGGCAGCCGGATCGCGAGCTCGAGCAGCGGTGCCACCGCTTCGGGCGCGGCCAGCAGGCCTAGGGCCCGCCAAGCGTGCGCAACGGCCCAGGCGCGCGGATCGTCGTCGTCCAGCTCGTGCAGGGCGGGTTCGGTCGCCATGCGCAGGAGCTCGGGGACGTCCGACGCGTGCAGATCGAAGCGCGCCGGGTAATCGATCCAGTCGCCGTCGAAGCCTCCATCGCCGAGCGCGAGCAGCGCCGACACGGGCGGTGCGAACGCCGCGCAAATGGCCTCGCGCTCTGCGGGCGTCGTAGCGCCTGCGCCTCCCTCGAGCCAGGCGACGGCGCCCGGATGCGCGCGCCACGCAGGGCTGATGCGCAGCGCGATGAACTCCGCCTCCCTTCCGCGAGTTTCGAGTTCGTACGCGTCGTCGCGCGAGCCTCGCGATCGTCCGAGCTCGATCGAGCCCGGTGCCAGGAGCTCGCGCTGCACCAGGGGGTTGTCCTCCCGCGCCACGCGGACGAGGTCCGCAGCGCGCGTCCGGTCGCCGGCCAGCCAGCGCTCGAGCGCGCCGGCCCAGCGCGCGGTGGGTGAGCCGGATCGATCGCTGAGCGCGACGAGCTCGCGCGCGCGTTCGAGTTCGCCGCGTTCGAGTGCGAACCCGAGCGCGAAGTCGGCGACGCCCAGCGGGGTCTCGGGAGCGAGGTCCAGCACGGCGGAGAAGTGCGCCGAGGCCTCGGCCATGCGCCCGCTGGCGTGCAGCGCCTCCGCCAACGCCCGCCGCGCGCGCAGGTACGGACGCGCCATCACGTCCTCCCACAGTGATCCGCGGTTCGCCGCGAGGAAGTCGGGTCCGCCGAGCGCGCGTTCGGCTCTCGCGACGACCGCCGCGAGACCGACGACGGCGTCAGGCATGTCGGCAGCGTCCCGCATCGCCAGCAGCGCCGCGGCATCGACGCATTCCGGATCGAGTTCCAGCGCCTGAGCCAACAGGTCGTCCGTGTAGTCCGCATCTCCGGCATCGGCGGCGAGGAACGCGAGATCCTGCGCGTCCTCGCGCGCGTCCGGACGCTCGGGTGTTCCGACGAGCGTCACGGATCCGTTGGAGTTCAGCTTCTCGAGCTCGGCGAGCGCTTCGGCCCGGCTCGCGAAGGCGCGCCTGCCCGTCGTCCGGACGAGCCGCCGCTGGATCCGCTCGAAATGCACTTCCTCCGGCAGTTCTTCGAGTGCGGCAACGAGATCGAGGTCGCCCACGAACTCGTCCGAGCGCGGCTCGGGCAAGCCGCGCCGGCGGTTCCGCTCGAGCCGAACTCGGCGCTCGCGACGCTTCTTCTTCTCGAGCTTGGCCTTGCTCTTCTTGCTCATGCTCCTCCGCGGCCCTCCGGGCAGCATGCTACGGCCTCGACTCTGCACGCGCCCGCCGCGAACGTCGGCCTGGAAAGAAGGAGGCCCGACCGCCTCACCGTGGTCGGGCCTCGCACGTCGTGGCGCTCAGGTCGTCACTCCGGGCGCGGGGGGGGGGAAACGCGGCTTCTCTCAGCCTCCGAGGTCGACGTCAGGGGGTACCGTCGCCGAACGGCCCGATGAGCAGCAGATCGCCGTTCACCTGGGAACCGGTTTCGAAGGGCAGGTCAGAAGCAGCGCCACCGGTGGGCAGGCGCTCGACGAGAAGTCCCAGGATCGAGGGATCCTGCACGACGGCCGCGCTCGAGATTGCAATCCTGCCGTCCAGCAGGAACCAGCCCGTCTCGACTGCGGGGAATCCCAGCAGCTCGTTGGGAGCGTGGTTCGTGGTCCGGAGGAAGGTCATGCCGAACGCGCCGTTGATGTTGAGCAAGGACAGCTTCGTCCAGCAGTCGAAGCTCGTCTGCGCGGAGAAGACCTCCTCGTTGTCGTTGTAGATGAGGAAGTCGACGACGGCCGTGAAGTCCGTGCCGCCCGTAAGGTTCAGCAGAACGAGGTCGGACTCGAACGGGATGAGGCTGACCGTTTCGCCGCCGTTCGGGATGAACTCTTCCTGGCCGAAGAAGCGCGGGAAGAGCAGCACGTCCGGCGTGCACGTGTACTCGACGCCGTTCAGGTCGCGCACGCCGTCGCCGTCGGCGTCCGTCGGCGTGCCCGTGGTCCCGACGCCGAAGTAGGCGTACGGGTCGAACGAGTAGTCGGCCTGGTCCATGCTGTTCAGGATCAGCGCGTTGCCGACCAGGTGGTTGAACACGATCGCCTGGCCGGTGATCGGGCTCTTGGCGAAGGCATAGACGAAGCCCTGCTCCTGGTTCGGGTTGTGGGTCCGCGTCATCACCGTCAGCGTGTCGTTGGGCGTCAGGCGGTGAGTGCGGTTGAACTCCGAGCAGTCGAGGGGCGTGCCACCCATCGCGGTCTTGCCGATGTAGACGAACTCGACGTCGACCGTGCCCACGAAGATCGTCCCGACCTCGTTGAAGTCGCCGTTCGTGTTCGTGACCGTCAGAAGGTTCACATTGCCCATGCGGTTGTCGAACTCGGGGAAGACCAGCAGGCTGGCCGGCTTGCGGATGCCGACCGGGCAATCCGGCTGCGGACCGCCCGTCAGCCCCTGGATCGTCAGGTCGAACAGGATCGGCGTCACGGTCGAGGATGGCGGACGCGTGAACGTCACGCGGACGTCCACGTAGCGCCCGAACACGCCCGAGAAGGGCACGCCATTCTGCGCTGTCTGGAACGGCAGGGTCTGGATCAGCACCGGATCGTCGGAGGCGCGGAACTCGACCAGCAGGCTCGTCCCGGCCGGCACCGAAGCCGTCCAGGCGATCGTGCCGTACTCGTTGCCGACGACGCCGCTGTCGTAGAGGACCTCCCAGGTCCCGCTGTCCTGCACGCCGCCGAGCGCGTTCGTGCCGGTCATCTCGCTGAAGTTGAACGGCGAGGCGCCACGGCCGAGCGGGACGGTCAGGTCTACCGCACCCAGGCCGTCCGAGCCCCCGTTCGGGTCGATGCGCTTGGCCGTGGCGGAGAACGTGCAGGTCGTCCAGACCTTGCCGCGCGAGTCGACCGCCATGCCGCGCGGGCTCTGGCCGTCGGCGCCCAGGTCGATCGCCTTCAGGAAGTTGCCGTTCTGGTCGAGGCGCGAGACGCGGTTGCCGAGGCTGCCGTCGACCCAGGCGTGCAGGTCGATCGGCGTGATCGCGACGGAGCGGTCGCGGTTGTCGCCGAACGTGGGCTTTGGAAAGCCCGCGAAGATCGTCCCGTCCGGGTGGAACTTGAGAACCTGGTCGAGGTCGAACTGCGTGACCCAGATCGAGCCGTCGGCGCCGATGCCGAGGCCGTGGTTCTCGCCCGTGTTGTTCGACCCGAACTGCGTCAGGTCGATGCAGTTCATCACCTGCGAGACGAGGTCGTAGCGCAGGAGTTCCGTGCCGCCTTCGCCCGTGGTCGACCACAGCACGTTCTGCCGGTCGACGATGCCGCCGTAGGCGCCGCATGTGGGGTTCGGGACGGTCTGGAGGATGGCGCCCGTCTGTCCGTCCAGCAGGTTGAAATCGTCGGAAACGAAGGGGAATCCGCCGACCCAGACGTTGCCGCCGTTGTCGTACGAGACGTGGTGCACGTTCACGCCGTTGACGCGCTGGTAGACGAGGATGGCCTCGTCCAGGGCGTCCTGGACGATCCCGTCCGCGCCGCCGTCGCCGTCGCTGACGTCCGGCCACGGCAGCACGTTGCCGCCGCCGCGCGACGTGCGGATCAGGCCGTCGCCGTCGCGATCGACGCACGTGCTGTACGAGAAGGGACCCAGCAGGAACTGGCCGTTCGGGTCCGGCTGACCGCTCGCGTCGACGCGCGTGCCGCCCAGGCAGACGCCGATCTTCACGACGGATCCGCGCGGGACGCCGCTGACGTTGCCGGACTCGTTGCGGTTTCCGACCCAGACGTTTCCGAACGCATCCGTTGCCGTCCGCGACGGGTTGCGCTGGAGGTTGTCGGGGGACGTGGCGTACTCGCCCAGGATCGCCCCCGTCTCCGCGTCGATGCGGATCAGCGTGCCGCGGCCCGAGGCTGCCACGTTGACGATGGGGAAGGGTCCGGGCTGGCCCGCGACGTTCAGCTGGAGCTGATCGGCCACGTCGTGGTTGACGTTGAAGGCCTGGCCTTCGTCGAAGTCCGCGTTCGTCGTGTACGTGCGCGAGGTACCGGAGCCGGTACCGGCCCAGGACGAGGATCCGGCGGCGACCACGATGGCGCACACCAGGGCCACGACACGGTGGACCCCGGGGGGGGAGGGGAACTGGGACATGGGGATCGCGCACTCGCCCGGACCCACGGCGCCCTCCGAGCCGCAGGCCCCACGGTGGGGCCT
>Ga0163150_10003672_pt1 | contig 21340 bp, 16 predicted proteins | sample OliLakLV19P2IB_FD_148628 | JGI IMG/M metagenome (GOLD analysis project Ga0163150, IMG submission 148628) | Freshwater microbial mat bacterial communities from Lake Vanda, McMurdo Dry Valleys, Antarctica - Oligotrophic Lake LV.19.P2.IB | ecosystem: Environmental > Aquatic > Freshwater > Lake >...
CCTCCAAGCATCCCCCGGCCGCTGACCCCATGCCACCGACTCCACAACCCGAACGTGACCCGCGCCAGACTGACTCGCGCCAGCCGGACAACCGCGGCTCCGACAACCGGAACCAAGGCCAGCGCCACGGCGACCCGCGGAACAACGATCCCCGCTCCGGCGAGGTCCGCGTCCCGGCCATCGCCAGCGGCATCCTCGAGCTCTTTCAGCGCGATGGCCGCATCCGCACCCTGGAGGGCCAGCTCGGCGCCGACCCCGGCGACCCGGTGCTGCCCGCCAACCTTGTTGACCGTTACCACCTGCGGCCCGGCGTCCACGTCGAGGTCGAGCTCGGCAAGCCCTACGGCGCCAACGGCAGTCACCAGAACAATCAGGACCACCTGCTGCACCACCAGCGGCGTCACCAGCACGGCCGCAAGAAGGTGAAGATGAAGCACCGTGTGAACCCGATCGGCCCCAACGCCAGGACGGTCCGCGAGGTGCTCAAGATCGAGGGCATGTCGCCGGAGGAGTATGCGAAGACCCGGCGGTTCGAGGACCTGACGACGATCGACCCGGCGCCGCGCATCACTTTGGAGTACCCCGGCTGCCCGCCCGATTGCCGGTTGATCGACATCTTCTGCCCCATCGGCTTCGGCCAGCGGGCCATGATCACCTCGCCGCCCAAGGCCGGCAAGACGACGCTCTTGAAGAACATCGCCACCGCGATCCGCAAGAACTATCCGCAGGTGGAAGTGATCGCGTTGCTCGTCGATGAGCGGCCGGAGGAAGTGACCGACTTTCGGCGCAACGTGCCGTGCAAGGTGTGGGCGAGCTCCAACGACCACCCGCCGGAGCGGCACGTGTTCCTCTCGACGCTGGCGATCGAACGCGCCAAGCGTTTGGCCGAGCGGGGCGTCGACGTGGTGATCCTGCTCGACTCGCTGACCCGCGTCGGCCGGGCGTTCAACACGGCCCCGGGCCTCGTTAACACCGGCCGCACGCTGTCCGGCGGCCTCGACTCCGGTGCCCTCGCCATCCCGAAGCAACTCTTCGGCGCCGCCCGCAAGTTTGAAGAGGGCGGCTCGCTCACCATCATCGCCACCGCGCTGGTCGACACCGGCTCGCGCGGCGATCAGGTCATCTTCGAGGAGTTCAAGGGCACCGGCAACATGGAGCTCATCCTCGACCGCAAGATCGCCGAGCGCCGCTTGTTCCCGGCCATCGACCTGGCCGCGTCCGGCACCCGCAAGGAGCATTTGCTGCTGACGCCGCCGGAGCTCACCACGATGACGGCCCTGCGCCGCCGATTGCTCGCGATGCAGCCGCCGATGCAGGTCGAGCAGTTGCTCAAGGCCATGGAGCGGTTCAAGACCAACGCCGAACTCGTCGGCAATCCGCAGAGCCCGGCCCGCGATTAAAGCCGCTTGCGGCACTAGCCCGTCAGGGCGTTTGAAGGTAGCCACGGGCGCCAGCCCGTGGAAGCAGATGGTCGCGACGAACGAGCCCCGCTCAGGGGCGATTGAGTTCGCCAGCTTTCAATCGCCCCGAACGGGGCTCGCGAGCGTCGAACCGCGATTGTCCACGGGCTCGCGCCCGCGGCTGCCTACAAACGCCCCTGCGGTGCTCAATCCATGTCTCTGGGAACGCCACTCGAGCGTTTCGACACTCCCGATCTGAGCTTGTCCCGGTTGCTTGCCCGCGACGGGCAGACGATACTCGCGGTTGGCCGGGGTTTGCGAAGGGGGCACCCATGGATGGTTTGGCGCCTCGATGGATCATTCGGTTGAGTCAGGTCGTGTTCATCGCAGTGGTCGGCGGCGTTGCCGGTTGCGGCACGCCATCGAAGCAGACATGGGCGGATTGGGCAGCGGCGAACAAGCGCGAAAGTGTGGCACAGGCTGCGCCGCATGATGCGCCTCACCTCGCGTTGCCGGCGACACCGCCTGCGCCAATGCCCGCCGCCGACTGGTCGCTCGCCCCGCCTTACAAGGTCGGCGACAGCGCCTCCGCCGGTCACGGCTTTGATCTGGCGATGCGCCACCCCGAGTTCCCGCGTACTTATATCGAAGCAGTCCACATCGACCTCACCGCGCCGAACCGCTGGGTTCAGATCAAGTGGGCCGGTCCGAAATCGGCCGATGCCCCAACCGGCCCGTGGCAATCGACGATCGGACGGGGTGCCGAGGGATTTGACTGCAACGACGACAGGGACAGCAACACGATCGATTCGTTCTGCACGCCGAAGGGCGTCTTCCTTGTCTCGGGCTTCTCCGACCACCTGCGGCTGAGCCCGGCGTGCGAGTACGCGACTTGGGTGGTTTACACCCCGCGTTATATTGCCATGCACTCGCACCACGACCTGCCGCGCGAGCCCGCTTCATCCGGCTGCGTGCGCATGCCGTTCGAGCCGGCCAAGCTGATCCACAACAACAGCATCGTCGGTGTTACGCTGGTGAGCATCACGGGCACATGGGAACCGCCGGCACGTTCGGCGCGAAAGGAGTGATGGTGTTGCGCGACACGGAACGTCGATTGCTTTGGTCAATGAAGGAATGCCTCGCCAGAGGTAGCGGTCATCACGGGTGCCACGGGTCGGCTCGGCGACCCGTGCGCCTCTCGATGCGCGGCACGGGTCGCCGGTGCCACGGGTCGGCTTTGCGACCCGTGAGAAACTCCCGAACGCACACGGGTCGCCCAGCCGACCCGTGGCACCGGTACTTGATGGCGCTCGCCGCCACCTTGTTGTTTCTGCTCACCGGCTGCACGGCGAAAGGCAAGCAGACGTGGCGGGACTGGACGGTCGAGCGCGACGCGGCGGCGACGTCGGCGGGGCGCTCGGCCGTGTCGACCGCCTCGTTCGTTCACTCCTTTGCCCCGCAGCAATCCGGCCGGTCGCTTAACCCCGCCGAGGCCGCCCTGCTGCGCCTGGCGCCGCCCTACAAAGAAGGCGACGCCGCGACGGTCGGCGAGGGCTTTGATTTGGCCATGCGCAACCCCGGTTTCCCGGCCACATATATCGCCGAGATACATCTGGACGTGTCCAGCCCGGACCACCTGATCCGCCTCGTCTGGGAAGGCCCGGCGGCGCGCGACTGCCCGGCGGGGCCGTGGCGCTCCAACATCGGGCGCGGCAACCCCGGCATGGACTGCGACACCATCGAGGGCAGCAACACCGTCGACTCCCGCTGCACCCCCAAGGGCACCTTCTTCGTCGCCGGTTTCGCCGACCGGCTCAACGCCTGCCCGACGGCGCATTACTGCACGTGGGTCGTGCATGCCCCGCGCTACATTGCCCTGCACTCCTTCGGCGACCTCCCGACGTTTCCCGCCTCGGCGGGATGCGTGCGGTTGACCCACGAGGTGGCGAAGCTGATCCACAATAACGCGATCGCCGGCGTCACGCTGATCCGCATCGACGGCAAGTGGACGCCGCCGGCGCGGCTGGCGCCGTAGGCCGCGACGAGGCCCGTGGAAGACACGGCGGCGCGGCCTGATCAGCGCGGATTTTTTTTCGCCATCCGCCGCAACCCTCTTTTGCCGGTCGCTCCTGTTACCTAGACTGTGACGCCGTTGAGTGGACGGCGTCGTTTGCTCCGCGGCAGCCGCGGGTGGAGATGTTCGTATTGTCGTCAGCATCTATTCCAGACTCGGTCCGGGCGTTCATCGCCGAGCACATCCGCTCCGTCATGGAACTGGAGTTGCTGCTGGCGTTGTGCTGCGATTCGTCGAGGGCGTGGACCAGCGACGAGTTGTCGAAGGAGATGCGGGTGGAGACGGCATGGGCGGGTGCCGCGCTAGTCGAACTCGCCCGGCGGGGACTACTCACGATTGAAGCGCCGCCGGGGGAAACCCCGTCTCCCACGGCGACAAGGTATCGTTATGCCCCGGTGTCTCCGGCCGTCGATCAGACAATCCGGCAACTGGCGCAGACTTACGCGGACCTTCGGGTGTCGGTGATCGAGTTCATTTTCTCGCTGCCGGAAGACCCCATCCGCAATTTCGCCGACGCGTTTCGGTTCAGGAAGGAGCGGCCCGGTGGCAGAGGTTGTCTTTTTACTTTGCGGGTTGGCCAGCGTCGCGTGTGCCGTGCTCCTCTTGCGCGGCTTCTTCCGCACGCGGGCCCGGCTGCTCTTGTGGAGCAGCCTGTGCTTCATCGGGCTTGCGGTCAACAACGTGCTGTTGTTCGTGGATAAGGTGATCCTCCCGGGCACGAACCTTTCCGAGGTTCGCCTCTGGGCCGCGACCGCGGCGATCGCCCTCATGCTGTACGGCCTGGTCTGGGATTCCAAATAGCCGGTTGTTTTTGACTGCTGAGTCTGATTCCTGACCCCTGACACCTGACCCTTTCCACCATGCTCACACCTTTCCTTCAAGGCGGACTCGTCACCGGGTGCCTGATCATCGGCCTGTTCTTCCTGCGCTTCTGGAAGCAGTCGAAGGACCAGTTGTTCCTCTATTTTGCCTCCGCCTTCTGGTTGCTGGGGATCAACTGGATCGTGCTGGCGTTCACCGCCTCCACCGAGCATCAGCCGTTCTTCTATCTCATCCGTTTGGCGGCGTTCGCCCTGATCATCATCGGGGTGTGGCAGAAGAACCGGGCGAGCAAGCCGTCCGCCTAATTAAAACGCAACCGCCCCGATGGACTATTCAAAAGAAAGACCCTCGACACGCGTCGAGGGTCTTGTTCTTAGGTTGCGCATCGAGCCGCTTGCGGCTTAGCGGATCACCGACCCCGTCAACTTTACATCCGCCCGGCCCCACGCCTTCCTCAGTCGCCCTTCCGTCGCGTTGGCGATGTCCGTCTTGTTCTGCGCCCTTAGCGCCTGCACCAGCCCCGTCAGCGACCAGCCGTTCTCCGGCCACTTCCTTAGGTCGTCGCGGTACGTCTGCTCCGCGTCGGCGGGTTTGCCGGCTTCGAGTTGAATCGCGCCGAGGATCTGCCGCACCGGATGGTGCCACGTCGGCGGCTCCATGTAGGCGAGCGTGTCCTCGATCGCCGCCGCCTCCGTCAGCAGGCGGATCGCGTCGCCGTAGTTCTTCTTGCGGGCCGCGATCTCCGCCTCGACGATGTTCCCCGCGAGTTTCACCACGTCGGCGCCGGGGGAGAAGTTGATCTGCACCGGCTTGAGTGCATCGCTCGTCTGGATCGCCCGCAGCGCGGCGAGCTCTTTTGCCGCGCCATCGAGGTCGCCCTTCACGGCCAGGGCGACGCCGCGTGCGTAGTGGTTGATCGCGGTGGCGTAGCGGGCCTCGGCCGCGGGCTTGGGCAGGGCGAGGATGTCGTCCCACTTGCCGAAGCGGACGAGGGCCAGCGTCGCGGTGGTTTGCAGGTCGTCCTTGGCGAGCATCTTGCCGACGCAGCACGCCTTGCCGGTGGACTTCTTCGATGCTTCGAGCGCCATCGCGCCGCGGCCGTCGAGCGTCGCCGCCGCCCAGAGGAAGTGGATGTTGTGGGCGTAATACTCCTTGGGGTACAGCCCGTGGGCGTGCTGCTGGGCCATGTAGCGCTCGTCGGCGGCGATGGCGTCGAGGTTGACGCGCACCGCGTCGGCGTAGCGGCCGACACGGAAATAAATGTGCGACGCCATGTGAACCATGTGCCCGGCGCCGGGCATGAGCTGCCCGAGACGGTCGGCGTAACGCTCGGCTTTGCCCGCATGGTCCGACGCTTCGATCAGGTGGATGTAGTAATGAATCGCTCCCGCGTGGCTCGGCCATTTGTTCAGCGTGGTCTCCGCGAACGCCTGGATGTCCGCGACGCCGGGGTTCGGCTGGCTGCCCTTGCCCCAGTAGTTCCACGGCGTCGTCTCCATGAACGCGGCGACGGCCAGCGTGGCGATGTCCGCATCATCTGGGAACTCGGCCGCGAGCTGCCGCATCTTTTCGGCGTAGGCGGTGTCGAGTCCGGCGCGCTCGCCCTGACCGTAGCGACCGGCGAGCGCCTCGATCAGCGCCTTTTCCTTGGCCGTCGCGCCCGCCAGCAGCGACTGCGCCTTGACGATCGCCTGCTTCGCCTGCGCTTCATGTTCCGGTGACAGCGGCTGGTTGATGTTCGGCCCCAGCGCCAGCGCCTCGCCGAAGTGCGCCATCGCCAGCGCCGGGTCCAGCCGGGCCGCCTCCTTGAATGACAGCACCGCCTCCGCGTGATTGAACGCATAGGTAAGGGCGAGCCCCTGATCGAAATACTGCTGGGCCCGCGCGTCCTTCGTCGAGACCGGCATCGAGTGGTTGCCGAGCCCTTCGAAAAGCGGCGCGATCGCCTTGGCCTGCGGCTTGCCCGCCGTCGTGCCGCAACCTGCGAGCGCGAGCATGAACAGCAACGCGAACGAACGATGAACGAGTTTCATAATGGCCTCCTAAGTCGAAGAGCGGAAGTCTACGGCGGTTTATTTGCGGAGGCGAGGCGGGTGTACCAGTAGTCAACCGTCCGCACCTCTCCCTCCGAGGGAGAGGTCGGCGAGGTCCGCCGAGCCGGGTGAGGGTGCGATCACTACGCTACCGGCAGCGAACGAACGAAAGTGTCCCGTCCGTTTCATGCGAGCTCCAGCATTTCCTCGCGTCCTCTGCTTTCCGCGAGTCCTCACCCTCACCCGGCCTCGCAGACTCGGCCGACCTCTCCCTCGGAGGGAGAGGTGGCGGAGCCTCGCATCCCGCCCGCCTCTTTCCTAAGATGCTCATTGTCCAACTCATGTTCCGGAGTCGATCATGGCCGGCCACAGTTCATGGAAAAACATCAAGCACCGCAAGGCCGCCGTCGACGCCAGGCGCGGCAAGAGCTGGAGCCGGTGCGCCCGCGTGATCATCGTTGCCGCAAAAACCGGCGGCGGCGACCCCGCGACCAACCTGTCGCTCCGCTACGCCCTCGACGACGCCAAGTTCTACAACATGCCCAAGGACACCATCGAGAAGGCGATCAAGAAGGGCACCGGCGAATTGGAAAGCGAAAGCATCGAGGCCGCGATGTACGAGGGTTACGGCCCCGGCGGTGTCGCCATCCTCATCGAGATCCTCACCGACAACCGCAACCGCACCGCCGGCGACGTGCGCTACGTCTTCGAGCGGTTCGGCGGCAACCTGGGGTCCAGCGGCTGCGTCTCCTACATGTTCGCGCCCAAGGGGCAGGTCATCGTGAGCAAGGCCGCCGCCGACGAGGAGATGATCATGTCGCTCGCCTTGGAAGCGGGCGCCGAGGACGTTGTCGATGCCGGCGAGTCGTGGCAAGTGCTCACCGCCCCCGGAGACTTCATCAAGGTGCGGCAGGCGCTCGAGAAGGCCCAGATCAAGGCCGACACCGCGGAGCTCACGCAGGTGCCCAGCAACACCGTCACCGTCACCGGCGAAAACGCCGAGAAGGTGCTCAAGATCATCGAGGCCCTGGAAGACAACGACGACGTCCAGAAGGTCCACGCGAACTATGAGATCACTGAGGAGGAGATGGCGCGGATGGGGTGAGAGAAGTCGGCAGTCGGCAGTAGGCAGTAGGCAGTAGCGAACGCAATCAGGGCTACGGAACTGCCGACTGCCGACTGCCGACTGCCGTCTGCCTACTTCCTTGAAGACATGCTCCGCTTCACCGTTCATTTCTACGGCCGGGTGCAAGGCGTGGGCTTCCGCTACACGACGCGCAACATCGCCGCGCTCTACGCGGTGGCGGGCACCGTCGAAAACCTCGACGACGGCAGCGTGCGGCTTGAAGTCGAGGGCGCGCCGGAGGAATTGCAGCGATACCTCACCGCGATCCTTGAAGGCATGCGCGGCAATATCGGCAGGCACACCGTCTCGCGCAGCCCGGGCACCGGCGAGTTCGGCCCGCCGAAGCACGGCTCGGTCCGCATCGTGCGGTGACCGCCCCCTCTCCTCCGGGAGAGGACCGCCGCAATCGCTGCGCGAGCAGAGCGATTGCGGCAGGTGAGGGAGGGACCTTCCGAGCACCAAACAGGATGGGTTGCGCAGTCTGTCGCCCGCAGTATTCGTTGTTCTCTCCCTTGTATGTTTCCTTCCCTCAGGTTTTCATATTGTCTGTTGTTTGCGTCGTGCCCCCGGCGGGGGGTGCGGGGGGCGCGACGCGCGGCCAGGAGTTCGGTCTTCCCTTGACGGCTCGGACATCGCGGGTGAGCAAGAGCCCCGATCGCGGTCGTGCGCTTTAACCCGGACAGTCGTTGGAGCCGGCGCCCCCGCCGAGCTCGAATACAGGAAGGGTCAACACGATGAGTCACTCCACTACCACTCCCGCCCCCGCCTGCTGCGCCGGCATCGACGCCAGCAAGCACACCCTCACCTGACTCATCCGCCCCGCTGTCGCGGCGGATGAGTCTGTCCTCTCCCCGAGGGAAAGGAGTTACGCCTCGCGCGGTTCTCGCACAGGCCTGACATAATGCGTCCATGGCGACTCGCCGGCGTCTTATCTGGAACGTGGCCCCCGCTTACCTGCTGGTGATCGTGCTCGGCACGGTCGCGGTGGCGCTCTACGCCGGCAGCATTGTCAAGAAGGTCTACAGCGACCGCGTCGAGATCGAGCTGGAGAACAAGTCCAATCTGTTCGTCGGCCTGGTGAAGCCGACGCTCGCCCAGGATCGCGCCGAGCTTCAGTCCCGCTGCCGGCAGTGGGCTGCTGACGGCGGCGTGCGCGTCACCGTGATGCTCCCGAGCGGCGAGGTCATCGCCGACTCGCACGAGAACCCCGCGGTGATGGACAACCACGCGTCGCGTCCCGAGATGGCGGCGGCGCTCAAGGGCGAGGTCGGCCGGGCCGTGCGGTTCAGCAACACCCTCAAGGCCGAGATGCAGGACATTGCCCGCCCCGTTCATCAAGACGGGCAGCTCGTCGCCGTCGTCCGCATCGGCATCACGATGACCGACCTGAGCGAAACCCTCGCCATGGTTTACTGGCGGGTCGCGCTCGGCGGGCTCGTCGTCATCCTCATCTCCGGCGCCACCGCGCTCTACGTTTTTCATCGCCACGTCGTCGGCCCGCTCCATCGCCTTCAGCACGGTGCCCAGCGCTTTGCCGCCGGCGACATGACCGAGCCGATCGCCGACTCGCAGAACGCCGAGTTCGCCCTGCTCACCGATGTGCTCAACACCATGGCCCGGCAACTCGACGAGAAGATCCGCACCATCACCCAGCAGGCCCGCGAGCAGGAGGCGGTGCTCGCCGGGATGATCGAGGGCGTCATCGCCGTCGATGCCGACGAGCGCGTCATTATGCTCAACGCCGCCGCCGCCCAGTGGCTCGATGTCGACATGGGCAAGGCCCACGGGCGGATGAGTTACGAGGTGATCCGCAATATCAAGTTGCAGGACCTGATCGCGCAAGCGCTGGACCGCGGCGCCCCGGTGGAAGCAGAGATCTCGCTGCGCGGCGAGGACGACCGCCTGTCGCTGGCGGCGCAGGCGGCGCCGCTGCACACCGAGCACGGCGGCGGGCCGGCGGGCGTCGTCGTCGTGCTGCACGACGTCACTCGCCTGCGCCACCTAGAGACCGTGCGGCAGCAGTTCGTCTCGAATGTCTCGCATGAACTCAAGACGCCGATCGCCGCGATCAAGGCGGCCGTCGAGACGCTCATCGACGAGCGCGAGCCGGCAGCGCCCGGTGAAGCCGCGCCGCCAAGTGACAACGTCCCCGATGTCGCGCCGCGCTTCCTCGCCATCATCGCCCGCCAGGCCGACCGCCTCAACGCGATTGTCGAAGACCTGCTCATGCTCGCCCGCATCGAGGAGGAGGAGCAGGACCGCAAGCTCGCGCTGTCGCGCGGCCCGGTGCTGCCGGTGTTGCGCGGGGCGGTGGAGACCTGCCAGGCGCGGGCCGATGAGAAGGCGATGACGGTGACGATCGAATCGGACCCGTCGATCGAGGCGATGATGAACGCGCCGCTGCTGGAGCAGGCGGTGGTGAACATGCTCGACAACGCGATCAAGTACAGCCCGCCGCGCACGGACATTGTGGTGGCGGCGAAGCGCGACAACGGCGAGATCGTGCTGGGCGTGCAGGACCGCGGGCCGGGCATCGAAAAGGTGCATCTGCCGCGGGTTTTCGAGCGTTTTTACCGCACCGACAAGGCCCGCAGCCGGGCCTTGGGCGGCACCGGACTGGGCCTGGCGATCGTCAAGCACGTGGCCCAGGCGCACGGCGGCCGCGTCAGCGTCGACAGCTCGCAGGACGAAGGCCCCTCGCGCGGCAGCACGTTCCGCATCCACCTGCCGGTGCGGTGACGCCGGGCATTACGTGTGCCGGTGCCACGGGTCGGCTTTGCGACCCGTGTCCTCTTGCACGGGTCGCCGAGCCGACCCGTGGCACCGTCTAACGGCGGTATGCGAGTGCTCTGTGCGGGGACGCCGTTGCTTCGCTCCGAGCGACGAACTGCTTTACAGTGGCGCTCGTGGACCGCGACCTTCTATTCAGCCATCTGACCACCGCCGAGCTCGGCCGCCCGCTGCATTACTTCGACGAGACCGACTCGACCAACACCCGCGCCATGCGGGCTCTGACTGATGGCACCGCCCGGCACGGCGCCCTCTTCGTCGCCGGCCGGCAGACGGCGGGGCGCGGCACCGATGGCTCCCGCTGGGTCTCGGCGGAGCCCACCGGGCTATGGATGTCGCTGGTGGTCGAGTTCGATGGTCGCACGACGCCGGCGATCGCGCTGTGGCCGGCGATCGCGGTGGCGAAAGCACTGCGCGACGGCCTCGGTGTCGATGCCCACCTGAAGTGGCCCAACGACGTGCTCGTCGGTCCGCGCAAGATCGCCGGCGTGCTGGTCGAGTCGATCGCGAGGCAGAGCGCCATGGCCGCCGTCGTCGGCATCGGCGTCAACCTCGATCAACCTTCATTCACCGGCGAACTCGAGGCAGTCGCGGTCTCGGCGAAGATGGTGCTCCGCCGCGAGGTGGCGATCCCCTTGGTGTTCGGCCGGATCATGACGGAGCTGGAACGCGCCTGGCGGCAGCCGAGCGAATGGACGCGGCAATGGGTCGCCCTGACGCGGATGATCGGCCGGCGCGTCGAGCTGCGGCAGGGCGGCGCAACCCGGCACGCCACCGTCGAGTCGCTCACCGACGAAGGTTTCCTCCAGGTGCGCGGCGACGATGGCCGGCCGCAGGTCGTCATCAGCCGCGGCGGCCTCGACGTGCGCGTCGCGTGGGAGGATGCGCCGGCCGGCGGCTTGGCATGAATAGAACCGGGTTCAAAACCGGGAGATTTGACCACGGATAACACGGATAGCACGGATAACACGGCTAGGTTTGGGCTTGTTGTTCTTCCCATCCGTGCTATCCGTGTTATCCGTGGTCAATCCGCCTTGAAACCAGTTGTAGGTAACGACGGCTTGGTGCGATAAACTTGATCAGATCGCTCGCGTCGCCGGGGCTCGCATGCCGTCATCTTTCCCTCTCAACCCCTCGTCAAGTCACTTCCCGCGCCATTGCACGCGCCGCGAGTTGCTGCACCGCGCCGGCGGCGGGTTCGGCGCCATCGCGCTGGCGGCGATGATGAATGACGGCCGCATGCTGCCGCGCGCTGCCGGCGACAGCGGCGACGTGGCTGTTTCGAGAAACCCGCTCGCCCCGCGCCGGTCGCACCATGCTCCCCGCGCCAAGCGCGTCATCTGGCTCTTCATGCACGGCGGCCCCAGCCACATGGACCTTTTCGACCCGAAGCCGGACCTCATCAAATTTGCCGGTCAGCCGCTGCCCGAAAGCTTCGGTTCCGTGATGACCCGGCGCGACGTTGCGAAGAACACGCTCATGGCCCCGATCAAGCCGTTCCGCCCGCGCGGCGACAGCGGCATCGAGATCAGCGACTTTCTCCCGCACATCGCCGGCCTCGCCGATGACATGTGCCTCGTCCGCTCCTGCCACGGCGACAGCGTCAATCACCCGCAGTCGGTCTACCAGCTCAACACCGGCACGATCCTCGCGGGCAAGCCGAGCCTCGGGAGCTGGGTCGCCTACGGCCTGGGCAGTGAGAACCAGAACATGCCCGCGTTCGTGGTCATGCCCGACCCCGGCGGCGGGCTCAAGGGCGGGCCGCCCGCCTGGGGCAGCGGTTTTCTTCCCGCGACGTATCAGGGCACGCCGATGCGCCCCGGCCGCAGCCCGATCCTTAATCTCACCCCGCAGCCGCAGATTTCAAGCGCCCAGCAGCGCGGCACGCTCGACCTCATCCGCCAGATGAACGCGAATCATCTCGCGGACCGCGACCTCGACGATGAGCTCAGCGCCCGCGTCGGCGCTTACGAGCTCGCCTTCCGCATGCAGGCCGAGGCCCCGGCGATCGTCGACATCAGCAAGGAATCGCGGGCCACGCTCGACCTCTACGGCATCGATGACCCGGCGAGCAGGGAGACGCACGAGTTCGGTCTGCGCTGCCTGCTGGCGCGGCGGATGATCGAGAGCGGCGTGCGCTTCGTGCAGCTTTACTCGGGCGACACCAACGGCTGGGATGCCCACGAGGATGTCGCGAAGAACCACGGCACCTACTGCCGGCGTACCGACAAGCCGGTGGCCGGCCTGGTGCGCGACCTTCAGCAGCGAGGGCTGCTGGAGGACACGCTCGTGATCTGGGGCGGCGAGTTCGGGCGGATGCCGATGAACGAGCAGGGCAAAGGCCGCGACCATAACCCGTGGGGCTACTCGTACTGGTTCGCCGGCGCCGGCGTGAAGCGCGGGTTCACTTACGGCGCGACCGATGAGATCGGCCTGCGGGCGGTGGAGAACAAGGTCCACGTCCACGACCTGCACGCGACGATCCTGCACCTGATCGGGCTGGATCATGAGGCGCTGACGTTCCCGCACAACGGACGAGACGAGCGGCTGACGGACGTGGCGGGGCGGGTGGTGAGGGATATCCTTGTTTGAAACGGCATCTGGAGGTTTAACGTGGCGGATGTACGAATGGCAATTGACGCATCCAAAAAGTTCCTGCGCGATATGTATGGCGATGAACTGATCGACGTGCGGCTAGAGGAAGTCGAGCTGGCGGAGGATGGCTCCGTCTGGCGTGTTACCTTGGGCTTCTACCGTCGACCCGGGGCCGACATGGCATGGGCCGAGTCGCTCGGGATCAAGCCGCAAAGGGAATACAAAAGGCTAGAGGTGTTCGCTGATACGGGCGAAGTTATCGCTATGAAGATCCGGGAGGCGGGATGAGCGAGAATATGGTCGATCTTGTGCGGGAATACGCACCTAAGGGAGTTTTGGTTGACACCAACATTCTCTTGTTGTTCCTCCTTGGCCGTGTCGACCGCGAGCGAATAGGCCAATTTAAGCGAACGGCGCAGTTTACTCCCCTTGACTTTGACATGTTGGCTCAGGTTTTGTTGAAGTTCCAACAGGTGGTAACAACACCCAACGTGCTTACAGAGGTCAGTAATCTCGGCGGCCAATTGACGGGTAGGGTTCGATCCGAGTTTATGGACGTTTTTGCAAGTTCGATCGGGTCGTTCGTGGAGCAATTCGTGTACAGCGCCGCCGCCGCGGCAACTAATGTCTTCAAGAAAATCGGTCTGACCGACGCTTGCATCGGCGCTGCCTGTAAGGATAAATACCTGGTGCTGACAGATGACTTTGCATTAGCCCAGATTCTCGCAGCGGAAGGTATTGATGTCATTAATTTCAATCATCTCCGCAACATTTAGTTTAAAGATGATCGATTGCCGTTTTAAACTGATTTGGCTGTGCTTCGCGGCAGTGACTACTGTGGCGCATTCCAGTGGCTACGCCGAAACAACGCCTGACTTGAGAGAGCCGCGCCTCACCGCTGACGATTACGGCCATTGGTCGTTCAAACCCCCGCAACGGCCGCGGGTCCCGGTCGTGAAGGGCATATCGTGGCCGCGAAATGACATCGACCGCTTCATCCTCGCGAAGCTCGAATCGGAGAACCTTAAACCGCTGCCGCAGGCCGGGAAGCACACTTTGATCCGCCGCGTGACCTTCGATCTCACCGGCCTGCCGCCGACGCCTGCCGAGGTCGACGCGTTCATCAAGGACGAATCGCCGCAGGCCTACGAGAAACTCGTCGACCGCCTGCTCGCCTCGCCCGCTTGCGGGGAGCGCTGGGCGCAGCACTGGCTCGATGTCGCGCGGTTCGCCGAGACGGATGGGTTCGAGCACGACAAGGTCCGGCCGCAGGCGTGGAGGTTTCGCGACTGGGTGATTGCCGCGCTGAACGACGACATGCCGTACGACCGGTTCATCCGCTCGCAGATCGCGGGCGATGAACTGCCCGATGGTCACGACTCGGTCGCCACCGGCTTCCTCATGGCGGGCCCCGATTTTCCGGACATTAACCTCCAAGAGGAACGCCTCGACACGAAGCTTAACGAGATGACCGCCACCGTCGCGCAGGCGGTGCTCGGCCTCACCATCGGCTGCGCCCAGTGCCACAATCACAAGTTCGATCCCATCAGCCAGGCCGATTTCTACCGGCTGCGGGCGGTGTTCGCCAACGCGCTGCACCCGAAGAAGGACCAGCTCTTCGCAACCGTGGCGAGCGAGCCGGGCGCGAAGGCACCGCCGAGCTTCATGATGCTGCGCGGCGACTTCCGCAAGCCCGGCCCGGCGATCGAGCCGGGGTTCCCGCGCGTACTCAACCCGAAGAATGAAACGATCGCCCCGCCCGCCGCCGATGCAAAAACGTCGGGTCGCCGTGCGGCGCTGGCGCACTGGCTCACGCGGCCGGAGCATCCGCTGACCGCCCGCGTTGCGGTGAACCGCTTCTGGCTGCACCACTTTGGTCGCGGGCTGGTCGGCACGCCGGGGGATTTCGGCTACCTCGGCGATACCCCGACGCACGCGGAACTGCTCGACTGGCTGGCGGTGGAGTTTGTTTCGTCCGCTAAGCCGCAAGCGGCTTGGTCGATGAAGCGATTGCATCGGCTGATCGTGACCAGCGCGGCGTACATGCAGGCGAGCCGGCCGCACGATGCGGAATGGGACGAGGCGACGCGGGCGGTTGCGGTGGAGCGCTGGGCGGCGAACAAGGCGATCGATCGCGAGAACGGCAACTACTGGCGGATGAATCGCCGGCGGCTCGAAGGCGAGGCGGTGCGCGACGCGATGCTGGCGGCGTCGGGCCGGCTGAACGACCAGCGCGGCGGCCCCGGCGTCCTGCCGCCGCTTCCGGCCGAAGTCGCCGCGACGCTATTGAAGGACCAATGGAAGGTGTCGCCTGACGAAGCGGACCATCGCAGGCGGAGCATCTATCTCTTCGCCCGCCGCAACCTGCGCTACCCGTTGTTCGAGGTCTTCGACAAGCCCGACACCAACGCGAGCTGCCCACAGCGGCCGCGCTCGACGACGGCGACCCAGTCGCTGATGCTGCTCAACTCGGCGCTAAGCCTGGATATTGCCCGGTCGATGGCGGGTGGGGCGCTCGCCGCGGAGAAAACGTCCGCCGCCCAAGTTGCCCACATCTACCGCCAGGCGCTGGGCCGCTCGCCATCGGCCGACGAATCGCGACTGTCCGAGGTGTTCCTCCAGCTCCAGGGCGCGCTCCTGCGCAAAGAAAACCGGCAGCGCGATCGGCTCGCACTGCCGGTGGTGTTGTCGGATGATCTGGACCCGTTTGATTCGGCGGCGTTCGTGGACTTCTGCCTGGGGATCATCAACTCGAACGAGTTTATTTACGTCGACTGATCCGATGCTCGCGCCGTCGCCTCCGACGGTCACGCCGTCACGTTCACCCTGAACTTCTCGAAGTCGCTGCCGCCGTTGCCGTCGCTGACGGTGACGGTGACGTAGAACGCGCCGCTGAAGCCGTTGTTCGGGTTCAGCGTGAGGACGTTGCCCGCGACGCTGACGACGGCGGGCACCGGCGTGGGTGTCGCGTTGTGGAGCAGCGCGGGGTTGTTCCAGTAGGAGGCGTCGAGCGTGTCGATGAGCGGGTCATTGGCGAGGTTGCCGCTGCCGAGCCAACGGAACAAGCGGCCATCGGGCACGATGTAGTACCACACGCCGCCGTTGCCCTGCATCCACTTCTCGTTGCGGCCGCCCCAGTTCTGGTCGTAGTTCCCGTTGAACGTGAGGTTGAGCGTCTGGTCGAGTTCGTAAGCGAGGCTATGCGCGGTTGCGGAGAACGTGAGCGGGTCATTGTTGGGGTCGCTGGCCGAGAGCGTGACCTGTTTGGTGTCCTGCGTGGTGGGCATCGTCTGGGTGCCGATGGGCGCGAGCACCGGCGGCTGCGACGCCGTGCCGATACTGACGTTGAACGACCACGAGGATGCCCCGAGATCGTTGCCCGCCGCGTCTTCGATGTCGTTGGGATCGGACGCAAGGTTGGCGATGACCAGGCCATTTTGAAGGTTGCTCACGGTGAAGCGCCAGAGGTTGCCCCCCAAGTGCAGCGGCGAAGCGAGCGAGGCCCCGGCGGCGCCGGCGCCGGTGAGCACGAGGTCGGTGACATCAACGCCGACAACGGCTTCGGAGAAGGTGATGTCGAGGTTGGCGGTGGAACTGGTGACCGTGCCGCCCGGGCCGGGGTTGCGGTTGGTGATGACGGGTGGCGTCGTGTCCTGCCCGGCCGACTGCACGGTGACGGTGAACGTCTCGCTGTCGCTGCCGCCCTGACCGTCGCTCACGTTCGCGGTCACCACGAACCGGCCCGTGAAGCCGTCGTTGGGGTTGATGGTGAGCGCGCTGCCGTTGACGCTGACGGCGGCGGGCGCGTTAGTGGCGGCGGCGTCGTGGAGCAGCGCGGGATTCTGCCAGTGACCGGCATCCAGCGTTTCCACCAGCGGGTCGTTCGAGAGGTTGGCGCTGCCCAGCCAGCGGAACAGCCGGCCATCGGGGACGATGTAGTAATACTGATTGCCAGTGCCCAGCATCCACTTCTCGTTGCGGCCGCCCCAGTTCTGGTCGTAGTTGCCGTTGAACGTGAGGCCAAGCGTCTGATCGACGTGATACGCGAAACTCTGCGCCTGGGCGGTGAACGTCAATGGGTCATTGTTCGGGTCGGTCGCGCCCAGTTGCAGCACGAGGTTCTGCGTGCTGCTCGGCATCGTCTGGTTGCCGATGGCGGCGAGCACCGGCGGCTGATTCGGATTCTGCCCGGTCGATTGCACGGTCACGAAGACCGTCTCGCTGTCGCTGCCGCCTTGGCCGTCACTGACCATCGCGGTGACGACAAATCTGCCGGCGAAAGTGTCGTTCGGGTTAATCGTCAGCGCGTCGCCATTGACGCTGATCGCGGCCGGGGCGTTGTTGGCGGCGGCGCTGTGCAGCAGCGCGGGGTTCTGCCAGTGGGCGGCGTCGAGCGTGTCGACCAGCGGGTCATTGGCGAGGTTCGGCGTGCCGAGCCAGCGGAACAGCCGGCCGTCGGGCACGATGTAGTAATACTGCCCGCCGCTGTCCGGCATCCACTTCTCGTTGCGGCCGCCCCAGTTCTGGTCGTAGTTGCCGTTGAACGTGAGGCCTAGCGTCTGGTCGAGGTGATAAGCGAGGCTCTGCCCCTGCGCGCTGAAGGTCAGGGGGTCGTTGTTGGGGTCGCTGGCGGCCAGTTGAAGCACGAGATTCTGCGTGCTGGTCGCGAGGGTCTGGTTGCCGATGGCGGCCAGCACGGGCGGCTGCTGCGACTGCGAGGCCTGGTAGGTGGCGGTGTAGGTGGTGTTGGTGGTCGGCGTGGCAATGGTGTGCGTCGCCGCGCCGCCGTCGGACCAGGAGACGAACGTGTACGTCGTGCCGCCGATCGACTGGCTCGTCGCCGCGCCGATGGGGCGCTGGAAGCCGACGACGCTGCCGAACGTGGTGGGCGCGGTGAACGGCTGGCCGTCGACGGTGACCTGCAAACCGGTGGGCGTGGTGGTGACCGTGAGATTCGCGGTGTTCGGGTTGATCACGAGGCGCTCGACATCCTGGAGTCCCTGGGCATCGGTGACGGTCAGGGTGATGACGTGAGCGACATCGGCAAGGGTGTAGGGGCCGGTGACGGCGGGGGTGAAGGAGCCGGTGGTGGTATTGCCGAAGTTGGGGAGGAACGGCCGGGTGATGCCGGGCAAGCCGTCGCTGTCGGCGTCGCCGCCGTTAATGGTGGTGAGATAATCGACGCGCCAACTGAAGCTGGAGGCGCCGAGCGTGCCCTGCTCGGGGTCGGTGGCCGAGCCGCTGAAGTTGACGGTGGCGCCGGCGTCCCATCGGCCGTTGCGCAGGCCGGCGGTGATGTTGATGACGGCCGACGGCGGCTGGTTGCTGGTGACGGTGAGCATCGCCGCGTTGCTGGTCGTCGGCCGGCCGAAGGTGTCGGTGACGATCACGCGGAACAGGTCCTGATGATCCGAGGCCTGCACGCTCGGGATGGTGAAGCTGGTGCCGTTGGCGCCGCCGATGTTGGCGAACTGAGCCCCGAGGTCGGCCCGCTGCCACTGGTAGGTGAGCGGTCCGGCGCCGGTGGCGACCACGCTGAATGTCACCGGCGCGCCGATGGTGATGGTTTGCGCGTCCGGGTGATCGCTGATGCTCGGCGGCGCGGAGGTGAAGGAGACGCGGAAGACCTGGTTGCTGCCGCGGGCCAGGTAGTAAAGGTTGCCGGCGCTGTCGACCTTCAGATCGACCGGGGCCGAGATGCCCGAGGCGAACTCGGTGGCGACTTTGGAGTTGAGGTCGACGTGCCAGATCTCGTTGCTGCCGAAGTCCGCGAAGAAGTAATCGTTGTGGTACTGGCTGGGGAACTGGAGCGTCGTGGGGCTGTAGAACGCGCCGCCGGTGATGGCGACGCCGTTGGGTTCGGCGCCGCCGTGGTCGTAGGTGTAGAAGGGGGCGCGGTAGGTGCCCGGGCTGGTGGGCGCGGTGCCTGCGTTGCCTTCGATGCCGGGCCAGCCATAGTTCGAGCCGGCGATGCCGTCGTTGATTTCTTCCCAGGTGTTCTGACCGACGTCGTTGATGAACATGCGGCCGGTGACCGGCTGGAAAGCGAAGGTGAACGGGTTGCGCAAGCCCAAGGCCCAGATGACGCGGTTGTGGCCGGTGGCGGTGCTGAAGAACGGGTTGTCGGTGGGGATGCGGTAGTTCTGATTCGGGTCGCTGGGGAAGTCGTCAAAGTTGACGTTCAGGCGGAGCATCTTGCCGTGGCGGTTGGCGAGGGTCTGGGCGTGCGAGCCATTGGCGTTCTCGCCGACGGCGACGTAGAGCATGCCGTCGAGGCCGAAGTGCATGGCGCCGCCGTTGTGGTTGGTGGCGCCGCTCAAGGCGTCGAGGTCGGAGATGATGAACTGCGTCGGGTTGCCCGCGGTGCCGCCGCTGGTGGTGCCGAGGAAAAAATAGTCGGTGGAACTGGCGTCGTTGACGGTGAACCGGCTGATACGGTTGTGCGGGTTGGGCGTGGCCGTCGAGGTGTAGTAGAGGTACACAAACTTATTGGAGGCGTAATTGGGATCGAACGCGATGCCCAGCACGCCGCGCTCGCCGGAGGAACTGAGGCCCAGACCGGCGAGGTTTCCGACGACGTCGGCGGTGGTCGTGCCGCTACGGAACCGCTTGACGTTGCCGGCTTGCTCGAGCACCCAGATGTCGCCGTTGGGGGCGATCTCCATGGCGGTGGCGTTGCTGAGGCCGCTGGCGACGACGGTCTCGCTGAAGCCGGTGGGCAGGGCGGCGAGCAGCAGGCGGTCTTCGAGGGTTTCAAAACGAGGGGACGCGGCAGCGCCCGCACTCAACGGTCGCTTCCTGCGAGCATCGCGGCGTGGACGGGAATTGAGCGGGACTCGAACCGTCGTGGCGGTTTGGGCCTGTAAGCGCATAACGAACTCCCTGGTCAAAAGGAACAGTTCTCGCCGTCTCCCCGGTGATGTCGGATCAAGCTTTGGTAGTGGGCCCACAAGGCCGGTGGGAATCAGCCTTGCCTTATCTTAATGATGTCGCGTGGACTGGGTATCAGATATTGGCGACTTCTTTGAGCGATTTCAGTTCAGAAGCCGGGTGTTGGCCGCGCCTGTGTGACTTGAAATCCGGACATGCGGTTTGACGGTGGCGGCGGATTCAGATAGGCTGATCTGTCTGTTTTTGCGCGCCCCGGGTATCCCCTCGGGAACTTATGGTGGGCGGTATCCCCGCCGGTCGACCCACGCGTCGGCCGGCCATGAAAAGGTTCTGGCGTCATGCTTCCATGCCAACGTAAAACCCGCAGTCAGAGCAAAAAGGGCCGCAACCACAAGTGGCTCAAGCCGATGCAGAGCGTCTCCTGCCCCAACTGCCGCTCCGTCAAGCTGCCGCACGCCGCGTGCAGCGAGTGCGGCTACGTGCGTCCCGGCCTCACGCTCCGCGTCGCTGAGGAAGCATAAACCGTGCGCATCGCCGTCGACGTCATGGGCGGGGACCACGCTCCAAGCGCGATCCTGGCGGGATGCCTGGACGCTTTGAGTCTCCTCGCGCCGGAGGACCGCATCGTCCTCGTCGGCGATGAGGCGATCATCCGTCACGGCCTCGCCGAGCGCAAGCTCGATAGCGACCCTCACTACGAGATCGAAGCGACCACGCAGGTCATCGGCATGGACGAGTCGCCGGTCTCCGCCCTGCGCGAGAAGACCGACAGCTCGATCGTCCGCTGGGCACAGCTCGGTTCCAAGCGCATGGCCGACCGCCAGTGCCACGCGATCATCAGCGCGGGCAACACCGGCGCCTGCGTCGCCGGCGCCCAGATGTACATGCGCCGCCTCCCCGGCGTCCACCGCCCCGGCATCGCCGTCACCATCCCCACCTTCTACGGCCCGATCGTCGTCTGCGACGTCGGCGCCAACCCCGAGCCGCGCCCGACGCACCTGCATCAATACGCCCACATGGGCACGATCTACGCCGAGAAAATCATCGGCATCAAGAACCCGAAAGTCGCGATCCTGTCCATCGGCTCCGAAGAAGGCAAAGGCAACTCCCTGACCCGCGAGACGGCCGCTCTGATCAAAGCGGACAAGCGGATCAATTACGTCGGCTATGCCGAGGGACGCGAGCTCTTCGAGGGTAAGGCCAACGTCATCGTTACCGAGGGCTTCACCGGCAACGTGGTGCTGAAGCTGGCCGAGGGCCTGTCCATGGGCCTGTTCAAGACGATCACCCGTGAGATCATCTCGATCGACCCGGAGCTCGCCAAGCGGTTCGATCCGGTCATCAAGAGCATCTACCGCAAGCACGACCATCACGAATACGGCGGTGCACCGCTCATGGGCGCCAACGGCATCTGCCTCAAGTGTCACGGATCGAGCGAATCCCGCACCATCGTCAACGCGGTGAAAGCCGCGATGCGCTACGTCCGCCTCGGCGTCAACGACGCCATCGTCGAGACGCTTGCCGAAACCGGCGTCCCCGAAGGCGCAGCGTGATGCGCCCGACTCCCCTCCCTCTTAGGGAGGGGCCGGGGGAGGGTCGCGTCAACGGG
>Ga0163150_10003677_pt1 | contig 21316 bp, 10 predicted proteins | sample OliLakLV19P2IB_FD_148628 | JGI IMG/M metagenome (GOLD analysis project Ga0163150, IMG submission 148628) | Freshwater microbial mat bacterial communities from Lake Vanda, McMurdo Dry Valleys, Antarctica - Oligotrophic Lake LV.19.P2.IB | ecosystem: Environmental > Aquatic > Freshwater > Lake >...
ATTAGTTGTGAGAGGTCAGGTATCTATCTGTCCCAATCCCTTCCAACATGATATTTGAAGCATATGCTTCAAATGCATATTACGGATCAACTGGTTTGTGATATACATTGTCAGGCAGCTTGTGGCTGGCATGCAGATACACAATAATGAATACTCCCTGGCAGCCACAAGCTGCCTGTGTACATTCCTGCTCGTAACCGGAAGACTGATATATGGATTTGAAGCATACGCTTCAAATGTCTTTGGGGGGAGATTACTCTGTAAGGCACAGATCTCTTATTATCGATAATGATGATTTTACCTGGCAGCCACAAGCTGCTTGTGCACATTCCTGCTTCTAACCAGAAGTTTGCTTTATTGAATTGAAGCGGATGCTTCAAATATCTTATGAGGGAGATTACACTGTCCCAATCCCTTCCAACATGATATTTGAAGCATATGCTTCAAATGCATATTACGGATCAACTGGTTTGTGATATACATTGTCAGGCAACTTGTGGCTGGCATGCAGATACACAATAATGAATACTCCCTGGCAGCCACAAGCTGCCTGTGTACAATCTTGCTTCTAACCAGAAGTCTGCTATATTGAATTGAAGCGGATGCTTCAAATGTCTTTGGGGGGAGATTACTCTTAAAGACACAGATCTATCATTTTCACATACCCCTTATACCGTTGCCTCTCACTTTCTCACAGTTCTTACTATCTCACACCTCTCCCTGTCTCACTATCTCGAAGCCAGCGTATGCCTCTGTCATGGGCTGCTCATGGACTACAACTTCATTGACTTCCGCTAGCATAGGACCTTCCTTGCACCATTCAATAAAATCGGAGACCACATCTTCCTGTCCTTGCACCAGTGCACCAACAGCACCATCATGCTCATTCCATACTTTGCCTTTGAGACCAAGAGAAATAGCTTTGTCTTTTGCGGAGGCCCGATACCAGACACCCTGTACTTTGCCGGTGATGCGGAGATGATACGTTTTCATACAAGTAGATTACATCACACGCCTACGCTAGTGATCATGGGGATATCAGCCATCGTGCGAAGGCCTGGTGCGGCTTTGAGAATTGACTTACAGGCATTGAGGATGATAGCACATGTGGCTATATCACCATGCACACCTTTCATAATTCGGGAACGGATATGCGGCACACCGAAGATTTCGATCTCATCGTATGAATCAGCTTCACCGACAGATGCCTGGAAGCTGAGTTTGATTTTCTCTTCGCCATTCACCCACCCTATTCCGGTCTGCCGCACACCTGCAACTTGACCTGATACGATCGTCATGGCTTCTGATTGAATCGTGCGGTCAGCGATGACAGGCTCAATTTTGTCTTCTGATTTTTCAAGCGTCCATCCGAGTTGGCGGGCGAGGAAGTGCATCGATTCTGACAAACCTACATGGCGAAGGGTGCCTTCATTTTTTCTTCTTTCAAATTCATCAAACGACAGGCCTGCGCCAATTTTCTTTTGGAAAGGAATGCGTCTGAACTGTGCATCCTGATATCGTCTTACTTCTATCCGCTCCACCTGGTTGCAGATGCCCGTGAGCATAGCTGGTAGTGCATCCATCAGAAAGCCAGGATTGACACCGGTACCGAGTACGGCAACACCTTTGTCTTTGGCGGCGAGATCAATTGTCTTCGACCATTCTTCTGAACTATTCCAGGGGTAGAACAACTCTTCGCATGTAGACACCACGGACAAACCTGCGTCGATCAGCGAAAGAAGCTGTGGGCCTATGCGCGGCAGATCAGAGACCGTCGCAAGGATCGCGACATCAGCCTTCGTCCCTTGCAGCAGGCTGTCTGAAATCTGCACACCACTGGCATCGAGTCCGGCATGTTCGCCCATATCCCTTCCCGTGAGGGAAGGATCGATGTCGACGACCTGACTGATGATGATATCATGCCTTTTGAGGGCGTGTCGGTAGATATTGATACCCAAAGGGCCGGCGCCTATGAGGGTTGCGTGGATAGGGAGATTACTTGACATAAAGGCAATACAGAAAGGTTACAATAATGATTGGTGAAAGTAATAGATTCTTTTGCGTTTGGCAAAGAGAGGTAGTTCAGGCAGAAAGGCTTGAGAGGCTTAAGAGGTTGAAGGGGCGAAAGGGGCTTAGAGGGGCGGAAAAGGCTGAGAAGAACCAAGCGAAGGCAGAAATTCTTATACGGGTTCAAGATTTTGAACCCCATATGTAGGGATCTGTGGATTACCGGAAGGGCGGAACATTGGAATGCAGGAAAGGATGAAATATTTTCTTGTGAATAAAGAGCCCTAAAGTTGAATGTTTCACGGCTGAACGAAATATTTTCAGCAGGAATGCCTGCTTTTACAAAACGGTCAACAACATGTTCTTCCATTCCCAATAACGTGGGATTAAAAAAGCCATCTGGTGGCGGAGGTGTATACGTCGAGTTGATTCTTAATATCTGAGCGACCAATGTATGATCAACAGTTATCCAGTAGCCCATCACGATGTGGCCTCCCTGACGAGAGGCAGTGATTTCATTTGATCAATCAGGATGCTTCGCTGGAGACTGGTTAAATTTAAACATATTTTCGAAGGAACGTGCATACTGAACTTATAATATTGATACAAGGCTTTGAAAATGTGGACTTTAGACTGGCCTCAGTCTCAGCCTCCGTCTTCATTACGCCTGAAAAAATAAAAGATTCTATATTTGCGCTCCGCTAAGTAAAAAAGTATTCCCGGAGGAGTGGTAGAGCGGTTGATTGCACCGGTCTTGAAAACCGGCAAGGTGTAAAAGCCTTCGGGGGTTCGAATCCCTCCTCCTCCGCAAATGAAACAGGTGCCACCTTTAGGTGGTACCTGTTTCATTTTAGTGCACATCACTCAAGTTTTTTCGCTCGAAGGGAGGTGAACTAAAATGAAAAAAACCCGCAGGGCGCACCTGTTCCATTTTCATTACTTTTAGTCAAATTTCCACAATGATCAATCGACACCTTCATTATCTGAAAGTATTGGCCCTCCTGTCGCTTATGCTGATTATTTCAAGCGATTTGCACAGCCAGATCACCTGGAATGACCCCATAGATGTAGCCCCCTCCTCCTTCGGAAATGTCCGGCCAAGGATCACCACCAATGCATCCGGTGATCCAATCATGATCTGGGGAAAATCCGCTGACCTGATGTTTACCAGATGGGACGGAACAGCCTTTAGTACCCCTTTCAACCTAAATCCAAATGGAGTGACTATCGCATCTGCTACCTGGATGGGTCCCGATATCGCAGCACATGGTGATACGATCTACATTGTGTACAAACAAACCCCGGAAGACCTGGCTTCAAGCCATATATGGATCCTGAGGTCATTTGATGGTGGTGCTACATTCTTGGCTCCGGTGCAGGTGGAAAACACAGGAACAGACAAATCCAGGTTTCCAACGGTCACAACAGACGATGAAGGAAATCCGATCATTGCCTTTATGCGATTCAATGCTAGTTTTCGTGAAGCAAGATGGGTGGTCACGAGATCTTATGATTATGGAGAGACTTTCACCACCGATGTTCTTGCCAGCGGCTGGAGCAGCCAGCAATCTGAAGTATGTGATTGTTGCCCTGCCACCATTCATAGCGCTGGTGATCATGTAGCCGTTGTGTATCGTGACAACAATGATAATCTGCGGGACAGTTGGGCAGGTGTCTCTTCAGATGGCGGAATCACGTTTACCAGGGGTGTCAATATTGATCAAAACGGATGGATGATTGAAGCCTGCCCCGCAACCGGACCGGATGCAGTCATCATAGGAGATACTTTGTATTCTACCTTTATGAGTGCTGCTAGTGGCCAGGCACTCGTTTATTATAACAATACACCAATCAATGATCTTTCCACGCCGCTATCAACACCTGTTCCCGGAGCAGGGGAAGGCCTTCAACAAAATTTTCCCCGGATCGCCTCTTCCGGAAACGCTGCTGCATTGTTATGGCGTCATTCCGCTGAGTTTTCCACTGGGCTTGCTTTAATGTTTACTGAAGATATAACCAATGGCTTTCCAAGTTTATTCGATACTCTTGCATACAATCTGGTCGTAAACGGTGATGTAGCGATGACCAATACTGAAGTTCTGGTGGCCTGGCAGGACAACGGGACCTCTAAAGTAAAATTCAGAAGCGGCACCTACGAAACGTCAACAGGCATTGAAGAAGAAATCACAAGCACACCACTTGCATTCTACCCTAACCCCGTGTCAAGTGAGTTAATACTTTATAAAGCAGCCGCTCAGATCACCATCACAGATATGTCTGGCAGGATGATCCTTACGGGAAAAGGTAGTCGAATAGATGTACGACCCCTGTCGACCGGAATTTACTTTATATCCACTGAACATGGCTGGGGGAAATTCCTCAAAAATTAATGCACAGCGCTTTAACAAGGCTCCATTGTGGCACTATTACGTTGCGGCAATAGAACCACCTTATCCGTTAAGAATTCCCTGATTAACGGATGAAAACTTATTCTATCTTCACCGCATTAATCCAGGCTTTGACCTGTAGTCAACTAACTGTTTTCTCTTCACTTTCTGATTTAAATCATCTTACATTAAAAACAAACGTATGAAGTTATATCAAACATTAGCGGGAGTTGCAGGCACTTTGTTGCTTACTTTTTCCCTCCAGGCACAGACTGACATGGTCTGGGACGCGCACGGTGTAGGGTTTTCCGTGCCAAAAAATTTTAAAATCGAAGCCAACAATGCAGAAGAATTCACAGCCGGCAATGACAATCTATTCCTGAGCATCCTGCCTATCCAGGATGAGTGGGTGACCGAAGATGACCTGGCAGATGCTGTGGTCGAAATGGCTGAAGGAATGGAATACGACAGAATACAGGAAGGCGACGCTATCGACATCGATGATTTCACCGGCTATTTCATCAAGGGAAGGAAGGACGGCGCCAATGCAGTCTTCATGGCCCTGCTAGACAAGGAAAGCAGTACCAATCTCCTGGTCGTAATCGTGTATGCGGATGAATATGAAGATCAGGCTGTTGAAATGGCTGCCAGTTTCTATGCGTATGACTAATAGCCTTCGCGGGCTCTATTTTTGTAAAAAAACGTGCATTGGCTTCCAGCAAGTGCACGTTTTTTTATCCCTGGCTCCAATCCCAGATGGGCTTACTACAATCTCTAAATACCTGAAATACAAGACAATTTCATATTAGCTGATTTACACATTTGGCTATTCCATTGGTTGTTTGTAAATTCAGACGGCGCAAGTAAAAACACTCTTTATCAAAATGAATTCATACACTCAACTGAATTTCCTGTTCAGGAGCTTTCTGTTCCTTTTTTTGTTTGGTACCCTATCCTACGGCAACGCCCAAAATCTGGTACCTAATTACAGTTTTGAAACGTTCACGACATGTCCTACCCAGTACGAAGGATTATGTTTTCTGTACGCTCCACCCTGGTCCTGCGCTTCACTCGGCTCAGCCGACCTGTTTAACTCTTGTGGCAATCCCTCCATGGCTGGCGTGCCCGATAATGCTATTGGCTCCCAACTCGCTAATACCGGTGAAGGATATGCCGGTTTTATTTGTTTCTGGCCTTCAATATCCAATTACCGCGAATATCCGATGGTGCAACTCACAGCACCGCTTATCGCGGGGGAATGGTATTATGTATCCTTCTTTATCAGCGTGGCGGATAGCGGCTGCGGTGTTGAAAATGTAGGCGCTCACTTTTCTACATCTTCCATTTATCAGTCTCAATTTACTACGCTAAACGTCACTCCCCAGATAGAAAATACGACCGGAATGATTACCGATAATATAGGCTGGGTCTTTATTGGCGGCTGTTTTCAGGCTGCAGGTGGCGAACAATTCATGACGATTGGAAATTTCTACAACGATAATGAAACTCCACTTGATCCTGATTGCAGCGGTACGTACAACTATTTCTACGTGGATGATGTCAGTGTTGTTCAAGGCGGTGCACCTGAAGAAATAATGATTGAATTAGGGGATCCAATAGTCGAATGTTTTTCTTACGAAATCGATCCTGAACATGACGGCCCTTTCTTCCTCTGGAGTGATGGTTCCACAGGCCCTACTTTAGTGGTTACTGAATCCGGCGTCTATACCCTAACCGTTACTGACGGCTGCAACCAGGGAGTTGATTCTGTAGAAGTGACTATCCTAGGCACTGCGCCTCCTGTTGAGCTCGGCCCCGCTGATGTGATCATATGTGCCGGTGAAGAATATACACTCTCGCTTGATCCGGATCTCGAAACATATACATGGAGCGATGGATCCAATGACCCGGAATACTCCATTACCACCACGGGAACTTATTCAGTCACACTGGATGATGGTTGCCAGGCGAGCACTGATGAGGTCAATGTAATTGTATTGGATCCTCCATCTCCCTTCACGCTTGGGGAAGATGCATTCCTTTGTTCGGGTGATGAAATAGAAATCGTATTTGATCCGACGCTCGGTGATTTCCTCTGGCAAGACGGAAATACTTCTTCAACCTATACAATAGATATTGGCGGTGATTATTCACTCACCATCAGTAACATTTGCGGCATGGAAACAGATGATCTCGTCATCTCTGATCTGGAAGTTCCTGATGTCCAGATAGGACCTGATGAACAAACGATCTGCAGCGGGGATATCCTTGAAATTGAAATTGATCCCGATTTAGGAGATATCCTCTGGCAGGATGGAAGTTCTGAACCTAACTACGAAATAACCGCCCCCGGCGTGTACTCCGTTTTTGTGACCAATCAGTGCGGCACAGGGAGTGACCAGATTGACGTTACGGTGATCATATCGCCCAATGTTGAGTTGGGACCCGATACAGTGCTCTGCGCTGGAGAAGAACTCTTACTCAGCACCACTAATGCAGGTCCCTACTTATGGCAGGATAACTCTACAGCGGATACCTTCCTTGTCACAGGACCGGGTACATACTCATTGGCTATTACCAATTTTTGTGGAATCGCTTCTGATGTGATCGAGGTTGAATATATAGATGCTCTTGTACCACCCGCATTCGGCCCGGATGTGAGTTTATGTCCCGGCGAACAAATTGTGCTTCATGCAAATAATCAAGGGGCCAGCTATTTGTGGCAGGATTTCACCACCGCTGATTCCATTTTAGTGACCACCTCAGGAACGTACTTTGTGCAAATTTTTAATTCATGCTTCCTAGTTGCAGACACTATTGCCGTGACGGTCAACGCCAGCCCACCACAGGTTGATTTACCTGCTCAATTAAGTTTATGCCAGGGACAAACCATAACACTTGATGCAGTGGTATCAGGCGTTAATTATCTCTGGAATGACAATTCACAAAATCAACAACTTCTTGTAAATACTCCCGGCACCTACAGTGTGACTGTAAGTAACTCCTGTGGCACAGATGTCGACACGACGATTATAATGGATGGCGGGCCGGCCCCTGCAGTGGAGATCGGCAGCGATGTGCAGTTTTGCACAGGTGACAATATTTTGTTGTCTCCTGTTTTTTCAAATGTCACTTCATGGCTCTGGCAGGATGGTTCGACTTTACCAACCTACAACATTACGAGTGCCGGATCGGTCACTGTTGCTGTGAGCAATTCCTGCGGCACTGCTTTTGATACCCTTCAGGCAACCCTTCTCCCCGCTACACCACCGCTTGATCTCGGCGCAGATACTTCGTTATGTACCGGCGAATCATTTGTATTGTCCATCAATACGCCGGGTGTCACCGTTGTTTGGCCAGATGGATCCACTGGTGCCAATTATAATGTTTCAGGTGCTGGATTTGTGTTTGCCGCCATCACCAATAGTTGCGGATCTTCATTCGATACCATACTGGTCGATGCATTGCCTGATGTGCCTCTACTTGATCTCGGTAATGATCAATCCTTATGTCCAGGCGAAATCATTTCGGTATCACCAGGCATCTCAAATGTGCAATACTTATGGCAAGATGGCTCTACAGGAAATACATACCAATCAACACAGGAAGAAACCATCATCCTGACCATCAGCAATAATTGCGGTGTTTCAACAGATACATTGGAAGTAACTGAAAGTACGCAGGGGCCCCAACTTGATCTGGGTCTGGATATTCAAGTTTGTTCCGGTGAGACGGTCACTATTCAGTCAGGCATAGCAGGCGTGACTTATCTATGGCAGGATGGATCTACAAATCCTGACTTTACAACTGCCCAATCTGGTGTCTTTATCCTTGAAGTAAATAACAATTGTGGGTCAGCTACAGATACGATTGTAGTTGACATTTCCGGTGTACCCCCCACACCGGTATTACCCGCAGATACTACATTGTGTGAAGGCATAACATTGTTGCTGACATCAACGGCTGACGCTGAAACAAGCATTGAATGGCAGAATGGTTCTTCGGCATCTACGTTTACAGTTACTTCAGCAGGCGTGTATACACTTGCAGAGACTAACCGCTGTGGTGATGCAGCTGATACCATCACGGTGGCTTATCTGGACGCACCGGATCCATTTACATTAGGTCCTGATACGACGCTTTGTCCAGGAGAAACGCTGACGCTTAATGCACCTTCAACTTCGTATACCATCCTATGGCAAGATGGCAGTGATCAGGTAAGTATTGTTGCCAACCAGGCTGCAACGTATTCTTTACAGATCAGCAATGAATGTGGTATGGTCATGGATGAACTTGTATTAGATTATGACACTCGAGTTCCTCAATTAAATCTTCTTCCATCTGTTTCATGGTGTCCGGGAGACATCGTTACACTTGATGCATCACAACCATTTCCTGCAGCATATATCTGGAGTACAGGAGCCACTACCGCGTCGATTCAGATTGTGACCCCTGGTGTGTATACTATCGATGTTGCTGCACCTTGTAGTATTGTGACCATGGATGTGGATGTATATGTGGGGGATTGTACAGAGCCGGATGTACACAATGAAATATACATTCCAAATGTTTTCTCTCCCAATGATGATGGCATCAACGATGTGTTTGCACTCAGTTTTGGATCAGACCTGCAGGTCACAGCGATGAGTGGTTCTATCTTTGATCGCTGGGGCAATCTGGTTTTTTCGTCTGAAGAAATTCCATTTCAATGGAATGGTCTCTTTGCGGAAGAACAGTTGATGCCGGGAGTGTATGTGTATGTGATTCGATGCGCGTATTTGTTAGGGAGTGAGGAAAAAGAGGAGGTGTTTTCGGGGGATGTGACACTGGTGAGATGAGGTGTAAGAAAGTAAGAGTGTGAGAGCGTGAGAGCGTGAGAGCGTGAGAAAACCACTTCGATTAGCCTGATCAAATTGAATTGCCGCGGCTTTCAAGCCGCGGAATCATGGGGACAAAGAAATGAAATGATTCTCTCCTGCCGTTAAAAACGGCTACTGTGATTAGTGCCAAGACCATGTTTTCTTTGACCTGTCGTACGCGATCTTAAGTCAACTTAAGCTCAACGTGTTTCTTTTGATTCTCTCCTGCCGTTAAAAACGGCTACAGTGATTAGTGGCAGGACCTTGTTTTCTTTGATCTGTCATTGCAGGTGGTGAAGATACCAAGCCGGCGGCAACATGAGAAACGAAGCAAAAAATTGATTACCTTTCTAACGAAAGCGAAGAGTTGCACACCTCAAATTTTAATGAAAATACCATTTCCAACATTTAATAGAATCGGCGTAAGCATAGTAATACTAAGCATAGTATCGATATTAAATGCTCAGAATCTGGTACCCAATCCTAGTTTTGAAATACTGACAAACTGCCCCACCTCGTATGGTGGCTCAGGTGCCACAATCGCACCACCCTGGTGGTCACCAAGTTATTCAACACCTGATATCTTTAACGTCTGCAGCACTTCTGGGCTGGTAGATGTGCCGGACAATTTTGCTGGCTCCCAAAACCCGCTTACGGGAGACGGCTATGCAGGCTTTTTCTGCTATATCTATAGCTACGAGTACCGGGAATATTTGATGGTTGAATTAACACAACCACTTGTTGGCGGCACTTGGTATAATGTAAGCTTTTTCGTTAGTCCCGGAGAAAATGGATGCGACGTAGTTGAGATAGGCGCCATCATCACAAGGGAGATTCCCTGGCTTTATCATGTAGGTGCGTATGATCTCATCCCTCCTATCGAATCGAATCAGGGATTGTTAAATGATTTCAATGGCTGGACTTCAATTTCAGGCTGCTTTAGAGCACAAGGCGGAGAACGCTATTTAACTATTGGCAATTTCCGTTCGGATGCCAACACTACTATTGGTCCAGGATGTGGGGGTATGTGGTCTTACTATTATTTAGAAGATGTCAGTGTGGTGGCCGTCATTGCCAATGATGAAATACCACTGGAACTAGGAGATCCGGTAACTGCTTGTCCACCTTATGTAATCGACCCCGATCTATCCGGTTATCATTTCACTTGGGAGGATGGAAGCCACAATCCTACACTTGAAGTAACGGAATCTGGCACCTATGCCCTCACCATTACGGATGACGATTGCAATTACGGAATTGATTCGGTTGAGATCACGATCCTATCTATACTTGATCCTATCGACATTGGTCCACCACAACTCTCCATCTGCGAGGGAGAAGAATACTCCATATCACTCGACCCCACTCTCAGCGAATACACCTGGCAAGATGGATCAAATGACCCTGACTATACCATATCCACTTCAGGAACCTATTCGGTTACCCTGGACGACGGCTGCTCTTCGAGCACCGATCAGATAGTGGTGGAACTAATCTCGCCCCCGGAGTTCATATTTCTGGGTGATGATATGTTCCTTTGTCAGGGAGATCAAGTGACTTTTTCTTTTGATCCGGCCATTGGTGATTTCCTCTGGCAGGACAACAGCACTTCTTACTTTTATACCGCGACAACAGGAGGTACCTACGCTGTCACCGTCAGTAATATATGTGGAGAAGATAGTGATGAAATAGTCATCACTGAACTTGAAACACCCATCATCAATATCGGGGCAGATGATCAAACTTTATGTGAAGGTGAAAGTATCATCATAGCACTCGATCCCGATATAGGGGACATCTTGTGGCAGGATGGCAGCACATCATCCGAATATGAGATCACTACACCTGGTATATATAGCGTGGCCGTTACAAATCAGTGTGGATCTGATAATGACCAGGTAACCGTCACCCTCTTGAATCCACCTGTCACCGATCTGGGGGATGATCTCTTTTTATGTTCAGGCGAAACTATCCTTTTGTCTGATGCTGATGACCAAGGCACCTATCTATGGCAGGACAATTCTACCTCCGAAGAATTTCTGGTTTCAGGGCCCGGCACTTATTCACTGACTATAACTAATGAATGCGGAACATCCTCTGATAATATCGTTGTTGATTACCTGGCAGATGTTATTCCTCCCGATCTAGGGCCGGATGTAAGTTTGTGCCCTGGCGAACAAGTCGTATTACATGCCAATAGTCTGAATGCAGGTTACCTATGGCAAGACTTTAGTACCGAAGAATTTTTTATTGTCACCGCAGCAGGAACCTATTTTGTAGACGTCTTCAATGACTGTGGTCTCGAATCTGATACAATCGTGGTGACTGTCAATAACACTCCTCCTCAGGTTGATCTACCTTCGCAATTGAATTTATGTCAGAGTCAGAGTATCACCCTTGATGCAATGGCATCCGGTGTCAATTTCCTCTGGAATGACAATTCTCAAAATCAGCAGTTGCTCGTAAATACGCCGGGCACCTACAGTGTAACGGTAAGCAATGCCTGTGGGACTGACGCTGATACCACTATTATCGTCGATGGTGGACCTGCTCCGATGGTTGATCTGGGCACTGATATACAACTTTGCATAGGTGATACCGTAGTAGTGTCGCCGGTTTTTTCAAATGTCACTTCATGGCTCTGGCAGGATGGTTCGGCTTTATCATCATACTCCATTACCAACTCAGGTATCGTAAATATTGCTGTAAGCAATTTATGCGGAACTGCTTACGATACCTTACAGTCAAGCTTGCTTCCTGCAACTCCTCCATTGGACCTGGGCGTTGACACCTCACTCTGTTCGGGAGAATCCTTTACACTGACCATAAGTGCGCCAGGCGTGGATATTCTCTGGTCAGATGGTTCCAATGGTCCTGATTTTAATGTGTCTGCTTCAGGTTTAATACATGCGACTATCTCAAACAGTTGCGGTCAATCTGTCGATACAATTATCGTAGATGACCTACCGGGTATTCCAAATTTAAACCTGGGCTCGGATCAATCTCTGTGTCCCGGTGAAATCATCACCATCAATCCGGGCATACCCAATGTAGTATACCAATGGTCTGACGGCTCCACCCTTGACAGCTTTCAGACCATGCAAGAGCAAACGATCATTCTTATCATTTCAAATTTGTGTGGCACATCAACTGACACACTTGAGGTATACGAAAGCACACAAGGTCCACAGGTAGATCTTGGACAGGATATTCTGGCTTGTGAAGGAGAAGTGGTCCTCATTCCGTCCGGAATATCCGGGGTGAATTACCTCTGGCAGGATGGCTCCACAGATCCGGATTTTACAACTACGCTATCAGGTCAGTTCATTCTTCAGGTCAATAATAATTGTGGCACAGATACAGACACCATCATGGTTGATATTGCCGGTGTCCCTCCTACGCCTTCTTTAGGTCCCGATACAACACTCTGTTCAGGCAACTCATTCATATTGAGTTCAGCAGCTGATGCAGGTACCAGCATTGAATGGCAGGATGGCTCTTCTTCACCATCCTTTACTGTAGTGTCACCTGGTTTATACACTCTTTCTGAATCAAATCATTGTGGTGCTGAAAGCGATACTATTCTGGTTTCATTCGTCAACGCTCCGGCTCCGTTTTCTTTAGGGCCTGACACCATTTTGTGTGCTGGTGAAACAATGACCCTGGATGCACCCGCTACTACCTTTGAAATCCAATGGCAGGACGGAACATCCACAGCTTCTTACCTGATTTCCGCTTCCGGACTTTATATTCTGTCTGTTACAAATCAGTGTGGTGAGGTGACGGATGATATCCTCGTTTCGTACCTGAATGCGCCAGGAACATTTTCGCTAGGACCAGACACTACACTTTGCGCTGATGAAAACTATACACTCTTTGCTCCAGCCAATGCATCAAATATTGAATGGCAGGATGGCTCATCGGCACCTTCCTACGATGTAATTGGTCCAGGCATCTACTCAGTTACTGCCTCCAATCAATGTGGTGAGACTGGAGATACAGTTCTCGTCGTATATGTTGAGGCACCGCTTCCGTTTTCACTTGGACCCGATACTTTGTTATGTCCTGGTGAATCACTTATCCTGATAGCTCCATCTACTGTAGATGAAATCCTTTGGCAGGATGGAAGTGCCCAACAAGTCATGATTGCTGAAGTAGCCGATACCTATTCATTGCAATTGAGTAATGTCTGCGGATCCGTAACAGATGAACTGATCTTAAGCTTTGAAACACATTATCCACAACTAAATATCGATCCAGTAATGTCATGGTGTGAAGGGGATGTCATAACACTGGATGCGACCCAACCTTTTTTTACAGCATACCTCTGGAGCACCGGTGATGCCACTCCATCGATTGAGATATCAACACCCGGGCTCTACAGCATTGAAGTATCCACCTTATGTAAAGTTGTGTCGCAGGAAATAGAAATTATTACCGGAGCCGATTGTGAAACTATTGACGCAAACAAAGAGATCTACATTCCAAATATATTTTCTCCCAATGATGATGGCATCAACGATGTGTTTGCACTCAGTTTTGGATCAGACCTGCAGGTCACATCAATGAGTGGTTCTATCTTTGATCGCTGGGGGAATCTGGTTTTTTCGTCAGCAGAAATTCCATTTCAATGGGATGGGCACTTTTTGGAAGAACAGTTGATGCCTGGCGTGTATGTGTATGTGATTCGATGCGCGTTTTTGTTAGGGAGTGAGGAAAAAGAGGAGTTGTTTTCGGGGGATGTGACACTGGTGAGATGAGGTGTAAGAAAGTAAGAGTGTTAGAGCGTGAGAGCGTGAGAGCGTGAGAAAACCACTTCGACTAGCCTTATCAAATTGAATTGCCGCGGCTTTCAAGCCGCGGAATCATGGGGACAAAGAAATGAAATGATTCTCTCCTGCCGTTAAAAACGGCTACTGTGATTAATGTTAGGACCATGTTCTCTTTGATCTGTCGTACGCGAGCTTAAGTCAACTTAAGCTCAACTTTTTTTTTGATTCTCTCCTGCCGTTAAAAACGACTACTGTGCTTAGTGCCAAGACCATGTTTTCTTTGATCTGTCATTGCAGGTGGTGAACATACCGAGCCGGCGGCAGCTTAGGGCGTAGCGAAGCAAAAAATTGATTACCTTTCTAACGAAATAGAAGCGATATACAACTGAAATTTAGATGAAAATACCATTTCCAACATTTAAAAGAATCGGCGTAAGCATAGTATTACTAAGCATAGTATCGATACTAAATGCCCAGAATCTGGTACCCAATCATAGTTTTGAAATACTGACAAACTGCCCCACCGGGTTTGGTGGCTCAGGTGCCACAATCGCACCACCCTGGTGGTCACCAAGTTTTGGAACCCCTGATATATTAAATGTTTGCAGCACATCAGGGCTAGTGGATGTGCCGGACAATTGGGGGGGATCTCAATTTCCTTTGACTGGTGAAGGGTATGCAGGCATATACACCTACTTTGGCTCTAATGAATACAGGGAATATATAAGTGTGGAATTAACGCAGACCCTTAGTCCGGGTGAATGGTACTATGTCAGCTTTTACGTTAGCCCAGCGGAAATAGGATGTGCTATTGTTGAAATCGGCGCCAATTTAACGTTGAACATACCATGGTTATATCAAATCGGTGCCTATGATATTACCCCCCATATCGAATCGAATCAGGGCTATTTAAATGATTATAATGGCTGGACCCTGATTTCAGGATGTTTTAAGGCAAATGGTACAGAAAATCATATTACCATAGGAAATTTTCGTTCAGATGAAAACACTACTGCTGAACCGAGCTGTGCGAATTTGTATTCTTACTATTTTATAGATGATGTTAGTGTGGTGGCCATGACTGCAGATGGATTACCCTTGGAATTAGGTGATCCGGTAGTTGAATGTTTTTCTTATGAAATCGATCCTGACCATGACGGTCCTTTCTTTATATGGAGTGATGGTTCTCAAGGGCCTACGCTGACCGTTACAGAATCGGGTGTCTATACATTAACCGTTACGGACGGTTGCAACCAGGGTGTAGATTCCGTGGAAGTGACTATACTTGGCAACGCGCCTCCTGTTGAGCTCGGCCCCGCTAATGTGGTCATATGTGCAGGTGAAGAATATACGATCTCGCTTGATGCGGATCTCGAAACGTATACATGGAACGATGGATCCAATGACCCGGAATACTCCATTACCACCGCCGGAACTTATTCAGTCACACTGGATGATGGTTGTCAGGCGAGCACGGATGAGATCAATGTATTTATATTGGATCCTCCAGCTCCCTTCACACTTGGGGAAGATGCATTCATTTGTTCAGGAGATGAAATAGAAATTGAATTTGATCCTATTCTTGGTGATTTTTTGTGGCAGGATGGCAATACTTCTTCATTCTACACGATTGACATTGGCGGTGATTATTCACTCACCATCAGCAACATTTGCGGAATGCAAACAGATGATCTCGTCATCTCCGAACTGAATGTGCCTGTTGTTGATTTAGGTGTTGATACACAAATCATTTGTAATGGAATGGTCATTCAATTCGACATTGACCCTGCTATGGGAGAAATCATCTGGCAGGATGGGAGCACTTCAACGGAATACACCATTGATACATCCGGATTGTACAGTGCGGAAGTAATTAATATTTGCGGTACCGGCGCCGATACTTTATTGGTATTACTGAACTTTCCACCTGTACTTTCGCTCGGCGCGGATTCGACATTATGTCCAGGCGAATCAATTACCTTATTGGCCGATACGTATTATGCCAGCTACCTGTGGCAAGACCAATCAACAGCAGACACTTTCACCGTTACATCTGCAGGCACCTATGCTGTCACTGTAACCAATGAATGTGGCTCCGCAGCAGATACCATAAATATTTATGCAACATCAGCTCTCTTACCTGTCAATTTTGGGCCAGATGTCAATATCTGTCCGGGCGAACAGATCATACTGCATGCTAGTAATCCAAATGCAAATTATTTATGGCAAGATTTGTCAACTTTGGATTCCTTCGTTGTAACGAGCCCTGGAACATATACGTTGCTCGAATACAATATCTGTACTATGACCACTGACACCATGATCGTGGTGATCAATGCTGATCCTCCTCAGATCGATTTGCCTGCACAAATAGATCTTTGCGAGGGAGAAAATCTAACGCTGGATGCTTTAATCACAGGTGTTGTATATCTATGGAATGACAACTCCACGAATCAACAACTCCTGGTAACTACTTCAGGTACGTACAGTCTTACCGTGAGCAATGCATGCGGGACAGATGTTGATACGACCTTCGTGCTTGATGCTGGTCCGGCGCCATTGGTTGAACTTGGAAATGATGTTCCATTCTGTACCGGCGATGTTCTATTACTTACACCTGTCTCTTCAAATGTCGATGCATGGCTGTGGCAGGATGGTTCGACTTCACCCACCTATACTATTTCTGGTGCAGGATTGGTCAATGTTGCTGTGAGCAATGCCTGTGGCAATGCTTACGATACGCTCCAGGCAACGTTACTTCCTGCCACCCCACCACTTGACCTCGGCGCAGATACTTCTCTTTGTTCCGGCGAATCATTTGTACTGTCCATCAATACACCGAGTGTCACTATTGTATGGCCGGATGGATCCACTGGTGCCAATTATAATGTTTCAGGTTCTGGTTTAGTGTTTGTCGCCATCACCAATAGTTGCGGATCTTCATTTGATACCATACAAGTGGATGCCCTTCCGGATATTCCTTTGCTCAATTTAGGTCAGGATCAGTCTCTCTGTCCAGGTGAAATCATTTCCGTATCACCTGGCATCGCCAATGTGCAATACCTATGGCAAGATGGCGCTACTGGAAATACATATCAATCAACACAGGAAGAAACCATCATCCTGACCATCAGCAATGATTGCGGCGTTTCAACTGATACGCTGGAAGTAACTGAAAGTACGCAGGGGCCCCAGCTTGATCTGGGCCTGGATATTCAAGTTTGTTCAGGTGAGTCAGTCACTATTCAGTCAGGCATAGCAGGCGTGACTTATCTATGGCAGGATGGATCTACCAATCCGGACTTTACCACAACCCAGTCCGGTGTATTCAGCTTGGAAGTAAATAACAATTGCGGGTCAGCTACAGATACGATTGTAGTTGACATTTCCGGTGTACCCCCCACACCGGTATTACCCGCAGATACTACATTGTGTGAAGGCATGGCATTGTTGCTGACATCAACGGCTGATGCTGAAACAATCATTGAATGGCAGAATGGTTCTTCAGCAAATACCTTTACAGTTACTTCAGCAGGCGCGTATACACTTGCAGAGTCTAACCGATGTGGTGATGCAGCTGATACCCTCACTGTGGCTTATCTGGACGCACCGGATCCGTTTACATTAGGTCCTGATACGACGCTTTGTCCGGGAGAAACACTGACCCTTTTTGCACCATCAAACTCGTATACCATCCTTTGGCAAGATGGCAGTGATCAGGTAAGTATTGTTGCCAACCAGGCTGAAACGTATTCTTTGCAGCTCAGTAATGACTGTGGAATGGTCATGGATGAATTGGTTTTAAATTATGACACCCGGGTTCCTCAATTAAATCTTGCTCCAACTGCTTCATGGTGTCCGGGGGATATCGTCACGCTTGATGCTACACAACCTTTTACGGCAACTTATATCTGGAGTACAGGGGCCACTACTCCTTCCATACAAATCTTAACACCTGGCCTCTATACCATAGATGTGGCAACGCCATGCAACGTTGTGTCAATGGATGTTGATGTATATCCGGGGACCGATTGTGTGGAGCCGGATGTGCATAATGAAATATACATTCCAAATGTTTTCTCCCCCAATGATGATGGCATCAACGATGTGTTTGCACTCAGTTTTGGATCAGACCTGCAGGTCACAGCGATGAGTGGTTCTATCTTTGATCGCTGGGGCAATCTGGTTTTTTCGTCTGAAGAAAATCCATTTCAATGGGATGGACATTTTGCTGAGGAACTATTGCTACCGGGAGTGTATGTGTACCTTATTAAGTGTACTTACATAAATGGAAGTCTGGTAAAAGACAAGGTGTTTTCAGGGGATGTGACGATTTTGAAATGATCTGTGTTTTGTGATCAGTAATCGGGTGATCAGTATTATATCTCTTTAGGCTAAAGTTTATACACATTTTAAAAAGGAGGCCGTTGCAGGAGCTCACTGACCACCTCATGCAACAGATAGCCTGCAAGTCTATTTCGTATTTAAGTAGAAACGATAGCTCTAGGGGGCAAAAGGGGCAAGACGTTAAGAATTTAACCGCATAAACTAAATTCAATATATTTGATACTATCGAAATCACTGTACCATGTCTTCTACCTCTCCTCTCCGAATTTTCTTTTTGCTCACTGCACTCTCCTTTTTCTCTTGCAAGGAAAATAATCAACAGCCTGAAAATCACCTGGGTGAAATCAGGTTTGAAGCCACTGGCAAAGTGGAAGCACAGCCTGTTTTTACAAAAGGGATGTTGCTCCTCCATAGTTTCGAATACGCTGACGCTGCCGAGGCGTTCGTTGAGGTAAAAGATATTGATCTGGATTTTGTAATGGCCTACTGGGGAGAGGCGATGACCTACAACCATCCCCTGTGGCAAGAGCAGAATTATGACAAGGGGACCGAAATCCTGAATGCCCTTGCCCCTACTCCTGAAGGACGCATTGAAAAAGCAAAAACAGAACTCGAAAAAGACTTTATCGGCGGAATCAATATCCTGTATGGCGCTGGAGACAAAGCAACGCGCGATAGCAGCTATGCTGCATACATGGAAACGCTCTATAAAAAATATCCGGCCAATGATGAAGTAGCGTCCTTCTACAGCCTTGCCCTCAATGGCTGGGGCACAACAGATACGAATAAGAAGATACTTGAAAGAGCTGCCAAAATAGCGTACGAAGTACTTGAACGAAACCCTAATCACCCTGGCGCACTTCATTATATCATCCATGCCTATGATGATCCCCAATATGCTGAGCTTGCCCTCGCTACAGCAGACAAATACGCATTAGTAGCTCCTGATGCCGGACACGCACTTCACATGCCTGCCCACACCTATATGGCGCTTGGTCTCTGGAATAAGGTGGTCACCAGCAACATCGTTTCATGGCAAGCAGAACAAGCCAGAAAGGAAAAGAAAAAACTTGATAACAATGCGCTCGCCTATCATGCTTACCACTGGCTTGAATATGGTCAACTCCAGCTTGGACAAAAAGAAATGGCCGAAGCAATGGTCGATAGTATGCTGCAATATTGTACAGACCTTCCAAGCCCACGTGCTCGTACACACACTATACTGCTCAAGGCTACTTACCTGGCTGAAACCAATGACTACAGTAGTCCGATCACTGACATCAACATTGATCAGCGGGATTTGAATATATCCACCCGTGCTAAAAATTATTTTGTCTCCGGTATGGCAGCCTATTACGCAAAAAATGCTGCGGCTATGGATTCAGCAATCCTCCAGATGGCAAACGAACGGGTCATTGAATCATTGAAAATATCAGGCACGGGTATCAGGATGTGTGGTAATGTCAGCCGGGCACAGACTACCAAAACGGATCTACTCGAAACGGAGACCATGGAAATGGAGCTTCGGGCCTTGCGTGCATGGCTTGATAAAGATGCAACCGCTACAGAAAAATTTTTCAAGAAAGCTACTGAACTGCATACACAGGCAGGATACTCGTATGGACCACCCAGTATCGTAAAACCTTCTTATGAAATGTATGGTGAATGGCTGCTTGAAAACGGACGACCAAAGGAAGCTCTTGCGCAGTTTGAAAAATCACTGGAGCTTGCTCCGAATAAACGGTTGTCTGTGCAGGGGAAAGAAGCGGCAATGAAGCTATTGTAAGAAAGTGAGAGAGTGAGATGTGTGAGAGGAATTTGGTTTTGCCCCATCGCCCATACGGGTTCTACCCTGTGTGCTGCGCAACCCCGGGGTTGTCGGAACCAGGTTGCTGAAGGCAACGAAGTGGAGGAATACAGGGGCGAAAATTTTTCAAAGAAAAATTTGAAGGGGTGAAAGACAGTAAGAGGTGCAAGAGGCGTGAGATTCGAATGCATATTTAAAATGTAGACTCGCCCTTAATTGCGACTATAGATAGCACCATTTTTTCAATTGCTTGATGCCTCTTCAGCCTTTTCCTTAATACTTCTTACTTTTGGGCATGAGTCTAAAAATACTCCTCATCATCGGTATGGGAAGCTTCCTCGGCGGGACGCTGAGATATCTGGTATCCTTTCCATTACTGCATAAATATCCGCATGGGTTTCCATGGGGCACGTTGCTGGTCAATATCATTGGTTGTTTTTGTATCGGTCTGCTTTATGGATATGTAGGGCGCTATCCTCTTCCAAAAGAATGGCGGCTATTTCTTGCGACCGGTGTACTGGGGGGATTTACAACCTTCTCTGCCTTCTCCAACGAAACCGTAACATTATTTAACAATGGACAGTATGCTTATGCTATCACCTATGTGCTCTCCAGTGTGCTATTTGGGATTGCTGCTACTTTTTTGGGTGTGTGGTTAGGCCGGATGGGATGAATAAAAAAAGAGGGTGATTTTTACCGGCAGCCTGGAGGCTGCATCAACAGATTGATGCCTGGATATAGTTTGATATGCTCCTGCATTCGGCAGCCGCAAGCTGCCGACATCATATGGTTTTTTTCAAAAAAACCATATGATGAGAGATTACTTACACAGATTAACCAAAAGCGTCAGAAGAATAGTATTTTTCTCACTTCAAACTCACTCACAACTCACAACTCACAATTCACATTAACCACAGAGCCACGCAGCCCCCATCCCCTGTTTTCCCCTTTACTCATCCTCCCACATGGAAATCCAGGGGCAACCTCACGTGCAATACTCACAACTCACAACTCACAATTCACAACTCACATTAACCACAGAGCCACGCAGCCCCCATCCCCTGTTTTCCCCTTTACTCATCCTCCCACATGGAAATCCAGGGACAACCTCACGTGCAATACTCACAATTCACAACT
>Ga0163150_10003680_pt1 | contig 21313 bp, 14 predicted proteins | sample OliLakLV19P2IB_FD_148628 | JGI IMG/M metagenome (GOLD analysis project Ga0163150, IMG submission 148628) | Freshwater microbial mat bacterial communities from Lake Vanda, McMurdo Dry Valleys, Antarctica - Oligotrophic Lake LV.19.P2.IB | ecosystem: Environmental > Aquatic > Freshwater > Lake >...
AAATGTATTGTTTTTCTGTTGTTTGTTTTTATTTTTGAGTTTTTGGTTCCTATCCATGCTAAAGCTGAGGTGGGAGAGACTTTATATGGCAAATGGTACACTGCAGATGAGATAGTGTTTAGTACTCAAATTGAGGTTGCCGGTAGCGACGGTACTTTTAGAAAACAGAATTTTGGTCGAGTTGGTGACAAAGGAACTGTGCAGGTTAGAATCATTTATACTTTGGTAAAACCTTCAACTTTGACTTTTAACACCACCGATCTTATTGGTCAGTCTACAAGGGACGGGGTTAAGGCCGGAACCAGAACCTTTGGTTTTGGTTCCAGAATTTTTGGCTTAGTGGGAGTTGGCGAATCATGGGGTGTTAAAGATAGGGTGGTGTGTGACTGGAAAGCGGTCAATATTTCTATCATCCAGGATAAAACGGAAATTCAAAGCTGTAAAGATTCCAAAACGGGCAAATCTTCCGATAACGCTAGCATGAAAGTCACTTATAATGCCGGCGATGCTATTTATGCCAATACTTTTTCTGTTAGTCAGAGTGATTTAAAAGATATGGCTTTTAGCCAAGTAGGTAAGGCCTATCCATTGCAAGTTTGGCCAAACTTGGTGGTAAACTCCGGAGACGCTGGTTTAACAGAAGCGGTCTTAGCAACCGGAATAACGGTTGGTGCATCTAAACTTGCGCCAAAACTTCCATCTATAATTTCAGGAGCGTCCAGTAAGGCCGCTTCTTTATTGACTTCATTATTTAATAACAAAACTAAAGCTGCGGTAGAGTTGGAGAAGGATTTTGTTAGCAAAGGTTTATCGGTGAGTGAAGCTCAAAAAATTGCCAGGGTAGTGGTGGAAGGGGTATCAGAATTGCAAGTTACTAAGGGGGCTAAGCTTGAGGCATCGGTTTTAGAGAATATTTCAGGCAGCATAATAAAAAAATTAATGGCCCAAGGAATGGTTCTGGAAGACGCCATGTTGATTGCCGTAGAAACTTTGGGTAGTGCTGTAATCACTTCAACTAAGACTGTTGTGGGGTCTGTGGCTGCTCAAGAAGCGGCATTGAAGGCGGGAATTCTTATTGCAGAACAATCTGCAATTAAGGTAGGAGTAGGGAAAGTTGCGGCAAAGACTGCTATGTCGATAATTGCAAAAGTGGGATTGAAGTTTGCTCCTCTTATCGGCTGGGCGTGGTCAGCGGTAGATTTAGGTTTATATCTTTGGACCTTTAGTAAAGAAGAATTGCCTATGTACGCTGCAGCACAAGACGTGTATATTCAGGTTTACGCAGATGAAAATACTGCTATCGCTGAATCTAACGACCCTCCTCCTGCTGAAATAAAAGACAAGATTACAGACGGTGCTAGCCAAGGTTCTGCCAATAACGTTAAAAATACCGGCAGTACTTTACTGGGTTTCGTAAACGAACTTATTGGAATTGTTATCGGTGTTTTACAAGAATTTGTTTACCTGGTTTTTTATTGGTTACTTGCTCCGCTTATTCAGGCAATGCTTTCTATTCATGTATATACTGACGCTTTTGCGGCCGTTATTTATCCGGGTTGGGAAGTTATTAGGAATATTTGTAACATTTTCTTCATAGTGGCGCTTATTGTTATAGCCATGGCAACTTTGTTTAGGGTAGAGAGTTACCAGTTCCGCAGTTTGCTGGTTCAACTTATTTTGGCGGCATTGCTTATTAACTTTAGCCTCGTTATTGGTCAGGCTATTTTGGGTTTGGCGGATACCATACAAAGCCAGTTCCTTCCAAACAATGTGGAAGTAATAAGGTCTCTGGCAAAAGACTTAATGGTGTCTTACAGAAGCATTGTTTACACAACGAATTTTATGCAAAATGACAGCTTTTCAGGTATTGTCAGACCTTTATTTTTATTGGCCTTGTCTATTGGAAGTTTTGGCGTGTTTGCCGCCATTGCCATTTTTCTGACAGTGAGAATAGTGGCTCTTTGGGTACTTCTTATGATCTCTCCCATAGCATACGCAGTAGGAATTTTGCCTGCCACTGCCAAATACAGGGGCGAATGGTGGAGCATGTTTTTAAAGTACGCCTTCTTTACCCCCATAATGGCCTTCTTTTTAAACCTAACAGCAGTAATATCTAACACCTATAAAACTAACCCTGTTTTGCAGGCGGTAAATAGTGACAATTTACAGGCAAGTTTGGGAGGTAGTTCTGTAGCCTCTTTTGTTGTTACTATTGCCAGCAATATTTTGCTGTTGGTTTTTCTTATGGCCGCACTTAAAGTTGCTGAAGAGGCAGGAATTATGGGAGCGAGTGCTGTCTCCGATATTGCCAAGAAAGGTATGTTTGCACCGTTTGCGGTAGCGGGAGGAGGCTTGAAAATGTTGGGAGGTTATGCCGCTAGAAAATACAGTGATTGGACAGTAAACGAAGTAAGGGGTCATAATCCAAAAGCTGGTTGGGCTAAAAGTATTAAATTTGCTTTGGTAAACCCAGTAGCCATTGTTAAAGGTTTTCAGAAACGAAGCGAAGAGTTATCTCATGCTTCCCAAGGAAACTCTGAATCAGCTGGTTTGGAAGTTGTTGAGCAAAGGCTGACTCACGGAAAAAAAATAATTCCAAGAGTTCTTACTCACGAAAAGTCAGAAGAAGACAAGTTTGCAAAGGATTTCGCTCATTTAAACAGGGAAGGTGTCGTTAAGGCAGCTATGGACATTTTGCAAATGAAGGATGACAATGAAGGTAAGGCGATGAAGCGGGCTATAATAAAATTAGCTTTGGACAAAGGATATATAGATGATATTGTTCAAGATGGAGCCAAAATGGAGACTCCTGAAGGCCAAGCTTACATCAAAAAGCTTACAGCGGCTGGGATAGTAGACCAAAAAGCTAAAAATTGGAAAAAGGATTGGGATGAGGTGGTGGAAAAAGATGAAGATGGTAATATGGTTAAACGCAAGAAGCTTAAGCATGATGATAGGCAGCGAAGGGCAATGTATAAGGCGTTCTTTGGTGATCCAAATAAGCATATGCATATTCATGACCAAGCTGCTTTACGTATGATTACGGAAGAAGGAGAAGAGAGCGGTAAGAAGACAGGTCATTTTGAGCATCTTAAAGACGGTAAAAAAGATATTAAAACAGGTACTTACATGCTTAGAGAAGATGAGTTTTATAATTATAACGATCTAGGGGAGTTGCAGTATCTAGAAAATGGAGATCCTGAAGTACTTAAGACAACCAAAGAACAAATTGCGGCTTTTGCAGATAGCGATGCTGGCCGGTCTTTTGCAGCAGCAGAAGTTGCAAAGTTGGGTGATAGAGCACAGGCCGCGGCCGCATACCATTCTTTTTTATCTTTGGCTAAACAAGGAAAAATTGTTGACCAGCGTTTTATTTCCGCTATTGCACGTGCTATGTCTACTAGCCCTGGTTTTATGGCACAAAGAACCTCGCCAAATGTTATTTTTGGTTCAGGAACATTGACTGAGAAGCAGAAAGAACATCTTGCTAGCAATGGTAGAGTTTTAATTGACCGGGAAACATTTAGAGCCATGAAGCAAATTTCTAATGCTGAGGGTGGAGGGGAGGTGTTGGCATCAATGTACTCAATGGGTGTTTTTAATAAAAAAGATGATGCTCAAATCAAGGCCATGCTAAAAAATGGTGGCATAACTTTTGATATTGGTAACCCAGAAACAGGATCAGTTACTTCCAATGCTGAGAAATTATCGTGGAAAATAAGCAAACAAACTCAGGAAGAAATGGATAAAGAAATAAAAAAATCCAAAGAAACTGAAACTAGCCAAAAAAAGACCCAAAATGAGGAGGAGGCATACCGAAATAAGACATTGGAACTATTAGAAAGATTGGCAAATAAATAATTAAGAAGTTATGATTTTAACTCACAAATCCATAGAAAAAATATTATATATTGTTACGGGTAAGAGTGCTTTTATGCAAAGGCATGCGCCGCAGGAAATTGACAGGATTTCTGACGTGGTTTTGAAAATTTTTGAAAGTTTATTGCAAAATGAAAATGTTGACGCGCATAAAAATAAATTACAATGGATTGAGTTGTTTAAAAACAGACTTACAGAAGAACTTGACAGTATTAGCAATTTTGTTGGGGTAAAAGAATTGGGAAGCAAATTAAATGTATCTGATATAGTAAATTTAATTTACGACGTGGAATTTAATACTGAAGAATTTTTAAAACAGAATACGAAAACCTAATATGGAGGAAGAAGATATACAAACCAATACAGACATAAACCAACTTGACCCTCGGTCTATTTTTGACGAAGAGGTTTTTGAAGGTATCAAGTACCATGCCTATATATTTATAGACAACAAGGATTACGATGGTGCGGTGGCGTTTGCCAATCAGCTACAAAAACTTTTATTTGGCATAAGGCCGTCCGATAGCAAAGAAAAGAGCCTATATAATATTCTCGAATATTGGGTTCTGCGCCTTAAACTGTTTGGATTTGATAATTTGGATGTAAAAACCCAGACAGATTTGTTAAAAAACAACATTGTCAAAATGTTAAAAAATGGCTTAGACGTCCGCTCAGTACTATTTGACTCTATTGATAGGTATCAATCTAGCGGTATAATTACTGATATTACAAAAGGGTATTTGAACACCCTTTTAAACTCATCTCAAGGGCTTGGAGAATCCGAAGAATTTAAAAAGAAAGGTTTTTCAGCAACGGTAAGTAACTGGTTAAGGCAGTACCAAGAATCTATAAACAAAAGAGGTGGGGAAACTCAGCCGGGCAGGTTTGATATTATAAATTTCATGAACATAAGCAAGTTAACCCAGGCAATAAATATTGAAGATAAAGAAGTTTTAAAAAATCTTTTAGATTTGTATAATTGGTTATTAAGCCCGATTGTTTATGTGGAAGACCAAAAAATGGCTCAGGGTTTATCTGCTGTAACAAAACGTAAATACCAACTACCCGAATCTTTACAACCGGGGGCGGTAACTAAGCCTGCTCCTCCGTTACGGCAACCGCCAAGGCCGCCGGTAGAGGTGCCGCCGTTACCAAATGACCAAAGTACTCAACGTTCTTTTTCGCAAAACATAGAACCAGCCAAATCCCCCGTAGTTTTTCCTACTAGGCCGGTTAATATTCAGGACATTTTGAACAAGAGAGGCGGCGATAATTCACCGGGTCTTAACATGAGCTCCGGAATTAGGCCTTCTAGCATAGAAGCGCAGGTGGAAAAACAGAGGAACGCCAAAGCGGTTGTTAATATAGACGTGAAGCTGGAAGAACTTAAAAAGAAAGCGGGCGAAAAAAAGCAGGACTTATGATCTTTAAAAAGGAAAGCTGGTAGTTAGTAGGAGAGTAGCAAGTAGCCATAATTCCTAATTCGTCATTCAATTTATATTGGTCACTCCTTTATGCAACAACAATTGCAAAATTTAAAAGCCCTTGTGCATACCTCACGGATACTAAATGAATCCGAGCGTTTTGAATGGCTGAGCTTGCTGGAAGTAATGACAGATAAGCAGTTAGGCGAGCTGGAGCAAATTTTAAAGACTGGTATACAGCCTATTCCGGTTTCTATTCCTCCAGTACAGAAAGCTCCTGTTTTTAAACCGCTTACTCTTCCCGTAGTCTCTAAGAAAGAGGATTTCAAACATGAGCCTTTGCATTTGAGTCATATTATGAACTTGCCCAATGCGGCATTAAAAATTCAGTCGCTTCCGACAGCTCGGGGCGACCAGAAGATGGTTCCGTCGCCTCAACCCAAAAATACAAAAACGGTTTTATCTTCTTCGCCGCAAACGGAAAAAAAACCAGCGGTAGGCTTTTTCCAAAAGTTTAAAAATATGTTGTCGGAAAAGGAATTGCCCTCGGGTAGAGCGGAATATCCTCTGGAGTTAAGTGCTCCTTCCTCCCCGGTAAGTAAGCCTCAGGTTGCCTTTGCTGTTGAGGCTCAAGAGCGTAAACCGGTAAGTTTTTCGGGCGTTACCCAGGTTCAAACTCCGGCGCCGGAAAGAGTCACGACTGTGCCACACGTTCCGGCTCCTGCGCTTCCTAAGGTTCCTTTGCCTAAACTTACCAAGCCTCCAGAGCCGGTTGTTCCAAAAGCGTTAAATTTTGACCACTTGTCGGTCGGGTCTTTATCTGTTGGCGAAATTTTACAGAAAAAACCTGTTTTGACTCCTGCTTCTACGTTCCGCGCGGGATTAAACGGTTATCGGACGGAGGCTCAGGACACCGTGCGCGCTTCCGATGTCGCCACCAATAAATTTATTTCGGGGATAGAAGAAAAAAGGGGAAGAAACCACATTCCTTTGCAAACCTTAGACGAAGCCGCTGTTTTAGGTGTGGATGCCTGGTTGAATTCCGACCAGGAGGCCTTGGTGAGGGATTTTAAAAAACTTATTTCCAATTACGGATATCATGAAGTCGTGTTTAGCATAGAAAAAAGCCCCCTGTATAAAAGTTATTTAGACACCGGTATATACGCACTCACCGACAAGACTTCTCCGCAAGACAAAGCTGTGGGGAAATTGTTGACCCACCCGCAATTTGAAAAATTTATGGACATGCTAAGGGAGATACAGGCAGGGTAGAAGCATGGGGCAAGATTTTAACATTCTATCATCGTATTATATTAACAAAGGAAGTCAACCCAAGATACTAGATGTAGTGTGTTAAAAAGTTATTATGGTAAAATGTTAAAATAAATGATGTTATTATCTAAGGTATGTTATAATAAACAAAGTTATGCAATTTCCTGTCCCACAATTTACCGATGTAGAAGACCGAATTATCGGTGTTCTTACCGTTAAGCAGTTTGGCATAGTGTTTGGAGCCGGAGTGGTGATTTTTTTAGTCTACTCAACTACCAAAAGTATTGTTGCGACCATTTTTGCTTTTTTAATAGTCGGAGTGCCTGCCATAGGAATAGCCTTTGCCAAACTTAACGGAAGGCCAATGTATATGAGTTTCGGTTATTTTTTTAAGTTCTTTATGAGCCCCAAGATCCTTATTTTCCATAAAGAAGCAGAAAGTATAAGTAATGCCGCGGCCAGAGAAGCCAACACCCCGCCTCCTATAATAAAAACAGCAGTGGTACAGGAAGGAAGCACTCAAAGCAGGTTAAAAGAAGTTAATATTCTTTTGCAGAAAAAGGCCCAGGAGGAGAGAGACTTAATTCATAATATAAGGTAGCTTTATTCGTGTTATTCGTAAATTCGATGTATTATGATCCTTGAGATGCAAAAGAAAACAAAAGCCACCGGTAAAACTACCCAAAGCTTTTTAAGGATGTCCGAAATTAAGAATGACGCAGTGGTTATGGATGACGGTACGCTCAGGGCTATTATTTCCGTTTCCAGCACCAATTTTGACTTAAAAAGCCAGGACGAACAAAACTCCATTATTTTTAATTTTCAGAGATTTTTGAACTCCTTAGATTTTTCCATTCAAATTTTAATGCAGAGCAGGAAAATGGAAATTGGAAGTTATCTGGAAAAACTGAAAGGGCTGGCGGAAAAACAAACCAACGAGTTGCTTCGCGTGCAGACTTCAGAATATATTGAGTTTATTAGTCGCCTCATTGAGAACGCCAGCATTATGAACAAGAACTTTTATTTAATAGTGCCCCTGGGTGAGAGTATTTTTCCCAATGCCGGAGGGGGATTTTTAAGCAGTCTCTTGGGTGGAGGAAAAGCCAAACAGGTGACTCAAAGGATAGAGAATTTTGAAAAGGCCAAGGAAAAATTGGAAATACGGGTTAGTTCGGTTTTAGCTAATCTTTCGGGCATTGGTATTCGTGGTGCCCAGCTTAAGACAGAGGAAATTATTGAACTCTATTATAATTCATATAATTTTGAATCGGGTCCGGTAATTGATCCGGGATCGCTGGGAGAAATTAAAATAACGCAGTAGGTCAAATGTCTATACCAAAATTATGTCAATTTTCAGACCAAAAACAGAAGAAGAGCTGGCAGAGAGAAAACAGCACATTACCGAGCTGGAGGGTGAGCGCAATTTAAGCCAGCGCTTGGGTGATGTGGAAAAAACCTACAAGGAAGGATTAACCACGCTGAAGGATTTAATAGCTCCAGCCGCGTTAATGTTCCAGCCTTCATATTTTGAGCTCAACGGGAAATTCGCCCGCAGCTTTTTTGTCCTGGCCTATCCGCGGTTTCTTTCCAGCAACTGGCTGTCGTTTATTATTCAGGCTGAGGGGGCTTTGGATTTATCCATGTTTATTTACCCCATAGATTCGGAAACAATTTTAAAGAAGCTTAAAAGCAAAGTCGGGGAGATTGGTTCACAAATGAGCATTAATCAGGAAAAGGGTTTGGTACGCGACCCGATGCTGGAAACTGCTTACCGTGACGTAGAAAGTTTGCGCGATAACTTAATGCAGGGAACGGAAAAATATTTTCGGGTGGCCATTTATTTTACTATTTATGCGGACGACTTAAAGGAATTGGACAAGAATTCCAGCACTCTAGAAAGCGCCTTAGGCGCCAAACTTATTGTTACCAAAAGGGCCCTTATGCAAACTCAGTCCGGGTTTAACTCCACACTGCCTTTGGGTATGGACGAACTGGATGTAGCCAGCAACATGAACACAGGCCCGCTTTCTAGCTGTTTTCCCTTTGTTTCTTCCGATCTTACCAGCAACGACGGAATTTTGTATGGTATTAACAGGCATAACAACAGCCTGATTTTATTTGACCGCTTTGCCATGGAAAACGCCAATGCCGTGGTGTTTGCTAAGTCTGGCGCGGGGAAGTCGTATGCCGTGAAGCTTGAAGTCTTGCGTTCCCTTATGGTAGGCACGGAAGTTATTATTGTTGACCCTGAAAATGAATACCAGCATTTAGCCGCGGCGGTGGGAGGAACGTATTTGAGCGTTTCACTGAATTCAGATTCTCGCATTAACCCGTTTGATCTTCCCATTCCCCTGGAGGGGGAAGACAACGCCGATGTTTTGCGCAGCGCAGTAGTGAGTCTTCTGGGCCTGTTTAGCCTTATGCTGGGCAAACTGGATCCCACAGAAGAGGCTCTCATGGACAAAGCAATTTGGCAAACATACGCGAAAAAAGATATTTCCGAGGCATCGGACTTAAAAACAGTGGAGTATCCGACCATGAACGACCTCATAGAAATATTGGGCGGTATAGTGGGGGCAGAAAGTTTGGCTCAAAGACTTGGCAAGTTTACCGAAGGCACGTTTGCCGGTTTATTTAACCAGCCGACAAATGTGGTCCTCAACAATCAATTGGTAGTGTTTTCTATTCGTGATTTGGAAGACCAGTTGCGTCCCATTGCCATGTATATTATTTTAAATTATATTTGGAATGTGGTCAGAAGCGAACTGAAAAAAAGAATTTTGGTTATAGACGAAGCTTGGATTATGATGCAGCACGAAGACAGTGCTCGGTTTGTGTACGGCATTGCCAAGCGTGCCAGAAAGTATTATTTGGGACTTACTACCATAACTCAGGATGTAGCCGATTTTATGGCTAGCCCATACGGTAAGCCTATTGTAACCAACTCCTCTATTCAGTTACTGCTTAAGCAAAGCCCCGCCGCTATAAATATTATTGCCGAAACATTCTTTTTAACCGAAGGAGAAAAGTATTTGCTTCTTGAAAGCGAAGTAGGGGAAGGTATTTTCTTTGCTGGCCTCAAGCACGCGGCCATTAAAATTTATGCTTCTTACGTAGAAGACCAGATTATTACCACTGATCCCAAACAATTACTGGAGATTCAGGAAAGCCAGGATAGGATGAATTAAATAATTCATAAATAGAAAAGCGCAAAACACAAAAATCAAACAAATTTCAAAATACAAATTTTAAAAAGCTAGTAAGAGGACAAGGGAGTTTTAGAATTTAATATTTGACCCTATTATTCGATAGGGTCATCCCGTCGAATGATAGGGATGAAATTTGTTTGTTTTTTTATTGTAGTTTAGGGTTTAATATCCCGTAGCTTGCTACGGTTCTCTTGCACTATTCCCTCCCCTTGATGGGGAGGGGCTAGGGAGGGGATATGGAAGTCTGCAGTTGATACCTCTCAGCTTGCTGCGGGGTAGTTCATTTGATCTTTGTGTTTTAGTTTGTTATGGCAGAGACAAAAAATATCCCAGGTCCAGCTGATAAGGGTCAAAAGGACGAAATCAGTGATCAAAATCAGCCCATTAATCCGACCGATTCTATTATAGAAATTCGGAAGCTTTTTGATATTGCCGGCACCTCCCGAATAATTTATGATATTTCCGTTGACAGGGGTACCAAGAGAACGTTTGGCTGGAAAATCCATGAGGGATCGGAAGTGGAAATATCCGGGAGCAATTTAAGCATTTTTAACCAAATAAATCTCTTGGTGGAAGGAGCGGTCTACCCGCATAAGAATTTGGAGAGAGGCCTTGACGGCACGTACTTAAAATTCACCGTTACCGGTTCAATAAAAAACCTCTATAGTGCGGGCGCAGTTATGGAGTTGGAATTTGTAGATTCCAGAAATTTCCGTAATAACCGTTTTTTAAAACAAAAGTTTTCTTATAACCCTGAGGAAGAAGAAAAAGATGACCAGAGAAAGCAGGCAAGAGCAGGAGACACGGACAAAAATCCAGATCCGGCTGAGGGTAAAAAATCCAGCCTTATTTCGGAGGTTTTAAATCAAACAGTTTTGGGACCGGCTACGGCGGCGGCAAGAGGATTTCAGTCCGTGAAGGCAGCTAAAGCTTCGCCTGGGAAAGTTTCGGGCCAGTCCAGAGCCGCAACCGGAGTCTCCCAGTCTGCTTCAGGCTCTGCTAGCGGCAGTTTGGATGTTAGTGACGCAAGCACTGACAGCGATATTTCCCAAAGCACTGAAGAAGAAATATCCGGACAAGCAAATATAAGCGGTGAAGTCAGCTCCGAGCAGGAAAGCAGTAACGTTTCCGGAGGACAATCGGTAGAGGTTCGGGGTTCGGCGGCTTCGTCTGAGGAAAGGGAAGTAAATACTCCGGCCGAGATTTCAGCAAAAACTACAGCCGAAGTCAACGCAAATACTGTTACCGAAGTTAAGGCTCAGTCAGAGACGTCTTTTTCGGGCCAGCAAATGGCAGTGGGCGAAAGTTCTCCAAGTGGGGCAGATAACGTTTCCGGTCAAGAAAACAGTCAGAGCGAGCTGAAGGTTCAGGCCAGTGAAAAAGTCATTTTGGGAACAGAGGTTAACGCAGAGATAACTAGTCGGATTACTGCTTCTCCACCTGGCGGAAGTTCTCCGGCCGGGGAGACTCCGGGCAACAGTTCCGAGTCTTCTCAAAATTCGCCAGCAAATAGTAGTCCGACGCCTAAAAATAACAACCAAACTCCCACGGCAGGGTCGCAGAGCGCTGTAGAGCCGTCTCCTCTTGTTCCGCCATTAAGCGCTAACGACAGTCAGCCAGGGGCTTTGCCACCAGAAAATCCTGCCGGCCAGGCCGCTCCGTCGACTTCCTCCCAAAATGTTCCCAGCCCGCAAACTGCACTTTCGGAGCCGGGGTCCTCACCAGCCCCGCAAGAGTCCCCGCCAATTTCTTCTTCTGCCGCTAAAACAATTCCTGAGGAAAGTAAAAAAAACAATCAACTAACTCCGCCGTCTCAGGCAATTGCGGCTATGGTGGATAAAGTAAACAGGGACAGGAAGGTTAAACCGCCGGTTGCTGAGCCTGGCAGTATGCGAGAGCGGGACAAGCTAAGAATTTCAAGAAAGGGTTTGGACGGCATTGGTTTATCTTTGGCCGGACAAGAGGAAGATGCTGGCCAAAAAGAGGAGCGCTCGGCCTCCCAGGATAGCGAGATAGAGAATAATCTACGTGACCAGCAAGAGGTCTCTTCTCCTACCAATAAAGCCAGTCAGCCTAATGCGCTTCCTGCTCCTTTGGAAAATAGTTCACAAAATCCTAATCAAGAAGAGCAAGACCAAACGGAAAATGATCCTAACAATGACAGTACAGATGAGCAAGGACGTAATCCGCGCGGCGGCGAACCTACTAACGAACCGGGGGAAGAAAATTCTCCCCTTCAAAACCCACAGCGAGCGCCAATTGACCTGCCAGGAGGTGTAAAAACCCGCGGTCGGATTTTGGACCGCGTAACAAAAATTGCCGGAAAACAAAAATTACTAGGAAAGGTTAGCAACAAACTTTGGAAATACGGTTTTGGTGTTAGTGCCGCTGTGCTATTTTCCGGTTTGGACTTTTTTGTTGGAGCAATAATTATGGATGTGTATTGGTTTACTCTGCATAAGAAAGATCCCAGGCTTTTTCCAATGAAAAAGTGGCAGAAGTTTATGACCATAGCCGCCCATATACTGCCCTTTGTATGGGCCGGGGTTATTGTAGTTACTATAATAGCAGTAGGATGCAATTTTCCTGTTCCGGGAAGAAGCCCAATTCCCGGTATTGGATATAGGGGTACGGTTGTTGGTTTGTTTATAGGTGATTCTTGCGAAACTTTTGATATAACCAAGATAGTTAGCAATACCACTAGCAGTTATTTAAACAATAGTGGCCCGAACGCCCCGGCGGCTCCGGCCGGCGGCGTTTGCCAGGCCGTACCCAGCGGCCCGGCGAGCATTGCGGCTTTAAGTCAGACATGTTTTGGACAGAATGCCGGCAAGGCATCTGCCATCTCTTTTGCTGAAAGCGGGGGAGGGGCAACCCGGGCAAGCAGGAGTGACGTTTGTTTAGACGGGAAACCTTTTTCTTTGGGATTATTTCAGATTAATATTTTAGTCCGTCCCATTTTAGACGCCAACACGGGAGAGACATTAAACTGCCAGGCGGCTTTTCGCAAAGGCAGTCCGTACATTGTTTACGGTCAAAATGGAAAATTCAGTCACTATGATTGCTCCGTTTCTAACGAGGTCCTATATAACAGGTGTGTTTCTGCAATTATAGACCCTAACACCAACATTCAAACTGCATGCGCTATTTCCAAAAACGGGACTAATTGGGGAGCTTGGAGTACCAATAAAAAATGCGGGTTTTAAATAATACAATTATGAACAAACTAAAAGTTATAATAATCATTGTGATTGCCTTACTTTTGCTGGTGAGTATTTATTTTGCCGTGCGGCAAAATAACCCATCTTCCAACAATGGCGGACAGGGTGCTTCGTCTACTCCAACCATGACCATCTCGACTCCACGTGGGGACGTTAACATGAGGGATATTACAAAAAATCCCCCCGAGCAAGTGCCGGGAAATATTGTCTTTAAGAAGACCTCCGAGTATGAGATTGTTTATTTTGACGAGGATAAAACTTTTTCTATTACCGTGGAATCCAAACCTCTTAGGCAGACTCGCCAGGCGGCTGAACAAGCATTTACAGCTACTTTGGGAATAAGTAATGTAGACGCTTGTAAACTAAGTGTTTCGCTTACGGTGCCATTTGACGTGGATGAGAACCTTTCCGGTAAAAATTATGGTCTAAGCTTTTGCCCTGAGGGGATTGAGTTTGCCGAGTAATTCCTCCGGCAGTTTGCTTTTAGCTACTAGCTACTAGTTACCGTTTTGTTTCTGCCCTCTTCCGTGGTATAATATGGTTAAGACATTTAAACTACAGAAACCAAAATGAACAAAAAAGCTATTGCAATATTGGGTGCTATTTTTCTGCTTATTGTGGGAACGTTGGGGTTCCTAATTTATACTAAATATAGTTCCGGAGATAAGGTTGTTGACGAGGTTCCGGTAGACAATGGGGCCGCCGGCCAGCAGACTCCTTCAGACAATACCGTCACTACCGACCCTTCCTTAAACGGGAGCATATCTGGATCTCCTTTGGTAAAATTGTCGGACGACCAAGTAATTTCGCCGGCCTTATTTTACAATGGCGGAGGGATTACTTATTTTAATAACCAGGGTGAATTATATCAAATAAACATTAATGCCAGTTCAACTCCTCTTCAATTGTCCGGAAAGAGGAAATTGGATATCCAGAATAAGTCAGGGATTAGTGGAATTTTGTGGCCAGATAGAGGTGATAATTTTATTGCTGAGTTTAACACAGCCGGAAAAAGAACTTGGAGTTTTTATGACAGCCAAACCGGAACATATGTAGATTTGCCCTCTCAAATATATTCTTTGGGCTGGATGCCTGGTGGGCAGAAAATTGTTTACACATGGCTTGCTAACGGTAAAATGTCTTTATATACTGCTGACGCCAGTACAAAGAATTACCAAAAGATTGCTGATCTTTTTGAGACAGACGACCAAGTAATAGTATCTCCTGACGGAGCAAGCATAGTTTTTTATAGGAACGAAAGTACCGATTTAAACAATAAAATTACTCAAACCACTCCTGACGGGAAATTCTGGAAAGATCTGGTAAAAGACGGTTACAACATAGGGGCGCTATGGAGTCCCGACAGCAAGCACTTGCTGTTCCAAAAAAGGGAACCCAGCAGTCAAAAGTTTCAATTGTGGTATTTTGGCTTCCTAAGCGGCGAGATTAAAAATTTGGGTTTGTTTACTAGCACAGAAAAAGCAGTCTGGGCCGGTGACAGCCAAACGGTATATGCCGCTGTTCCTACCACGCCCTCAGCCGGGCAAGACGTTCTGACTGCCGACAGCTTTTACAGAATAGACACTTCCAGTTTGGAGAAAAAACAATATTCCACCGGTACGGTTGTCGCCGACGGACAGGATTTATTTTTAGATTTAACGGGAACTAAATTGTTTTTTAAGAATGCTCAGGATGGTGGACTTTACTACTTGGACTTGAGCCAATAGCAAACTTAGGTCCCAGCGTTTAATTTTTATTGGCCAATTCGTGGGTAATAAAATCCTAATATTTGAAGACTCCCTCCTACACAATATTAAAATATTAGGATTTTAAATATTCCATGCCCAAATCACAAACTGTATTTATTTGCGGTAATTGCCAGTATAAGGCTGCTCGTTGGCAGGGAAAATGTCCTAATTGCGGGCAATGGAATACTCTGGAAGAGCGGGCTACGGTTTCCAGTAAAATTTCTTCCGGAGGCGTAGCCGCCACTCCGGTGGCTTTGGAAAATGTGGAAATTTCCGAAAACAAACGTTTTACTACCGGCATAGGGGAGTTTGACGATGTTGTTGGCAGTGGTATAGTTCCGGGTAGTTTGATACTCCTCGGAGGTGACCCCGGCATTGGAAAGTCTACTTTAGCCTTACAGCTTTCTATGCGAATTCCCCAAGACGTGCTATATGTCTCTGGCGAAGAATCGGTACATCAAATTAAACTCCGGGCAAACCGACTGGACGAGGGACATGATTTGAGCGTCCTTGCCGAAACGGATTTGGACGCAGTTTTAGCTACGGTGGAGGCCAGTCACCCAAAGTTGGTGGTGGTGGATTCCATTCAAACCATGTATAGCGACCAAACTACCGGTGTGGCAGGAGGAGTGGCGCAGGTGACTGGCGCAGTGCAAAAAATTATGCGCATGGCTAAGCAGTACCATATTTCTTTTATTATTATCGGACACGTTACCAAAGAAGGTTATTTGGCAGGACCTAAGACCCTTGAGCATATGGTAGACACGGTCTTGTATTTGGAAGGCGAACGTTTTGCCAGCTTTCGGATTTTGCGCTGTGTAAAAAACCGTTTTGGTACTACCAATGAAGTTGGTGTATTTGAAATGCAGGGCGGGGGACTTGTAGAGGTTAAAAATCCCTCTCAGTTATTTTTGGGAGAAGAAAGCATTAAGGCTTCGGGCAACGTGATTACAGCGGTGCTGGAGGGAAGCAGGGCTTTGCTCCTGGAAATCCAGGCGCTTACCTCTGTGACTAATTTTGGCTATCCAAAACGCACTACAGCGGGTTTTGACGCCAATCGCCTCCAATTGCTCACTGCTATTATTTCTAAGCGTGCTGGGCTGAATTTGGGTAACCAGGACATTTATATTAACGTTGTGGGAGGCATTAAAATAGACGAACCAGCGGCAGATTTGGCCGTCGCCCTGGCGGTTATTTCCAGTATGAAGGATATAGTTTTGGAAGGCACCGTGGCCATAGGTGAGCTGGGGCTTTCCGGGGAAGTTCGGTATGTTTCAAATATAGAAAAAAGAATTCGCGAAGCGGAAAAGCTTGGCTTTACCCGCATAATCTGCCCTCGAGGCAAAATAGATTTTAAAAAAGGCAAGGCAGAAATAATTCAGGTTAAGACACTCGGGGAAGCTATCGGGCAGGTATAAGTGACTAACTAATACCGTACTACAAATGAATAACTAACCTGCCTACCGGTAGGCAGGTGACAACTAATGCGGCTATTGTATGTTTTGGTAAAGATAAAGGTATTTAGAAGGTTTTAGTTATGCCCATAAAAAAACGCACACAACTAATTGCATGCGCTTTGTTTTTTTATTTATGGTAGTTTAGGGTTTAATACCCCGTAGCTTGCTATAGTTCCCTTGCAGTATTCCCTCCCCTTGATGGGGAGGGTTAGGGAGGGGTGATGGAAGCCTGCGGTTGATACCTCGCAGCTGTGCTGCGGAGTGGATTATTCAAAGTGAATGACACGGTCTCCCAGTTGGTTTTTTAGGAGCGGATAATTTTGTAACTCAAGGTCACGTTGTAGAATATGCAAAGCTTCCTGGCGGGCCGGCTGAATGAGTGACGTATAGACAGCGGAAAAATATTTAAAATTCCAGCCTGACTGGGATGATCCGTACATTTCACCAAAACCCCGCTGTTTGAGGTCTAGCTCTGCAAGAACAAACCCGTCTTGAGTAGTTGTAAAGCTTTGGAGACGTTCTAAAGTTTGTTGTTTGGATTTTATTTGTGCTTCGGTGAGAAACAGTTCTGATGGAGCAGTGGGAAACAATATGCAATAACTTTGGTGTCCAGCTCTCCCTACTCGTCCGCGGAATTGGTGCAGTTGGGCTAAGCCAAAACGTTCAGCCCCTTCAATTATCATTACCGACGCATTGGGAATGTCTACCCCAACTTCTACCACGGAAGTGGTGACTAAGATTTGAGTTTTATTGGCTAAAAAGTCTGCCATTGTGTCTTCTTTTTCTTGCCCTTTAAGCCTGCCATGCATAAGGCCAATTTTAAATTCTGGAAAGATTTTTTCCAAAAGTTTTATTTCAGTGGTAACAGCTTTGACTCCAAGTTTATCACTTTCTTCTACCAGGGGGGTTATGACAAAAGCTTGTCGGCCGGACTGGAGCTGTTTTCGAACAAACTCGTAGGCGTCTTGGCGATTGGTGTCATTAACCAATTTGGTAATTATTGGCCTGCGGCCCAAAGGCTTGGTTTTAATTTGGGAAATTTCCAGTTCTCCATAACATGCTAGCTGGAGAGTGCGCGGAATCGGAGTAGCGCTTAATGAAAGTAAGTGAGGAACTTTCTTTGTGTTTTTCATGAGCGATGCGCGTTGCTGGACGCCAAAACGGTGCTGTTCGTCTATTATAACCAGCGCCAGTTTTTTAAACGTAACTTTTTGGGCAAGCAAGGCATGTGTGCCTACAAAAATTCCCGGCATTCCCTCGGCAATTAATTTGTGCAGTTTTGCCTTTGTTTCGTCGGTACCGTTTACTTCACTGTAATGGTTAGTCAGTAGGGCATAAGTTATAATATTTTTTTGTGCACCCAAAGGGTCAAAAAATTTTTTTATACTTTCCGAATGCTGTTTGGCTAAAATTTCTGTTGGCGCCAGAAACGCCACTTGGAGGTCTTTGTTTGCTGTTTGTAGGGCGGCAATAAGCGCAACTAAGGTCTTACCACTGCCTACGTCACCTTCAAGAAGCCTGTTCATAGGGGACTGCTTAGAAATATCCTGCAGGATTTCCCATGCTGCTTTTTTTTGGGCCGGAGTAAGTTCAAAAGGCAGAGTTTCTAGAAAAGACTTAACCAGAGTTTGGTTGAAAGGAATGGCGTAGTTTTTCTTTTTTTGAAGCTCTAACCTGTGTTTTTGCGCGAGGAGCTGGGAGAAAAAAATTTCTTCAAAAGCTAGGCGTTTTTTTGCTTCTTCTACCCTGTCTTCATGTTCGGGAAAATGGGAGTTTGTTATGGTGGCGGCAATAGACAGCAGGTTTTGGTTTTTAAGAATTTCTGGAGGCAGAATGTCTTCCGCCTCTCCCGCTAGATGAATTACCGACGCGACAATGTTTCTAAAAGTTTTAGGGTACAAGCTTTGGGTGAGGTGGTAGACAGGGACTAGGCGGGCGGTATGGATTTGCAGTTCCGAAGCTTTTTCGTATATGGGGTTGGTTAGCTGTAGGGAACCTTTGTAGTAGTCGGGATTGCCTGCTAAAAATATTTCATCTCCTTTTGAGAATGTTTCTGCCAGGTAAGGCTGGTTAAACCAGACGACTTTTAAAGAACCTGTTTCGTCGGAAATAATTGCCTCTGAGAGTGAAAGCCCCCCGCGGAAAGCCCTTTTTGCGTGAATGCTTTTTATAGCTCCTCGTATGGTCACGCTGTCACCTGGTTTGATGTTTACAATTTTTTCAAGCCTGCTGAAATCCAGATATTTGTAAGGAAAATGAAAAAGCACATCCCGGACAGTAAAAATTCCGAGTTTTTTTAAAGCCGCAATTTGCGGCTTATGAATTTTGACCAGGTTGTCTACGGGGGAAGATAAATTCATGGCATTCGACATTCATGGGATAAAATTTCAAAATTGAAAATTAAAGGATTTAAAGATTAAGAGGAATTAGGATTTATTTATAATAGTTTTGGTTAATACCCCGTAGCTTGCTGAGGTTCCCTTGCAGTATTCCCTCCCCTTGAGGGGGGGCTATGGAGAGGTGATTCAATTGCAGTATATACCTCACAGCTCTGCTCGGGGTTGCTGGCGTACTCGCCAGTGCGTGGGGCTTTCTCCGAATCATTTGTTTTGAAAATAGGTTCTGTGTTGGTGACCTCGGCTGGAATCGAACCAGCGGCCTTTCCCTTCGGAGGGGAACGCTCTAATCCACTGAGCTACGAGGCCGGATTTGTGCATTTTTCCAATTATCCGATTATAACATTATGCAAGTGGTCATTTAAAACTTTAACTTGTGGCTAATCTTTTGGATAAGCGTTTCGCTAGTTTCGGTATGTTCGGGAAGGTAGCGGGACAGGAACTCATGGACTTCGTCCGGGTCTTGGTCTTCCAGTTCTAAAATAATGACGTTGTTTATATAGGTAGCCGCGTGGAAGTTTACGGTGCGGTGGTTTGGGGTGCTCACGACCCAAAAGTATTTAAGCTGTTTGTAGGGAAAAAACACATTGCCAAAATAAACACCCTTGCCGTTAAGTTCAATAGGGACAATTTCCGGTTTTTGGCGGGCAAAAAATATTGTGACAAGACCCAATATGCCGCTGGTAATGGCCGCAAATAAATCTTGTTGGATTACAAAAAAACCAACGATCAGGATGGTTATTCCTATGAGGGTTACGTACCATCCCATATTTTTTTCGTAATGCCGGAATTCCGGCGCTTGCCATGAAATTGTTTGGTTTTGTGTGGGCATTTTTGTCTTTTTAGGGAGTTAATAAATGTTTATTTATAAATGCTCTTCCCCAACCTGTCTTTAAGTATTTTTCAAATTTAAATGCTTTATATTTGTCTTTAATCGCAAAATAAAATTCTAGTGATACTGGGAGTCGATTGACGGTAGCTGGTGCATAATCTTTTCTATGTCTTTCAAATCGTTCTTTCAAATTATCCGTACATCCGATATAGTAGCCATCTTTGCATTTTAAACTGTATACATAGTGCATATAGTTATTCCATTTTTGTAGCAAAAGGATGTTCGCCTTCGTAAAACTTCGGCGTGACAGCCTTCGCTAAAGCTTCTTAGATGGCTTCGCCAAGCCTTGAGTTTATCAACTAATCCGCCTTCGTAAAACTTCGGCGTGACAGCCTTCGCTAAAGCTTCTTAGATGGCTTCGCCAAGCCGAAGCTTTAGCGAAGGCTGGCGGTGTATTCTAAAAATAGCTCGAACGGAATTCTGTCCTCGCCGCGCAAAGCGCGGCTCGGAATGGGCGGGCGGGCAAAATGAATTCCGGAGCGAAGATTAACAATTTTTCGCCAGAGGCGGATCTGTCTCCGGCATGACAAGTTTTTAATGAGTTAAGTATAACTCATTTCGATGAATTTTTCAATTTTAAATTATTGAAAAATTCATTGGCTTTGGCGGCAAATTCTCGCTCTTAGTACATTGAAAAAGAAAAACGGTCAGCTTGTGGGCTGACCGACCAACCGATAGGTTGGATTTTTGCCTCACGTTTGTGAGGGCTTGAGAATGAACTAGGCGACAGGCAGAAGTTTTGCCGGGGCCTGTCTGTTTATGAGCTCCGCGATCGAAGCTTTTCCGTGGCAGTCGTGGAAAGCCTGACCTTGCTCCGCGAACGTGAGAATAGTCTCGTTGACCCACGGGACGAAAATCGTCTCGTCCCGAAGCAACGAACACTCAGTCTGCTGGCAGATCTCGTGTAAATCGGCGAGCCAGCCGGCGACCTTGTATCTTCTCGCCCGAGAGTCGTTCGTTTGTATGAGCTCGGAACCCGTCTTTGTGACAAAGGTGTAGGTCGCCGGCTGAGGCCTGAGAACGTTGTGTTCCCAGAGCTCATTGGTGCGAGCCTTCTCTGTCTCCTTCTTGGCGGCCTCCCAGTCTGATGGGCGGAGTACTGCGGTGATCCCGCTCACCGTATTGAAGTAGAGCTTCGGCTTGTTCAGCTCGAAGTATTTCCGCCGACCGAGAGCCCTCACTTCGTTGGTGTTCTTGGCCCACTCGCGGTGTTGACGATCTTTCTCAGCCTGTTTGGCCCACCGCTTTTTATCGGCCTTTCTTTCTTTCCACTCTATGAGGTCGACAATTTGGAACATCATGAAGAGAGGAATGGCAAGCATGTAGCCAACCATGATCTCCATGATCCGCAACAGAATGCGGAATGGATACAGACAAGCCCGTGGGAAAAGACCAGACCTTCCCCAGATCGGGATCCAGTAGAGACGCTTGTACCACTTCGGTGGATGGTCGTACACACATCCCACGAAACGTTTCACCGTCCACCAGAAAAATAGGAAATAGCTGAGAGAAACCAGCCAAATAACCATTGAACCCTCCTTTGTGAGTTTGCGTTCGCAGTCCATTAGCCAGTAAATTCGGTGCCGTAGCCCGTGGTTTACTCACTAAGGTAGAAAACGGCCAACCGGAATGGTCGACATCCTACATTAGCACATTTGACCATAAAAGTCAAGAAGCGGCATTTAGCTTGTCAAAAAAACGTGATAATGTCCTACTTGTCACAAGTGAAAATGTCCTACCCCCCTGTTTCCTGCCATACTGTATGAATGAATACACAACAGGCAGAAACCAAAACCAAGGAGACATTCTTTATGA
>Ga0163150_10003684_pt1 | contig 21294 bp, 16 predicted proteins | sample OliLakLV19P2IB_FD_148628 | JGI IMG/M metagenome (GOLD analysis project Ga0163150, IMG submission 148628) | Freshwater microbial mat bacterial communities from Lake Vanda, McMurdo Dry Valleys, Antarctica - Oligotrophic Lake LV.19.P2.IB | ecosystem: Environmental > Aquatic > Freshwater > Lake >...
TAAATATATATTCTTTCCAAACACACACATGCAACTTCATCTGCATGACCATAAGACTCGGGAGAAATTCTATGTACTCTCTACCCTCTGGGTAGTCTTCTCTGGCGCATTCTTGGTTGTGATCTCAGCGAACTTCTAGTTCGAAAGCTTGGTCCCTGCTGCAATCGGACTCTGCCCTTCGATCCATCGAAAGGTTCCTGTTGCATCAGTCCACCACAGACTTCCCAGTACTTCCGGGGAACCTGTAACAGGAAGTGACACTTGGAACCATTCGCCAAGTGCACTTGCTTCTGTCTGTATATTTGCGACAAGAGAAAGTGTGGTTGGCTCTTTCGGAAGCATGCCAAAGATAGTTTGTAGATTCGCGCACGAAATCGTTTTCGCTGATGGATTTTCTGTGCAAGACGCCTGTGCATTGCTGTCTTTCCGAATGAGTTTCCAATCTGTTAGTGTACTTTTATTACCAACTCTTTCGTATCCAAACACCATCTGAACAAGCGACACTGGTTGCAAGTCGACTTGATCACTGGAAAGTGCGAAGCTAGAAATCTCTGCCTTCTCTTCAGTCGCGAGCACTTTTGTGAGTGGGGAGGTACGCATAACAGAGTGTACTCGAGCAAGCGCTGTTTGATGTTTTGGGAAAGGACCAGTGAATGGGATATTGTAAGTCTGATTCGTATCTTTCCCACGAAGAGTTAGTGCGAATTGACGGACATGCACTAAGTTTTCTGAAAATCCGTCATTCGCTTTCGATCGCACAACAGCACGTATGAAGAGATTCATTGTCGTGTCCTTGGAGATGGTATAGACAGCATCTCCTGTAAGGAACACATCGTACGTAAGGCGGTAGTCAGTAATATCAGTATTCGTGTGCCACTTAAGAGTAGCGAGAACTGTGCCGTCTTCTTTGACGAGCTCTAGCTTTTCGAGTGCTCGCGCTTCCTGAAAGAGTTTAAGTTGTACTGCAAGAAGTTCAGTATCTTCACTAATAGGGCTGAAGACGCCACCAGCAATAGCATCGGAGACTGCACCAACGAGGAGGAAGTGGCTCGTGATCGGTAAAGAATACTGTGGCTGAGATGCAACACTACTCGATGAGCTGCTACTACTTTCTGATGAAGAACTACTACTTTCGGAAGAAGACGTGCTACTCGATAAAGAAGAAGTGTACTGCCCCGCTTCTGCTGAGCGGAATTCTTGTAATTGTCCTTCTGATTCTGCAAGGAACCCTGCGACAAGCCTCGCAGCCATTGCTCGGGTAAGAGGAGTATCGAATGTAATCAGAAGTGGAAGATCGGTGCTCTGCTCACGCGCTGCTTCGTAGTAACGTTGACCCCATGCTTCTCCACTCACTTCGTCGCGAACGTTATAATCAAAGAGAAGTGAGAGTATTTTCAGTGCTGCGTCGTATGTCACTGTTGTCGCAGGTGCAAAGAGCCATTCGCTTTCTGGTTTTGTGATATCAGCATTGCCTCGCACGATGCCAAGTTCTTTGGCTCCACAGACAGTCCCGCTAAACCAATCTGCTTCACGGACATCTACGAAACAGTTTCGTGGCACGGTGCTTGGCCTGTTTGATGCTGGTGTAGCCAGAATCGCTATTTTCAAAAACTCTGCTCTGTTTACTGCTCTTGTTGGTGCGAAGTATCCATCGCCAATACCTTGCACAATATTTGCCCGTGAAAGGAGGTTGATCCCCACCGCTTCTACAGATGTAGGGCTCACATCGGAATATAAATCGCCTGGCTGTATGGTGACAGCTGATGCAAGAAGAGGGACAACAACGCCGATGGCAACGAGAAATTGTTTGTTCATAGTAGAGACAGTCTTACAAGTAAGACGATTAGAGGCAAGGATCTTTACGAGACAAATGAAGAATGATGACGTATAGTGCAGTAGACATGTCTGTGATGCGCACGAAGCTTTTCATGCACGTGAAAGCCTGTGACCAGGAACAAATGTGACGTGTATATCACTTTGGGAGAGAGCACCTTTCTGAATTGAAACGCAGAAGTGGTGAAAGTTATTATGAACATGGATGTGAAGTCGCGATGGTACTTCAGATGTTTACGAGCGATGCATCACTCCTTTCGGTTGCAGTACTGCATGATTTGCTCGTCCATCCTGAGGGAAGTGCTTTGCTCAACGTATCACCACTGACGAGTGGAGAGAAAAAAGCTGGTACGAAAGCTGAATCCGCTTCGTCGTCTGCACATCGACGCAAATACGAAAGATTTGAATAGAGTCATTGATGCATTCTCGGAAGACCCGAAACTACTCCCCATCCGCATGGCGCATCGTGTGAATGACGTACGGCATCTTGATCGATTTGATGCGACACTGAAGAAACAAATCGCAAACGAGACTCTACACATGTACACCGCTATCGCAGGAAGGTTGGGGCTGCATGCGTGGAGGCATGAGATGGAAGATGTGTGCTTTCTTTTGCTGCAACCCAAAATCTCTGCAGCACTTTTAAAGAAACAGGATCGGATGCATCGCATCGACCAAGCAAGTTTGGATCAGAGTGCACGTTTTCTGAAACACGGAATACGCGCAGAGATACAAACGCGCCACAAAACGCTCTACTCTACTTATAGGAAAATGACGATCAAAAAGCGACGGTTTGATGAACTGACTGATAGGCTCGTACTGCGCGTTCTTGTAGATGAAACGAAGCATTGCTATCTGGCACTCGGTGTCGTGCATATTGTGTTTCACCCTGTGCCTGGAAAGCTGAAGGATTACATCGGTGCACCAAAAGAAAATGGATATCGCTCCATCCATACTGTCATTTTCCCGCTTCCTGGAGTTACGGAACAACCAATCGAAATGCAAATTCGCACACATGCTATGCACGAAGAGTGTAAGTATGGTTCGATGAAACATGGCGAGTATAAGAATGCGCTCTATGCGCTAGAAGCAATGCCCGCTCGAATAAACTTGTTTCGAAGTTTGGCGTTGCTAAAAGAAGACGCAAGAAGGCCAAAGCAATTTACCGAAGCTCTCCGCACATACTTTCGCGATGACCATATCGCTCTCTTTGATCCAAAAAATAATTTGTATCACATGAAAAAACCTGTGACTGCCTTGGATTTTCTCTGTCTTGTACACGAAGAACGTATTCAATACCTCAAATTAGTGAGGATTAACGGTCGAGAGCAAGCGATGGACACGAAGCTGCAGGATGGAGATACGATCGCTGCACTATTTGGGAAGAAGAAGACACTCTCCGCATCGTGGAAGTATCTCTGTCAACATGATGCGATGAAGAAAAAAATTCGAGAGTTTGCTGGTGCCGGGGAGAGGACTTGAACCTCCACACTCTTGCGAGTACCAGCTCCTAAGGCTGGCGCGTCTGCCATTTCGCCACCCCGGCACATAAGTAGTGTAACGATATTTGGGTAAAATCTGTATCAAAAATGAGCGAACTACAGACTTGGCTCTCGGTGGTGAGCGCCTCCTTGGAGGGAAAGAGGCTCACGAGAGAAAATCGTCAAGGTTTTCTTTCGTGAAAGATTTCACCACCGCGGCATGATTGAATTATCGCTGGGGATCCTGTATTTCTCGAATCTCACCAAGTTCTCGCACGCGCTGTGCTGCAGCTTGATTGGTAGACAGTCGAAACTGGGTCCTAATCTTATTTTTCTGCTCTCGCCTCATAGACTCTACATCTCGTTTACTTTGTTGCAACGCTTGAGAGAGTCGTAGTGACTCATTGTTGAATTGATCCTCTAAAGATTTTCGTTTTAGTTTCATCCGCTGTGCAACGTCTGCCCGAAGACGTGTGATCTCTCTTGGATCTTGTGTGTGAATAGAGCTCACTTCCTGACGCTCTTCCATATCCAGCATAGACATACGAGATCTGTGCGTTCTTTCGAGAGTGTAGAGATCTTGCTTATGTTTTGCATCGAGTACGATGAGCTTCTCTCTCATTTCTTGATCTGCCTGTTGCTCGGACGTGCGACGCATGCGCTCAGCGATATCGATCGCTTCCCTGTAGTGCAGTTCTGCCCGAGCGCGCACGCTCTTCTCCTCGACTTTCTTCGCATCCTCTTTGTCCTTGATCACTTTTTTCATCGTAGCCTGTTCGCGTAGTTCACTCATATACTGCTGCTCCTTTTCTCTGCGCTTCTTGTGCTCTTCTTGTTCAGCAAGGATTCGATCTACTGCTGCTTTTCGTTTGACAACATCTGCTGCGACTTCTTTGTCGCGCTCTTTCTTCGTGACTAAAAATTTCTTTGCACTCTCTTTCGATTCCTCTTTCTCCGCAACATCATGCTGCAAATATTCTTCTTGGCTTTCTTTCTCTTTTTGCTGTTGCTCCAGCAGACCAGTTTTACGTTTCTTCTCTCGTTTTGCCAGCCTTTGCCCGAGCGCTGCAGCTTTTTCGATATCTTGCAACCGTTGTTTTTTTGGCCATTTCGGCATCATGCCATTGTAGCATACAATAGACCTTTATTCGATATTCTATGCCTTTGGGTACCGCAGAACTTTCTCAACTATTCTTCTATTTTGCAAAAAATGCTCATTTTTTTGATCATTATTTGGAGAAAGATAGAGTGCGAACGCATGTTGAATCGTCCTCAGACTACCTCCGTCGAACACTTTTGACTGCATTCCAGTAAGATGTGTAATACGGCGATCAATCCCATCTACTTCGGTCGTGACAACAAGTGTTCTTCGTATGGGTTGCATATGATTTGATGACGCAAATGCTAGGACACTATCCGATGGATCTATCACAACTGTTGTATCGATATTTTCAATTCCTTTTCTCCTGTTCCTACCAGGGACTTCTGGCCTTCCTTGCCTGTCAAAAAAAATTGCATACTCATAGCAATTGATGCGATGACCTATTTCCTCCGCAGCTTCATAAATAAGATCTCGAATATGATCCACGTATTCCCCAATCCGTTCTGACCTCGAGGTGCATGACTCATCATCCAAAGAAACGAATCTTGCTGGATGTAAAATTGCAATTTCATTCGTATTGAGCATGCCCAATACTTCTCTCAATACTGTCTAGTAGTCAAGAAAATTCTGTATTAACGCTACTTCCCAAGCTTCACACCTAGCTCTTTTAGCTGAGCCTCCGCCACTTCGGATGGTGCGCCAAGCATCAGGTCCTTTGCTTTTTGGTCTTTAGGGAATGGTGTGACTTCTCGAATATTTGGTTCACCAGCCAGGATCATCACTACGCGATCAATACCGTACGCGAAGCCGCCGTGTGGCGGAGCACCGTAACTGAATGCCTCGAGCATGTGTCCGAAACGCGCTTTCTGATCTTCTGCAGAAATACCAAGCATCTCGAAGACTTCTGCCTGAAGCACAGCATCGTGGATACGAATGGATCCAGAGCCGAGCTCGTAGCCATCGAGCACCATGTCGTAACAGACGGAGTGCACGGAGAGTGGATCTTCTTTTCGGTTTTTCCACTCTTCGATATTTGGACTCGTGAAAGGATGATGACTAAACGTGAGTGAGCCGTCGTCATTCTCTTCAAACATTGGGAAATTTGTCACCCAAAATAGTGAATGAACTGATGTGTCGATCAAACTGAATTTCTTCGCAGCTTCTGCGCGGATACGACCGAGTGAGGCACAGACAATTTTGAATGTATCGGCACCGAAGAAGATGGCGTCACCGTCTTTGGCTCCTGTGCGTTTGACGATTTCCTTCTGGATGTCTTCCGATAAGAACTTGAGGATAGGGGAGGAGAGCGCACCGTCTTTGAGTAAAATGTACGCGAGTCCTTTTGCTTTGAGTTCTTTTGCTAGCTCTGTCCAAGTATCGATCTCACTTCTGGAAAGTGTAGCGCCACCAGGTACACGAAGCGCACGAACGGTTCCCCGCTTCATAGATGCAGCGTCTGTAAAGACTTTGAACTCGCAGTCTTTCGCGAGGTCGGTGATGTCTGTGATTGGTAGATCGTAACGTAGATCTGGTTTATCGGAACCGTAGGTATCCATGACATGCTGCCATGTGAATGTTTCTACTTTTCCATTTTTGAGAGGCTTCTTGCTACAAGCTTTGAGGATGGCTTGGAGTGAACCTTCGATCATCTTCTGTACATCTTCTTGTTCACAGAAACTCATTTCGAAGTCGAGCTGTAAGAACTCAGGTTGACGGTCTCCGCGGAGATCTTCATCGCGGAAACAGCGTGCAATCTGGAAGTATCGGTCTAAGCCTGCAACCATACAGAGCTGTTTTAGCTGCTGCGGACTCTGTGGAAGGACGAAGAAGTTGCCCGGATACACACGAGACGGAACGATGTACTCGCGTGCGCCTTCTGGAGTGCCCTTGATGAGGCATGGTGTATCGATCTCCAGACAATCATTCTCTGTAAAGTACGAACGAATCACCTGAAACACTTTGGAGCGTAGTGCGATATTTTTTTGCATGCGCTTCTGACGGAGATCTAAGTATCGGTACTGCAGACGCAGCTCTTCATTGGCTTCCTTTTCTGCGTCGATTTCAAATGGTGGTGTCTTCGCTTTGTTCAAAACAACGAGTACATCGACAACGAGTTCGATCTCTCCTGTTGTCATGTTCTTGTTCTGAGTTCCTTCGAGGCGTTTGGCGATCGATCCACTGACTTGAATCACCCATTCCGGACGCAATGTCTCCGCCATCGCAAACAAATCCTTATCAGACTCTGGATGGAAGACGATCTGTGTAATGCCATACCTGTCACGAAGGTCGATGAAGATCAGGCCGCCGTGATCGCGCCGTACATGCACCCAACCCGCGAGAGTCGCTTTCTTTCCTGCATCTTTCGCAGTCAGTTCGCCGGAGGTGTGGGTACGGAGCATGGGGAGAGTATAGGCGATCAGCGGTCTGCGGTCAGTAGCTAGAATGGATGGTTAGCCGATCGCTGATTACCGACTGCCGATCGCTTATTTAAACAACTTTCCTACTTCCTTTTTAAACTCATCGACATCTTTGAACTCGCGGTGAACCGAGGCGAAGCGAATGTATGCAACTTTATCGAGCTTGGAAAGTGCAGTCATTACGTCTTTTCCGATAGTCGTACTCTCTACTTCCTGTTTATTCTTTCCCCATTTTTCTTCTAGATCCGAGAGCATCTTATCGATCTTGGCCTGTGGTACAGGGCGCTTGGTACATGCGAGCCAGATTCCACGCTCTAGTTTGGTGCGGCTGTACGGCTCTCGGTTGCCATCACGTTTCACGACAATGAGTGACGCCAGCTCCTGACGCTCGAAGGTTGTATAGCGATACTCGCACTTGGTGCATTCTCTGCGACGGCGTATAGCACGCCCTTCCTCAGTCACACGAGTGTCGATCACAGCCGTATCGTTATTTTTGCAACGTGGACAGCGCATAGATCACTAGGATAGCGGAAGACCAACAGAACATGAAAAGAAAATTTGACAATTTTTGGCAATCGGAGAAAACTTTATGCATGTCTGAGACACATGATCCAAATGATAGGGGAAGATGGTTAGAAGAAAGACAGCGCATAATTCGCAATTATTTTCATCATCGAGGTTTCGACAAAGATTCAGATAAATACGACGACGGATACCCTGCTGGAAATGAGTGGGAATTTGATCATCAGAGATACAGTCAGGATGGGAGAGGTTTTGATGTGCGCTACGCAGATGAGGGGCACGTTCAGGATCGGGATGTGCAGAGGTTCTCCCCCTTGCATCAAGGTATCCGACACGCAACTGACTCTCGGCGTCTCAATCGTTTTCTGCCTTGGATGGTCAGTGCTACTGCAACAGTATCTGCGCTCATTGGCCTTGTGCTCGCAAATGGAATGGCACGAGAAATAAGGATGCTCCGTAGAGAAAACAACCAGGCCATAAAATCCTTGATGGAAAAAGAACAACAAATCTCGATCATAGAAAGCAGAATATTGCGCAGAGATGTAGAGCTAGACCTGGAACGGATAAAGAGAGAAATATTGGAACGGCATCTGCTCCAATAATTATTCGGTCTCGAAACAATCAACATCTCCTTTTCGTAGAACGGCCACATCTTCTCCGATGACTCGCACTACTGTCGAGGGTGCTGTCTTTTTAAGCGCTCCACTATCAATGACTAAGTCTGGTCGATGTTCTCTATTCTCGAACTGAGCAAGAATATCCTGCACAGAATATGGATTGTTCTCTCCATGCACATTCGCAGACGTCGTCGCGATGGGTGAACCGAATGCCTTACTGAGTCCAGAAGCGAATGCATGCGGTGAGATGCGGACGCCGATCTCAAGCGCAGGATTACCATCGGCAGTCAGGAATAGTTTTTTACCTTCTTTGTCTGGAACGATGATCGTCAGCGGACCGGGTAGATGTTTCTTGGCTATCTCCAGAGCTCTTGCGGAAAACTGACACCACCCCATCACAGCATCGAGAGAGGAGAAGAGTGCACTGACTGGTTGATCTGTTGGTCGATTTTTGATTCTAAATAATTTCTCGACAGCATTCTGGTTGGTGAGATCGCACGCTAATCCATAACACGTTTCGGTCGCATGCGCGACGACTCCGCCGGAACGAAGAATCTCCGTTGCGCAATGGATACTTTCTGAATCTTCGGCTGTAATAATCTTCATAGTACGGATGCTACCAGTGAAAAGGTTATTGGCAATTCGCTATTTGCTAGTTGAGGCTGCAAAAAAGCTAATAGCTATAAGAAAATTTCTAATCACCCGCAAATTTCTTCACCGCCTCTTCGATCCTTTTTTCAAGTAGTGGCGACATCGTAATCGTTAACCCTACATCTACTTTTTTCTTCCCAATCAGTAGCTGCACTTTCTCGCGTCCTGGGAACGTTTCGAACGCTTCTTTCACGGCGAGAAGCAGCTCTTTCGGTGCACGTTCTGGAAGTGTGATGGTATGAATGGAAATTGTTGGCTTCTCTTCGGTGAGTTCATACTTTTCCATCTTGAGTGCTTTGAGTGGTTCTTTTGCGGGCATACCTCGGTCTATCCATGATGCAATTGGTCCGTAGGTTTTCTTCGAGTCGTCTGATGAATCAGCGAGTGACGATGCGTCTTCTTCATGAGGCTCGACTATATTTATCTGCATTTCAGATGCTGTGATTTCATTTTTTATGTCTTCACTCTCTGTCTCATGATCTTGCTTCTTACGTCCTGCATGCCAGTTTTTAGCCTCTTCTTCGGAGAACATGCCAGAAGCTTTTGCTTTTTGTACCATCGTCTCCAGCGACGCGCGCTTCACTGCTTCCGCCTTGAGCTGCGGTTGGCCGAGTCTCATGTCGAGTGTTCCTGCAATTACGAGCATCGATCCATTATCTTCGAGAATCTCTTTATTCGGTGTGTAGTACTTGGGGAAAAACATCACTTCCATACGACCTGTAGGATCTTCGATGGTGACGACAGCCATATTTTCTCCTTTTTTCGTACGGAGATTTTTTATGGTTTCGACCATACCTGCAACGGTTATCTTTTTCCCGACATCATCCTGTGTGAGTGATTCGATGAGACGTGCTTTTTTCCCGATGTATTTTTTGAGGCCAGCAAGTGGATGACTACTGACATAGAGACCGAGAGCCTCTTTTTCGTGTCTCAGTTTTTCCGCTGCTTTCAGCGGTTCTTCTTCATCGAAAGCGATGAGAGCTCCTGCGCTTTTTTCTCCAAGCGAAGCAAACATATCTGTTTGTGATGGGCCAACATCACTCGTCGTTTTGCTGTGTTCGACAATCTTCATGTACTGCGAGATGAATACCGCTCGTTCACCGAGACAATCGAGTGCTCCTGACTTCGCAAGTGACTCGAGAAGTTTTTTATTGAGCAATTTGCTTGGCACGCGCGATGCAAAGTCTTCTACTGATGCAAATTTTCCTTCGCGTTCACGGAGTTCGATGATTTGACGTACAGAACTTTCGCCAACACCTTTAATAGCAAGGAGTCCAAAGCGAATACGGCTTCCCGGAAGTGCGGTGAAGTTCGCAAGTGATTCATTGATATCCGGTGGAAGCACCTGAATGCCCATTGCTCTCGCTTCTTCGATCTCGATACTGATGCGATCAGTATCACCTTGCTCACTACTGAGGAGTGCTGCCATAAACTCTGTCGGGTACCGCGCCTTTAAGTACGCAGTTTCGTACGCAATACGGGCGTAGCAGGCTCCATGTGATTTATTGAAACCGTAGTTTGCGAAAGGGGTGATGACGTCATCGAAAAGTGTGATTGCAAGTTTCTCCGTGTACCCTTTTTTAACTGAACCCTTTAAAAACTTATCACGCTGATCGTCCAACTCTTTCTTAATCTTCTTTCCGATCGCTCTTCGTAGCAAGTCCGCTTCTCCGAGAGAGAATCCTGCAAAGACACGAGCCATCTCCAGAATTTGTTCTTGGTAAATACCCACTCCATACGTCGGACGCAAAATGGGTTCTAAATCTGGATGTGGATACGACACTTCCTTCAGCCCATGTTTACATTTGATGTAGTCAGGAATCTTCTCCATCGGACCAGGACGATAGAGTGAGACCATGGCGGTGATATCTTCAAATTCTGTTGGTTTTAGTTGTTTTAAGTACCGCCGCATGCCACCGGACTCGAGCTGGAAGACGCCAGTTGTCTCTCCTCGCGAGAGAAGCTCGAATGTTGGTTTGTCATCGATTGGGATCGATGCGATGTCTATTTTTACGCCATGCAAACGTTCGATGATCAGGAGTGCTGTTTGAATAATGGTGAGGTTTTTAAGTCCTAGAAAGTCCATTTTTAGGAGTCCGAGTGCCTCCAAAGGCTTCGCATCATATTGTGTGATGACTGTTTCTTCATTTTTCGGCGCGCGCTGCAGTGCTGTGTACTTTACAGCTGGCTCAGGAGTGATAACGACACCACACGCGTGCACAGAAACGTGACGTGCTTTCCCTTCGAGCTTTACGGCAATGTCTAGAATTTTTTTGTACGTCGCATTGCTTTTCAGAGCTCCCTGGAGCTCATTGGTGTCGAGCGCTTCTGCAAGTGTCGTACCGGGTCGATCTGAAATCAATTTCACCAGTGCATTCATCTCAGTAAACGATACACCGAAGACACGACCAACATCTTTCACGGCGGCTCTTGCTGCGAGTGTTCCAAATGTACAAATCTGAATGACGCGATCGGCACCATATTTCGTTCGCACATATTCCAGCACCTCATCGCGACGGGTATCAGCAAAGTCGATATCGATATCTGGCATCGAGATACGTTCTGGGTTCAAAAATCTCTCGAAGAGTAGGCCGTGTTCTAGTGGGTCGAGTGTTGTGATATTCAGAGCGTAACTGACGATGGAGCCCGCTGCAGAGCCACGCCCAGGACCCACGATAATACCCCGTCTTTTCGCTTCTGCGATGAAGTCTGCGACAATCAGAAAGTAGCCAGAGAACCCCATGTTTTTGATCACGCTGAGTTCGTACTCAAAGCGTTCGCGAATCACTGTGGCTTTCTTTTCATCTGCAAGACTTTTTTCATACCGCTTTTGTAGTCCTTCTTCTGCAAGCTTTCTAAGGAGCGTTTCTTCCGTCTCACCTTTTGCGACTGGAAACTTTGGAATGCGATAGTTGCCGAATGGAATGTCGACAGTGCAGCGATCTGCAATGACGCGCGTATTTTCGAGTGCTTCTGGCAGATGACCAAACAATTTTTCCATCTCATCGAATGGACGCATCGAAAAGTTGGAATCGCGCATTGTAAACCTCGTCGCATCCTGCACATTATTATTTTTTTGAATACAGAGAAGAACATCGTGTGCTTCTGCATCATCCTGCCTGCAGTAGTGACTGTTACAAGTCGCTACGAGTGGAACCGATAGATCTTTTGCGAGGCGGATAAGTTGTTGATTCACTTCGGCTTGTCCGGGAACATTCGGGAGATCCATCAATTCAAAGTACAGGTTGTCGTTCCCAAAGCATTCACGGTAGAGCTTTGTGAGTTCTTGTACTCTTTCGGCATCTTCTGCCAGTGCAGCCTGAGGAATAGCGCCACTGATTGGCCCTGTGAGTGCAATGAGCCCCTTTCCGTACTGTCTCAGTAATTCTGCATCGACGCGAGGTTTGTAGTACATTCCTTCGAGTGCAGCTTTTGTCGCCAGTTCGAGAAGGTTTTGGTACCCCTCCGCTGTCTCTGCGAGAAGTACGAGTGGGTAGCGCTTGGTATCAGTCGAGCTTTCTTTATCGTGTCGTGTGCGCGTCGCAATGTACGTTTCTAGTCCGAGAATAGGTTTGATCCCCGCGTACTGTGCCTGCTTATAGAAATCAATCAGACCATGCGTATAGCCCTTATCTGTAAGGCCTACTGCTGTTTGTCCGAGCTCCACTGCACGGTTAACAATCTCTTTGGGTGTTGGCACCGCCTCGAGAAGAGAGAAGGTGGAATGACAATGCAGGTGGACGAAATCGGTTGGTTTCATGGCTATTATGCGTAGGAAGTGTAGTGAGTACTCGGCAGTCCATCGCGGCGTAGTCGAGCGCAGGTCTTCTGACCTTCTGGAGACGAGGAGGGATGAACAAAATCCGTAGGCCTCATACAAGAAAGAGAATACAGGATTTTCTATCAGGGGACTGTATCTCTTTTTTGATACTATAAGACTTTCTTTTTGTGGGGGGACGAGGGAACGCAAGTCGGGACTCTACACCCCCCCCTTAACCTCCTGACGGTACCCGTTAAGAAGAAAACTAATTTTGTATACCCTGTTTCTTTATTATTGTTTGTCAGTCGGTCCATTTCCTTCGTATTGTCGCCTTGTGAACTGCTCGGCTAACTCCCTCCTACTGTCACTTCGAGTAGTCCGCCATTGGCGGACGTATCGAGAAGTGCTTACTTGTGTACCGTTCTAGATACCACGCATCACTATTTCGATCTTCCTCTATTTCTTCATACCGACAAATAACCTGCCGCAAATCGGCAGTGCCGGGATTTGCGGAATCTCCGCTGCGGGGAGATGTTCCTCGTATTCTTCGGACTCCTTCGTCAATGTCCGTGTTCTTCGATTTCTTTGATTCCCTTTCTTTCCTCGCTTTCTTTTTGAATGCCCTACTCTAAACAAATCGGCGCAATAGGATCACGTCTTCCGCTGTATGCGGACGGACTAAAACTCTCGCTGCAATAGGTATCCCATTCGCTCCACGAACCTTGAATCAATGGATCACAGTAGCATTTTTTATACGCATCTTCCTCGGTGTATTTCCCAGAGACATAGGGTCGACAGTAAGGATTGAAATTTCGCTGAGCAACTGTTTTTAGAGTCTCCTGACAGTGCCCATCCACACACGAACGTGCAAGGAAATAGGTGAGCTCTGGCACGTACTTTTCTGCAAGCGTTGTCTGTGTGACATCGATAAGCGACGCAACTGCCTTCTTGAGTGGGTCGACGGCATCACGCATCTGTTCGATAGAATCACGATTCGACGCATCGATGTAGGCGAGTTCACGATTGATATTGGATGAAATCAATCGCAAATCTTTGGCTGGGACAAAGAGATGGAAAATAAAACTAAAGTAGTTATCGTACATTGTCTCAAGAAACGAAGGCGGGAGTTCGCGCCTCGCATCAGCTGTTTGACGAAGTTGTTCAAACGCACGAAGGAGTGCAATCGTATTCGGAGTGGTTGAAAAATAATCCGTCAGTGGTCGGAAAAGTAGTCCTAGTGGGAGCACTTGCTCTGGCGCTGGACTAAATGTTTCATTCTGATAATTTCGTTTCTCAAAGAAATCTGGATACGTAAGAAGAATCGCCTCTATCACTTCTGGATCCTCTGTTATCGGCTCCTCTGGTCGCACACATCCAGAAACAGTTGCGTGTTCTGGTGGTGGAGGAAATTCGGGTGGCAATGGGGGAGGAGTAGAGCCTGAGGAGCGAAGAGACTTCACACGTTCTTGCGCACTTAGTGCTTCTTGTACGGTTTGGTAAATCGACCTGCTCATCTCTGTCACACTTTCGATAAATTCTTTGAGTACTGTTGCTTCCCGTTCGTACGGTTCTGGAAACTCACTAAGGATCGATGCATCACAACCAAAACTTCTTTTTTCTTTCGATCCACTCACAGTAATCTCCGCATACGAATGGGGTCCGTAGTCACTCGTAAATGGGCAGATATCGTTATTTTGAATTTCTGATTCCTCTCGCTTTTTTTGTACAGTACCAGCATTCCAAAGCTCACGTTTGTGGAAGCGCCAGTCGACTATCAGAAGTTCTGATTCAAATGAAGGATCGACTCCACCTTGTAATAGATCTCGATACGCTTGGAGTAAAAAGTTATAGTTTTCGCGCAGTGCATCTCCTGAACCGACTTCACAACCAAGTGTTTTCTCTTTCAATGCATCTGCGATTTTCTTCATTTGCTTCTTCAGCACTGCTCGATCGTGATCGAAACATACTGTGCGTTCAAAGAGAAGTTGCGATTCATATCCAAGGTCGATGCTGACATCTGTTGCTTTGGTAAGAAGATCTTGATTTTCAAAAAATTCACTCATTACAGACTCGATGTTGCAATTGTTATACGTGAGCTCATCCGCCATCTGTATACCTGATTCCGAGCGATCGATGACTGCGCGAACCCACGGTGAGAGAGCGCTGGGTGGGGGATCGATCTGAGCAAAGGCGCTCGATGGAACCAGAAGTATGCCAATCGTGAAGAGGAAATATCGCATATTATGGTGTCCCAGAAACGTTATAGCGGATAGGCCCAGTCCATGGACATGCGGCATCTGGAGGAGGTGCGCGTTCTAGTTCTCGGAAGAGATCAGCCATCTGCTGAATAAACGCAGCGAGTGGTTGTAATGCATTTTTGTGCACGAGCACTGCTTGGCTTGTAGCAAGTCGCAGGCCAGATATTGCAGCAAGTGACTGCACTCCTGTTTGTAGTATCGATACATCCTCTTGCTCTTGTGCCATTTTCCCAAAATGATCAGCTTGAATCGTTGTAGGAACTGCTGCGCGAATATTGTCTTGATACGCACAGTACCCAGCAAGCGGATGCGGGACACTGCCTGTTGTTTGGCAAAGTGCGCGAATATAATCGATCGCAAGATCAACTCCAAGGTAGGGTGGAATCTGTGTCGCAGTGTCATTTGGAGATTCTGAATAAAATCCAAGTTCAGGATCGGGACGAATACAAGCGAGGTAGGGACTCATCGATTCGTATGCGAGTACAGGATTTCGCCCAGGAATCAGTGAGTGGCCGCTCATCGATTCTCGTACGCAGCTATCGGTATAGCAGAGGTTTTGGAGAATCCCTATGGGGTATTGCACTCTTATCTCAGGCTGACAGATCGTCCCAGGCGTTGCCTTGCTGAGTGCGGGGTTGAGGACACCCGGCATATTGGGATCGTAGAGGGGCGTCGAACCATCATCTTCATAGATTGGATACGTATCGAGGCAGACTGACGTCGTTTGCTCAACTGTTTTAATAATTGGGTCCTTCGGACAACTCACGAGCGAAATTGCACGAGAGTCTTTGGGTTTACAAAGCGATGACGGTTCTGGAAGGGGGCGACAGAGATAGCCAAGTTTTGCCATCGGCCGAGAGCAGAGTGGTGAAAGCGTTTTTGGAGGAGTGTTGAACGTACCTTCGTAGAAGAAGGGATAGGCAAGCCTGTCTCCTTGTTCGTGGTACACAGGATATTCCTCGGGCACTATAAGCCCTGGATGCACTTCTTTTATGGGAACATCCCAAAAGAGTCCAAGATCGTCGGTACGAAGCCAGAGTCGAATATTCTCTACGCCAAGTGGTGGCGCAATGATCGTTTGCACATCATCTGTATCGGGATCGATACCAAGTTGATCTGCGAGAAACTGTAGCGCGGAGCCGACACGATCTCCGACACCATCGAAACGAGGATCAGCCTCTTTGTCTGATCGGAATTTTCCGTGGTGAAATTTAAGCATCATCACAGGAATGTCTTCTTCAGCATACAATGCATCTTTGAGATGGTTGAGTGCCTCGTCCGCAGCGGGATCCCACGGAAGAATGGTCGCTCCGCTCGATTGCCATAGCCTTTTCATGCCCTGCATCACAATCGGTATATCCATCACTTCTCTCGGCTCATCTGCAATGACGAGCTCTGAGCTAATGGAAAGAGAAAGAAGATCATCAGCAAGTATTTCGGCTACTCGTTCTGCAGCAACAAGATCGATAATATCTTGTTGCAATGACTTGCAGGAACTTCCGCCAATTGCAGTGCCAAGCCCAAGGTTGAGATCTTTGCCGGTCGTATCTTTCTTCTCTGTACAGAGCTTGATGTCGTTCCCTGCAAGCGCAGCGAGTACATCATTTTTTTCAAGAATAATACCATTGTAGCTCCATGTTTTCACAGACTCGATCACAAAATCTATACTGTCCTCCGAAGGAGGCGACCCTGGCATTACTTCGAGCGTATTGGTCCAAAAAGCATCGAAAATTGATGCAGCGGAGACGCTGAGTGGGAGGAAAAGGCCAAAGAGGAAGAGTTGGATTCTCATGAAATTAATTTTTTGGATCGTGAAGCGACGTCGCACTATCCCAAATTTTTGGAAGACAGCTCGCAGCTTCGGCAAGTAGGGTGGTTTCGTTGAGCAGATCAAGTGACGCACGTTGCGTACATGTCAGTTGTCGTAGAGTTTCATACTCCATTTCGTATGAACGCAAAGTTGCGATAGTTCGTTCTACTGCAAATCTGGCCCTACTACGCTCAGGGAGTGCGCGAGCGTGAAATGTTGTTGGACGTTTCGCAATATCTAGTTGATTCATGTACGGAAGTTCACACTCGTTATTGCATTGCGGATGTTCTGTCGGAGCGCCTGTGCAGCGAGTCTCAGCAACGCTGACTAACTCGCACCCTTCCGTAGTGCAACAGAACTCTGTTCCAGGTGCATAGTCATCGTTGGTAGAAACAATACTGAGCGTCTGCCCTTGGAGTTCTGAGATTGCGCACTCGTACTCTCGCAAATACTCTCCCACGATCGAAGGAAAGGCATCGAATGTGACTGGGCGCAACACTTTGGTATAGCCAACCCCAAAAATTCCTGAGAGAAAGTTCGATTTCCTATAATACCACCCAGGCATTTTTTCTGCGACTTGCATCAGTCTCGGCATAGGAGTCGGAGTCGTCTCATCGCACTGCCAGTGAGATGCATCTGTGAGAATCTTCTGTCGCTCTTCTGTGAGCTGACTCATGACAGTGGCAAAGAGTGACTGCACTTTATCTAGATTTCTCATTCCCTCGAACATTGTCCCTCGCGCACTACATTCTCTGTATGGTTCTTCTGATGAAGAACTACTAAAAGAGGAGCTGCTACTAACTTCTCCAGGAACAAGTTGTGCCTGGAAACTTGTCGTCACTCCTGCGACAACGAGTGCGCCAAATGTGAGAGCAAATACAGTCACTGCTGTGTGTGAAGGAACAGAAAAGCCGAAGAGAGAGAGAAGTTTTGGCATGTTACGGAGTAAGATCGTTGGTTTCAGGCATATCACATTGGCCAATAAAGCAGGGGATTTGATGGAGTTTCCCAAGCATGTTCACGGTGCCTCTTGTTGTCTCTAGAGCCTGTGATGTCATTCCTTTCATCATCCAGTCAGTCATCCCAGAGAATTGAAGTATGGACCGATGTCCCGCATCGTACGCGACGGCAAGCTTGAGGACATCTCGCTCTACTTCCAATGTCTTGGCGACCGCTTCATTGCATTCGCGCTGCATGCTGAGTGTCGTCTCTGATGTTGCGCGATCTTCAATTTTCTCTCCTGCAAAGAAGCATTGAGTATAGCGATTGGTCGTAATAGTCGGACAACCGAGATTCGATAGTTCTATACTCCCTCCAAACGTTTGAAAAGATTGATCGACAACGGCGCATACCGACTCTGCTTTACAACGAAGAACTCGATAACTCTCGATGAGTGGACTTACAAGCTCTGATGTCAGTCGACCTTTTGTTTCGAGGATCCCTGTTATTTTTTCTTTCGTTTCTCCACCCGTACGAGGCGCATAGCCTCGCCCATCGAACGTTTGGGTGCTACCAAAGATTCGTGCGCGATACTCATCAAGAATTGTGTTTAGCTCAGTTTGAACACGCTCTTGGCATGTAGCTTTAGGGAGGAGCGCCGCAAGATATACGCGTTGCATCACGACTGCACTCGTCATGAGTGTGAAGAGAACTGCCAGTGAGAGTAGGACTTTATTGCTCATCGAGGAGGGAGAGAAATTTTTTGTAGTATGTCCGTTTTCGGGAAGATTCTTTCTAGAATATCGAGCGGGGCGAAGAGATAAGGATTTTCTTCCTTTGATGCAGGGAGCGATCGATCTCGCATCAACTGTATGAGCACCTCTGCATTCAGTGAGGTTGAAGGAACAATCCAAAGATACGAATTCTTTTGCTGTGTTACCTTTGGTAGAAAGATGCAAAAAAGACCTTCGTGACAACCTCCCGCACTCGCCACTCCTTCTGTTTGCACTCGTTCTACTCGCCCTGCAAAGTCTTCAGTTCTATTCGGCATCCATCGGGAGAAGAGCCTACCGATACGCTCTCGTAAATCATTCTCAATATGAACAAGTGTCGATGGATTGCTGTGCTCTGCATCTAAACGAGCTTGAGTCACACTAAATGGGAAACGGCACATGGAACCCACAAAACTATCGCGACTATGATTTATTCCAGGAATGTCGTCTGGAATCTCTCCGTTTTTGTCAGCTTCTTCTTGGTCCTTCTGTTCTGCGATAGGTGTTCCATCGATAATGATCCTAAATTCACGCAGAAGATCTTTCGCTTGGTCTAGACCAACAATTTCTGGAAGTGTTACTTCAGGGAGATCATCCATATCGACGTCAGGAATGGAGATACCTATGAATTCTTCGTCCGTTGGTAGTTCTGGCAAGTCTGGATAGGTACTTGCTGGCGCTGGCTTTTCCCCGATGTACGGAGGAAGTGGAAGATTGAGACGTACTTGAACGGGATCAAATACTGGGAGAGGAAGTGCTTTCTCTAAAAAAGAGAATGATGAAAAATCATACAAAAGATCTTCTGGAACTATAATACCAAGTGAAGTAATGCTTTCTGGCGCAAAAGAAAGGTTACGGTTTGGTCCTGGTTCATCTTTTCCCCACCATGCATCGAGTAAGGAATAGATGGGCGCTGAATATCGCTGATTGCTACACCAAAGAAGCTGACACTCATCTGCAATCAGAAGTGAGCGCTGGACGCGTCTCCAAATACGCTGCAACCCTCTCTGCGATTCAAATGTTGCTTCGAGATCAGCAATCTTTTCGGTATTCAGCTTGTACCACTCTGCAATTGTTTCTCGTATTTCTCTGTCTCGTTCCAGCAACTTTTGAGTGTACAGGACGACTGATCCACGAAGGATACGAACCTGTTCTATGCGTTTTTTATATGAATGAAGTTTTGCGATGATCTCATCGGCAGCTCCAGCATACGATTCTCGCATCGCCTCGTCAGCAGCTTTTTGTTCATGCTCTTTCCATTGCTCCCAATGTGCGATGCGACTATCCACTTCTCCTGCGATGGGAACGAGAATAGGGATGCGCACTTCATGAAGACGGAAAATACGTGATTCTGCGAACGATTGGAGTACACGTCCCAAGTCTTCATGCCCTGCGCGCAATGACACTTGCACAAGTCCTGTTGGGAGTGATGTTCCGGAGCCGAGGACTTGGAAGAGTGGATCATCTTCTGAGAGATTGTGAAGAAAGAGTGAAGGTAAAATCAGTGTGATCTGAGGACTGCGAGTAAGTGTGAGGAGTGTTCGCTGTTCCTCTTCCCAAAACTTCGCAATATCACGCTCTGCGGTATCGTCGAAAGCATCGGTTTTGGAATTTTTTGAAGTTGTTTTACTCGCTGTGGACTTCGTTTCCATCGGCATCGAGAGGAGATCGGAAAGCCGAGGAACGACTCCAGCATCTTTCTGTTTTTTTTCCCATGATGCATAATCGATGATAGTGATATTGGTGTCTTTATCAGCCATCCAGGGCTCTGGCACCAATCTCTCAGGCGACGCAGGCTCACGCACTGTTTCTTCGGATGCTTTCACAGTCCCTTTTTGAGACTTGGAACCAGGTTCCCATTCGGGATACTTTTCACGAGTAGGTGGGGTGTCACCATCAAGTACAATCTCGCATTGTTCATCTTCCTGTTTCATCACCGTCGTTTTTGGATCTTTCTCTTTGTACTGACCATAACAGATAGATTCGATATCCCATGGCTGCCCATCGGGTGTTCGTACTTTGGTATCGTACTGTCTGTAAAAAGAACTTTGGTATGTGATTGGTACGGTAGAAGGAGAGGCGCAACGAAAAACTGGTGGATTGACCGTTTGGCACTCTGCACCTTTGCATTCTGATGTATACGTGAAACAGTAGTGTGTATAGGTTGTAGGAGGAAGAATGGTACTTGTATTACACGTCACCTTTGGATCGTTAGAAGAAAACGCTCCATCGATAACCATCTGCGGTAAATCGATTGTCAGTCGTTCGTAGAGTTTTTTACATTGCTCTGGAGTGGCAGTTCCGTTGCTGATCAAGCAGAGTTTTTCTGGATTAATGATTGTATCATCCTTCACATCACATGCAGTTTTGTATCCTGTCGTTGTGTCTTCGGTTGGATATTCGAATGCTTTACGTACACCAAGTCCAGTTATTGGTTCATCAAGAGGTTCATAGCCGCGTCCGGGGACACCTGTGATTGTAGGGACGGGAATAGAGCCACCAGATACGCCCGCTCCTGTATCTTCCCAGCCTCCACACTGCACAGCATCGATATTCTTTCGTACTTCATCGATACCAAAAAGAAAGTCTTTGTACGACTCTAGCTTCGATACCTTCGGCACCAGTGGCGCAGCCGAAACATGCGCGACCATTCCAAGGCTAAGGAGTGCCAAAAGGAAACTTGCCGATCGAGTCCTGAGAAGAGAGTGCATCTCAGTAAGAAAGTGTACTACGAAGAACGGTATTTTGTATCTTGTATTTTGTATTTCGTATACACAAAAATCTTCATAGCGAAGCAGATACAAGATAGTAAATACAAAATACTTTTAAACTTTTGCAATATTTTTCACTTGCACCCTCGTCCACCTGGGTGTACATTCGTCCACGTCACTTCGAAACGCGTTCGACAGTGACACGTCGACTGCGGCGCCCGCATCGAAAGAGCAGGTAGGCGCCTTAAGACTCCTTCACCGGAAACCGCACGAGACCTCCTTTACTCCCATTCCCCCCCCCGCAGTGATGTTCTCACTCAATAGAGTCGACTTGATCGGCTATCAAACACAACCTCTTACAGTACGCCAAACACCAGGCGGTACGAGTGTTGTCGATATGAATTTGGTGGTTCCCTATAG